>Ga0123355_10018813_pt1 | contig 10980 bp, 9 predicted proteins | sample TergutEmb28metaG_3_FD_89872 | JGI IMG/M metagenome (GOLD analysis project Ga0123355, IMG submission 89872) | Embiratermes neotenicus P1 segment gut microbial communities from Petit-Saut dam, French Guiana - Emb289 P1 | ecosystem: Host-associated > Arthropoda: Insects > Digestive system > Gut ...
TTAAAAAAGAAAAGCGTTTCAAAAGAAAGTTGTAGAAAAAAACAAAACACACATTTCATGTTAAATAACTCCCCCCCCCAAAAAAAAAAAATCATGTGCCGTTTGCGAGATAATGCGAAAAAAATATTGTACAGCCGAACAAGACACAGATGACAATAAGACGAATACATTGCATGTTGGATATCCAAGGCTACAAACACCCCCTCCGACTATGTAATAATTACTTTTTTTCCACTGCAAGAATGGTTAAAAGAACTCGCCCCATTGTTACGTTATACGTACACTGCCTGTCTACTGAAGACATATGAATATGAATATTCATAAAGTGTTGGTTAACATAGATTCTTATAATAAAACCAACTAGATGCACTAATTTCTCAAATTTATTTTTGGAATAAAACTCTACATATTTCGGACAGTTCCTCTGTCCATCATCAGCAGTTTTTCACTGTACACTAAGCAATGGTATATGTCATATAGGTTACAGTTACAGCTTGCGAGCAGGATCAGGACGGAACTGAGTTCCGTCTTGACCCTGTTCGCAAGCTGTCATCAAACCTGTATGACATATACCATTGCTGTGTGTACAGTGAAAAACTTCTGATGATGGACAGAGGAACTATCCGAAACATGTAGAGTTTTATTCCAAAAATAAATTTGAGAAATTAGTGCATCTAGTTGGTTTTATTGTAAGACGATGCATGGTCACTTGAACGTCAAATTAGTTAACACAGTTATGTGTCAGCCAAGAATGGCAATTTGGAAGCTAATATTAGCCCGAATCATGTTTACAGATACAGTTCCTAACGCGCAGTAAACGCATCCATCTCAATTTAAAAATAAATGATCCGTTAACGCCTTACAGGTAACTAATCGCAGTCTGTCCTCAGAAAAACGCACTGTGTCTGCAAAAACATATAAGGTTACGGTCTGATGAGAAGAGATTGATATCGGTTGAAACAAGTTTCATTAGTCTGCTAACATATTATGCAGTTCTGTTTCATATATAAAAAAGTAACGAGTTTCACTTAAATTAGAAACTCTGGTAACAAATTACTGTGTAGAACACTGCAGGAAGAAAAACATTTACAGATAACGCAATCAGATAAAAGTCTAGAGATAGAAAAATATTAATCAAACCAAAACTTGTTTTGTAACATGTTAACAAACCAATCAAGTCCGACAATGGGAAAGACAACTGCGATGTTGATCACAATGATGTCTTCTCACTACGCGTCATGAATATGACGTCTTACAATTAACATTAATACCGATTAACAAGCAATCACCTCGACTACAATACTTAAAGTAAGTCACTAGAAACATTGGAGCTAAGAGTTATACAGCAATGCAAAGAATGGCTTGCAATAAATCCACATGTAAAGCTGACAACTAATCAAAAAACTGAAGGGTACGAAGAAGACGAAAAACAATCAATCGCAAATATATTCACAAGCAAACCAACGTACCCGCAATTCGATTTTACCGAAGTGTTGTAATAAATCAGGAACATACAGTATATAAACGTGGCATCTCCCTCTCCCTAAACTGCTAAGACAGTTTTACATTGTTTATTCCGTGCATTATGACGAAGTAAATATGTCACCTAACACCAACAAATACACTGGCATCTAGTTTATGCGTAATTAGCTCCGTAAATTCGGGCGCTGCTATCTCGCCATCTTCAGACAGCTGACACCAAAATTTCCTTAAAGCATGCAATAATAAAACAGAGTGGGTTGGTGTCAACAGTGCAGCATTTTTTACAGGTTTTGGCTAAAATATGTACATAAAAATAATACGATGTTGGTGAAAACAGTAACAATACAGTTGTTTTTAAAGTGGTTAAAAATTGTACGTGTTTACATTGTAATTACTGTCTAACATATTTAAAAACGACTTTATACACAACTTAAAAATATTATTTATACTTTACAAGATGGGATCCAATTTGGGTTAAGGAACAATGGATTTTTGTACACAAATAATAATTACAACGTAGACAGTATAATTTTCAATCGTTTTAAAAAACAAACCATATTATTACTATCTCAACAACATTATATTATAGTTATATACATAATTTTAACCAAAGCCTGTAAACAAATGCTGCACTATTGATACCAGAACGTATATATGTTTATGTGACCTATTTTATTACTGTATATTTTAAGTAAATTTTGGTGTCAGCTCCCTGAAGATAGCGAGATAACAGCGCCGAAAAATGTAGGAGCTATGTAAAAGAGTGTACGCATAGATTACAGGATAGTGCACTTTCTGGTGTTACATCAGTTATTTACTTCTAAGACAGTCATACTCATGCTTCATCTTCTTGCGTCTCACCAGTCCTAGTGCCAAACAGACCAAGTCGTACTGCACTAAAATTAAATATTCTCTTTTTCCCCGAAGTGCATTTTTTAAAATAATGTTAATTTTAGGATGATAATGTCTATTAATATAAGTTGTTATTTTCGAGACTTCTTGTCCCACAGAGAAGACAGTCAAAATCAATCGAAACGGTGCCCCAGGGCATGTGGAAGTGGTGTTCATACTTCATTACTCACGGGCACGGCAGGTGTCACCTTGCAATGTACTGAAATGTGGCATTCCAAATATACAGATAAGCTGATTCATCTCGCCATTACTAGCAAAATAATGTAGATATATTCGTATGTCTCTTTCATAGCGGTTGTAAGGACGGCCTCATTCCAACGCAGATCCTGAACCCCGTGAGGAAGACCTCTGCTTCAACTCAGTAGGACTCCAGGAATCCCATGACAAGAACAAATATGCATTTCCACCCCTTTGTATCTTTACACTGTCTAATGAACCTCGGCTCTTCACGGCCATCAACAGCCGGAGCTGTCCAAATCCTACCTGCATGATACGTGTACGTAGACTTGAGAGACTATTTATTGTTTCATATTGCTTAATAGGTTACTTAGCCTTAAATGTGACAGGTTGATGGTGATGAATGGTGATTTGGAAATGGACGCGATAAACTCGACTGTGAAATTAGAGGAAGACGAAGCGTGGGCAGTTCTTCCTTGTTTGGTATCCACGCCAACTCGTCACTATTACGGTGTAAATACAGTGGAAAATTACATCCCGAACTGCATCTAAGGTACTTCTCTAGTTCCGAGGGAACAGAATCCTGATACAGTTCCCAGCCGTAACAATAATGAAGACTATGAATCTCATCGTTGGACCGTACATTTCGTAAAATCACTTAAACTATTAACCAACAAATGCACCTATATAACTTTCACTGAAAACAATTTAAAACACTTAAAACCACTCCGACATGTTTCGATCTTTTCAGATCATCATCAGGGAGTTTCGTCGTTCTTGCTAAAGTTATTACATATTCACGATTTATTTCGTTTTTGTAAACAAGGTGTTGTGGCAGCATATCATGTTGTGTAGGAATCTGTTGTAGAGAGTGTAGTTGGCTAGGTGTGCTTCGTATGCTGCCACAACACCTTGTTTACAAAAACGAACTAAATCGTGAATATGCAATAACTTTAGCAAGAACAACGAAACTCCCTGATGATGATCTGAAAAGATCGAAACATGTCGGAGTGGTTTTAAGCGTTTTAAAGTGTTTTCAGTGAAAGTTATATAGGTGCATTTGTTGGTTAATAGTTGAAATAATAATGAAGACATTTCACCTATTTGCTAAAGGGTACTTTACCTGATTACTTTTCAGCTCCTTGCCATGAACAGTACCAACGTAATGATCACTGGAACTACAGTTTTATTTGAAAATGATGTCAAAATATAGTAGTTTATCAAACGCTGCATTTTTATCAGGAAACTATAAATATTTTTAACTAATTACGATATGAAGTATATGCGACGTGGAAATGTATACGGCATAGGGATAAGGGTCAAATAAAAGGCCGGTCTGTCTTGCTACATCATGTTCAAGGGAAAATTTAAAACAATCAAAACATTTCTATTGGAAATGTCTTCAATATAGTATAGACCTCAAAATCTACGTCACCAGCTTAGTACACAAAAATGTAGCGTTAAAACAGAAACAAAAAGTAGATAAGTTAAGTCCAAACCTGCCACTCAAGAAATGCTTCCTAGGAAGACTTCGTCGCCATAATATGTCAATTTCACTTTCACGAACGTGACTGAAATACTTAAAACCACTATGGTAGCAAGTTTCGGAGAAACACTCCTTTTTAAGCTCCTTTCTATTAGTAAAACAATCCATCAGCCTTTTCAACTGCAGTTTGACATAAATCCCGTCGCCATTTTCAATTTGTCTGAATGGTGATCTGATCTCCCTCCAGATAGCGTTGCTGTCGAGGAGACAACACGCTACAGTTCTGTCACTTGTTTTAAGATGGATGAACAGGTTCCACCCGTAAAAAGTCCATGACAGTGAATGCAGCAGGCCACGTCAGATCGCTAATAGATCGATCGATCACTGGTCCCCAGCAACTAAGCGTGGACGTCTTGTCTTGTCTGTGTGTACAATACTTGCGACGAACATCAGGTTCGACAGCATATCATGCTGGTTGTTATCTTATTTGGGAAGCATTCTTCTTCCAGTGAATATGTTTATATTTTATTCCAGCTGTGTTTCGAAGCCCGTAATTACAGTGCTGCAGGCGCTTTCAAAAACAGTGCATCTCGATATTCCTTAACCGGTATTTCCCTGACCGCTGCTGGTTTTGTTTCCCTGCTCCTGAGAAGCGGTTATTAACAGACACTCAATCATAATTCAAAACCAAGTTACAAAGTACGAGTACCAGATCTTCTAGTCATGGCAAATGACCACCTCTCTTGCTCGTATTCGGGAGGTCCCGGATTCGGTTTCCTACTTTTCGATTCAGACGTTTAAATACATATAATACCTGCTGTTGAAACAGCGTGCCTAAATGCACTAGGTACTGGCTGGTGTAACAATTTTCGTCATAACTATGTTCTCTTCTTTTTCTTTCTCTCTTTCTTTGTCCTTTTTTTCTTCTTCCTCTCTCTCTCTCCTCCTCCTCAACTAGGCATTTTCTCCTGTAGGTTTTAAAAGTAATGACGCAGGTATGGTAGTTCAGTTCAGTCTTGCACGACTGAGTCATCCTCAGAACTTGTGTCTCACACACTGTATATCAGCACGACTGATAAATTCCTGTACGACTTAAGTCGGTCGACGTAAAAACACTTCTGTGCCTATATACCTATATGCCATGGGGTCATTAACCTCTTAGAATCCAGTAGTTAGTAAAAGTACCGCCAGTTTTAACCTGAGGTACCCCGTGCTTTCCGTAAGATTCTTACACAAAACGACATTAACCGACTGGTCTTTCAAATGCAAATACCTGAGGCAAACTAATTTGAGACTTGAGGATTAACTTACCTTAAAAACCTGTCACATATTTATCCTTACGTTCAACTTCAACGCGAATTTATGATATAGCAAATAAACCTAAAAATAAATCGTGCAAGTCGCTTGCAATTTGTAACAAAAGACGATCAGTCAGAAGTCAGTGTCAATAATTCTTACGTAATAGTGTGTGCTGGCTTTCTTATGCTAAACTAATGGAGTGAAAGTACTTTCTAACCGCCCACTTGGACGAGACGAATATGTCAGAATGATAAATCGAGAACTGCTATGTTCTGATTTTAGATACGGCCTCTAAGTGTTAAGCTTCCACGCAAAAAGGCCCGCGACCTACTAAGATGGCCTTTGTCCGAACACTTAACGACAGCCACCCACAAACACACGGGTTTCGCAATTTTAGTTTCACAACTAGCAGCTCTGCCCGATGTTCACAAAACAGGCAACAGGCTGTTCGTTGCGGTACGCTGTGTCTCACCAGATCCAGGCCTTCAACAGCTGACTCTGAAGTAAAAGCAAGCAACATCACATCCATTACAAATTTGAATCCCTTATAATCACAAATAACAGCTTCCAATGTGTCGACACATTACCCGAAACAGAGTGCAACACTGAGAACCAAATACAACTACATTAAAAATTAATAATAAATCTCACAAAAAGTCATGATTGGCACTCCTCGTCAAATATTACGAAATCAAATGAGGGAGGAGGAGATGGTTGGGGTACGTGGCATGCGTCGGACAGACATGTATGTTTACAGGACTTTTACAGCGAAACCTGAAGGAAGACTTAGGTGTAGGCGGTATCATAATACTAAAACTGAGTATTGAGAAGCAGGGTGGGAGGTTGTGGACTGCGTTCATCAGACTAAGGACATGGTAACAATTGAGGGCTTTTATGAGTACGACAACGGACCTTCGAGGTTCCTTAAAAAGTGGGTAAATTCCACGCTAGATGAACCAATCTTGTGTTTCAAATCTAAGCAGTGCTTCCGTTCTTAGATCATCCTGTTCTAGGGCTAATGTCACTTGCATGTCTTTAAAATAGCTGGGCTGTGTCTGCTGTCGGATAATTAATTTCTCGCAACATATGTGAGGCTGACCACAAAAATGACAACCACATCATAGGGAGTGGTCCCTCATTCCGATTAATTTCAGCAATGCATTAGGCGCTTCCAGGTCTGGTGCATTTCAGCACAGCCCTCTCCAGAGTGAAGTCAACCCATCGAGACGTGAACACACATTGAACCGCAGACGCACAACATGTTCACGGCTCCCAACGAACACTGTGACGAGAATTAGTGTTTTAACTACAGCAACAGAGTTTGCAACTTACAGTAGTAGATCTTCCTGGTGTCAAAAATACTTTTCACAGGCACTTCAACATCCACAAATAATGTTCATGTTGCTGCGCCGTCGGATCAAACTAAAAATTTAATCGAATAATCTCTCATTTCTTCATTTAATTTGCTAAATTTCGTTTGCTCTTTCGGGGAAAAATTTTCCTTTCGTGAATACCGCACTTTAGTTGTCATGGCAGCTGAGTTCTTCAGTTTGTTACTACTAGTTATTGTGCATGTGTCTTGCTCAGCAGGAAGTATGAAACTCGACAACAATATGTGGGCGTCGGTTATGAAAACTCTGGCCCAGGAATAATAGTGCTGATTAATACAGTAATGCCAGCTGTGTGGATCCATTTTCCTGTCAGTCCATATAATATTTATAAAGCTTCTAAGCGCACGAAATTGTAATACATAGGCTGAAAGTTATGAAGTGTTATCTTACCAGACATTTCCAATGTTACACGATTTTGGAAAAACACACTTGGCGTTGAAGAGGGTTCAGACACTCATCCGAAACTTCGGAACACTCACAGAATGCATGGTGCAAAAAAACCCAAAAGAAGACTATCAGTTGAACACAGGAGGAATGGTATCCACCGTAATCGGCAAACCACTTGCTAAAAATACAAACGGGCTTACGTGCAGTCTAAGATAATGCTCGCGATAGCTATGAATGTGGGCCAAGCGCAGTGCTGTTAAGTTTTTAATTCAGAGATTGTGGCTATTTTAAAATAAATGTTAAAGTGACTGGATGGAATTATGTGATGTTAACCAAAAAAATGCACTCTTGTTGGAGGATGTACTCGATACTCATACAAACGTAAAGTTAACTGAATGGAATATTCGAGAGTGTTTAATGTGGCTGGCTTCCTATAAATAGCCTTGATCTACGGCTAAATAAGATGACGCCATCATTTGCACCAAAAATGTTTTGTTTACAGGACCAGTAATTCAGCTCAGACTTGCAGCGAGCAGGAATTTTCGTCGTCGTTATAAACGATTCGGGAAGTCGAAAAATTACGACAAAACTGTCACATATGTGTGTAATTCGTTCGGATATATAACGATCAATATAAACTGCTGGGATTATATGGCGTGGTACTACATCTGTGGCAGGAAGATATCAAGGCATTAAACTAAGATTTGTCTGTGCGAAACTACGGGGTGTCACGAAGACTGTCAGTCATAACAGGCAGCCTCGAAAACAGATTAGAACTGAAGAACTTCAACAGACTGACCGTTGTGCTACCCTGCTCCAAGTTAAGAAGAAATTTGGAAATAAAAACGGTAACGCATTCTACACAGATGACTTGTACTTTTTATATAGCACTAGTGACGGCATTGAGTATTGTTTTTAACTGCTCATACGTAGGTTATTCGGAAAGTACGTACCGTTTGCGCATATCTCTCGCGCATCCTCGACACTGTCATTTTGCGCATGTGCAGTGACTTCCTCTATCAATTGAGAAGCCACAGACGCCATTTCGTGAAATTCGTGTTATGTTTATGTTTGTTTCCTGTGCGTTAAACATGTTTAAGACAATTGAAGGGGCCGCCGACTGCGAAATAGGTCTGTAATTCGTTTTTTGAATTCTAGGAATATTCTACCAAGTGAGATTCATCACCAGATCTGTCATGTGTATGGTGACAATGCGATGAGTGATGGCATGGTTAGGAAATGGGTTCGGGTGTTCAATGAAGGACGAGAGAACGTGAACGATGAAGCGCGAAGTGGGCGTCCATCTTTGGTGAATGATGATTTGGTGCGTAAGGTCAACGAAAGAGTGCGTGACGACAGACGTTTCACAATTTCTGATCTGTCCCTGCACATTCCTCAGACTTCAAGGACTCTACTCTATGACATTGTCAGTAGTGGCTAACATCGCAGACGGCCGCATTCTATGAGGAGGGTATACAAAAACTTATGTCCCACTAAGATATGTGCCTCAATAATGGCGGCGAATATGTGGAAAAATAGTTTGAAGAATATAGAATCTGATAATAATAATATTTTATACAAAACCTTACTCGATTTTTTTTATAGCGAAACGGTACTTACTTTCTGAATAAGCCTCGTATCTCTTTTATGTTTATTTCTTACATTTAACTCTTTCAGTGTTGAAGTTTACATTACGACATCACTTTTCATTTCTATTTTTTTAACAGCTTATAAATTAAGCTTGCAGGAAATTACTAATGGTGGGCTTAAAGCGTCAAGGATGACAGGACATGTTACTTTCACTGATAACGTCACGAGCCAGAGACATAAGCCAACATGTAGAAAGGACTAGTTTCAAAGCGATATGATTTGTTTATAGCAGGAAAACATTAACAATCGACATCAAACTGGATTTATTACGTTACACGCTGCATCAAAATCTGGCTGACCGATGATCACGATGTGTGACAGGATTAGACATTTTCAGAGGATTTTTAAATTCACGTTTTAATTAAAAAACTGACGTACAGCGTGTTCGACGACGTTACATCAACTACAGGATCTTCAAGGACAGTTATGTAAACGAAAAATGGGTTTCGTAAAGCTTCTGAAGAAATGGCTGTATCCTGTTTCGAGGCACTCGCTCGGAAACACAAGGAAGTGTCTCTCGATAGCGGTTACCCCAACAGACTCGAATAAGAAAGAGAGAAACGTCTGATTAACGACGCTGTAAACTGCTAATGATCGATCGATAGCAGGCGGAGAGGGATTCGGACACGTAAAATATAAACGCGATCCCTGACAGTATGTCATAAAGGCTATAAAGGGAGTGGAGATAAAGTTCAGGGCATTATTTAGGGACAGCAGTGTTGCTGCGTGGCGCCCCAGAAGACCAGAACCTTTGTCTCGCGACCTCAGGAGTCAGATAATAAAGATGGGCGTAAAATACACGTAAAGAACACGAATGTGTATAATGAATATATTTTAATGACTTAATGAATTCAGTTATGCACGCAGGCATGTAATTATGCATAAGCCTGAGATAAATAGTGTGATTCGGTTCTTATATCTAGAGTTAGCCTTCATGAACTTTTAAATTTGAACATTCCCGTGTTTTGCGACGTAATGTTCAAATTCAGAAAATTTTGCCAACCGTACGCTGCCTTCGGCGGTGGAAGGAAATAAAAAGATAGTTTCCTTTCGCTAATGCTATAAGTTTTCGATGAGAGGCTAGCAAGCTTGGTAGTGAATGGTCTGTGTCATTTTGTTTCATATCACGACGGGCAAGCCGACATTGCTACAAATGATTCCATTTACAAAAAATACTACCTTTAATATACTCACTCCATGGTGCAGAGTCCTTCTTGAGAAGCTAACTGGTTTGCAGCCAGTCAAGAAATTCCCCGCATTTCAGGCAACCCGAAGGTTCATTACCGCACTCACAAGCGTCCGCCACCTGTCTCTATCCTGGGCCAGCCCAATCGAGTCCATATACCCACATCCCACCTCCTGGAGATCCATCCTAATACTATCCACCCATCTACGCCTGTCCCCCCAGTACTGCCTTTAATAATCGAAATTGTGAGTTAGCCTTGTGCAGATACATGAAATTGTTTCGCGACCCACAGATTGGAAAACACTGACATAGTGTTGGAGGCATTAGCGGCTAAGTTTCGCGTTCTGACTGACTGTACATTTCGGGACAGAGTTCTCGTTTCACACTGGATAGGAAGAGGAATAACTTTATATTCGGTCGGGAGGTACTGAAAAGCCCTTTACAAGAAACGAATCTCCGCCTTTGAGGCCGCAGTCACCAACTCTGCTGAGCTACCATGACTCATATTAACGGATATCCTTGGAACTCCATTCCACTACATGGGAATACGATACAAAGGCCAAAGGAACGACAAAGCATAAAGAATATAGGGAATAGGTAGGGGGGAGGGCTTTTGATCTCTCGCCGAACAGAGTGAAATAGCGATATCGGGAACTGCAAGTTTCGAATTTTAGACGAAGAGAGTAATTCTGAATGACATTTTTCATGCTCTTTCTGACTACTTCCAGACACCTTCCACAATAAACCCCAGAAACAGACCACACCCGCTTCTTGTCCTTTACACTTTGCGTGTGGGCCAGGATAGCGCAGTCGGTATAGCGACCCGCTACGGGCTTGGCGGTCCGGGGATCGAATCTCGGTGGGAGTAAGGTTTTCTGCACCCGCCCAGACCGGCCCTGTGGCCCAACGTCTTGTACAATGCGTAACGGGCCTCTTTCCCTAGGGTAAAGCGGCCAGGATGTGGCGTTGACCCCCCCCCCCCCCCCCCCACCCCCCCCACAGGCTAACAA
>Ga0123355_10018814_pt1 | contig 10980 bp, 8 predicted proteins | sample TergutEmb28metaG_3_FD_89872 | JGI IMG/M metagenome (GOLD analysis project Ga0123355, IMG submission 89872) | Embiratermes neotenicus P1 segment gut microbial communities from Petit-Saut dam, French Guiana - Emb289 P1 | ecosystem: Host-associated > Arthropoda: Insects > Digestive system > Gut ...
AACCACCCCCCCCCCCCCCCCATGGACCACGGCCTTCTCATTATCGAGGATTCACGATCACACACAACGACGCACCACACTCGGTAGCACTCCTCTGGACGAGTGATCAACTCGACGCATAGACCTCTGACAACATACAACACTCACAACCGAGACATCCATGCCGCTGGCGGTATTCGAACCCACAATCTCAGCAGGCGAACGGCCGCAAACGCCCGCCTTAGACTGCGCGGCCACTGGGATCGGCTTAGAAGGATTTGAACATGTGAATATAAATTAATTAATTAAACTAATATTATAAAACCATTATTTTTGTCTGTATGAAGGTGAGCAGCCATTTTAGGCGCGTTTCTGTAGTCATGAAAAGTCCACATTAACTTCCTCATGTCCATCTCTCTGTCAGTCCGTCCGCAAGTGTCAGCGCAACGCTGGACGGATTTCTTTGAAAATTGATATTATGGAGTTCTACGAAATTCTGTACAGAAACTTACGATTATATTAAAATGGGTCAGAAATATCGGTCACTTTATATAAAGAAGTACCTTTTATTGTTGCCGGCGAAATAAATTTGTGCTAAGAACGTTGTTTGCAGCACTCAGTGTTTGTATTGTTGACTGTGACTTGTAACTCAACAATGTGCCCATAACACATTATTGCTATCCAATTGCCACACTTGTTATGAGAACCTGTCACAGTGTTACGTTATACGTGCATTGCCTATCCTTTTTTTTTGCGTGATCTGTTACGACAATGAAAAATATTAGCCTGAAAGTGCGGGGGTCATTTACAAGTGTCTACAAACTGTACAGTCGGATGTGTGTAGAAGTGATTGTGGCCTATTTTTAGGCATAATCTTAGGAACGAGCATGAAGGGACTGAGGAAGAAAACGAAATGAATGATTTGGTGTAACAATAGAAACCGATATCTGTAGGATTAGCTGAATGGATTGTTGATCACTGTACTGTGACGGTAGCGTTGGGAACAATATGCACAGTACCGACTGTGGTGGTGCGCAGTATCTATGTCTGTGTACAGACCTCACTGTGGAGGTGCGCAATCTCTGTCAGTCGAGCACAAGACGTTGCTTACCCCGGCCCGTAGTTGCAGACGTACAGTTTGGTGTATCCACGGGACGGGTCGTAATAATGTGAATAGCCACAGCCCACGAGGAATGTGTCGCCCCAGACCAACTGAAACAGGCCACGACAGGCTAATGAATACTGTGCACACAACGATAAATATGCAGTTCTCTTAATACACACAGGGCTAGGAAGTGCATTGTGATAGATCAGATTCGATCCGTAATGGAACGTCTGGTGTAAAAACTGAACCAAGAGGTCTAAATTATTCATACTTTTGTTTCTTTTTAGAATTTCGCTCAGCAAATTCTGGTACAGTACCGTAACATAGGCCAAACACCCCTCTTTCTACAGCCTTTGAATGTCTCTACTCACACATCTTCCGACTTTCGAAGGCCAAGTAGAAAAGGCAGTTAATGGCCTGTCCTTAGATAAACAAACAAGTAATCAGTGAATACGCCGATAGTGCGGCTGACTTTGAAGGTCGTATTTCAGCAAAATGACCGTCTGCCTCAGCTTCTGTATTTCTCAGTTCAAGTAGGCCACGGCCAGGAAATTTAGCCCTGTTTGTCTTGCGGAACGTTGGGATGAATAGGTGTCTCTTTTATTGTGTCCCTTCATACGGCAGCTATCAAGATTTGCTCCTTTGGAGACAGACTATGCGACAAACTTTTGTGCTCAGGGACGCGATAAAAGGGACACGTAGACAAACTATTTTATAGTTGTCCTATCCGTGCTAACTACCTATCCACCTTCCTATTTAACTAACTGACTAACTAACTAACTAACCGACCGACCGACCGACTAACTAACTAACCAGCCTACCAACTAACCAACTGACTGACTGACAAACAAACAAACATAAACAAGCTAGCTAACTCACTCACTCACTCACTCACTAACTAACTGCATGGAGTAGAATCCTTCCTGAGAAGCTAACATGTCCTCAGCTAATCAAGTAATTCCGCGCATTTTATGGAACCCGAAGGTTCATTACTACATTCACAATTGCCCACCACCTGTCCCTATCCTGAGCCAGAATATCCAGTCCATGTCACTCCATTCCACTTCTTGAAGATATATTTAATATTATCCTCCCATCTACGTCTAGATCTTCCCAGTGGTCTCTTTCCTTCATCTCACCTCACTAAAATCCTGTATGCATTTCGCTTCTATTCCAAACACCCCCCAGGCCCCGCCCGTCTCTTTCTTCTTGATTTGATCACCCGAATAATGTTTGGTGAGAGCTACAGATTATAAAGCTCCTCGCTGTGTAGTCTTCTCCACCGCCCAGCCGACTTTCAAGTCCTCTTTCCACTGCTGGTCTTGTACCAAGAGATCATTCGAAGTCCTTCGCCTTATGAAATGTTTCGTAAATCGTAATCTTTTAGGGTGACGGGTTGTTAGCACCTCGCCCAACCACCAAGCTGGAGGACCACACCTTGCTGAATGTCAGCGACTACTTATTCAATATATTCGCAGCTACCCTCCATATTGGAGGCCGTTTCTCCCTGAGGACGCGCCATCCCGTGGTGACAGGGACTCACTTCCCATGGAACGTGACCCTAAGACATCTAGTACTAGTTAAAAATATCGCTTGCATTATCTCGGCCACACATATATCATTGGGGTTTTGCGTTGTATGCCCCAAGACGCGAAGAATGTGTCCTCAGGCCACAGTCATTTAAATTCGTCATTTGTTAACACACTTTTCGCTTTCGTGAAACTTTTAAGCCCTCCGTCATGCAAACTTGCCTTACTATTCTGGTTATTTTCATATACGAATGTAATGTAATTCCTGTGGTTCAGCATGCGTTGTTAAATAATCTGGGTAACTAATAAATATACTTGTGCCTGCTAAGTGCCTTATATGTCGGATTCCGTGAATTGAACTTTTCGGTCGTTGTCCTCTGCTTTATAAACGTCAGACCCAACACATACATCAGCACCTGCCGGCCCTTTGTTATGTCGACATCCGCACAACTGGAGTAAGGATCCGTTTCTTCTCTGGCTCCGGTCTATGTAGGAGACACTTCCTTCAAGAGCTGATAATTGCACATCCAGTGAAACAGTTCCCAGCGCACTGGCGACCCGCAGTCCTCCACCAAAAGAGCCTCCAGTCGCACGCTGCATTGAAACACCAATGCAGTCTCGGTTCGCAAGATGTTGGTTGCTGTAAGGTATCTGCACCATCATGGTGGTTGTAATTCTTATGTCCTCCCGAAATACATTCATCGTTCTTTCGCCTAGTGCTGCTGTAAAGTTGATCTGTTTTAGGAACCTCATGCCTTAGCAGCTGATCTACACCGTACTGTTCATAAGGAGAACAGGGACACAATTGCCTTGATGCATGCAACACCAACTCTACTGTGAAATTTTCAGCGAAATAACAACGCGTACATATCCTTTCGATTTGAGCCGTAATTTCAGTATCGAATGCTGCGATATTGGGTGTCGGCATCATTACATTCGTTACGTTGTGAAGGCAAGTCACGTCTAGAGATGCTCTCAAAGTTGCAGCCGTACTCTTTAAGGCATATGGGAGTGTATTCGCTGAGAGCCAAAGACAGCTTGAGCGTGAAGTGTACCACTTCATCCAACTAGTCGTGTCCCTCAACACAGAGGCTGTTATGGGAAATCCAGCTCTTCTTCCCCAGCAATTCAACGTAAGTCATTTAATACGAGATCCATAGCCGACCTCGTAACGTCTGACACACGACGACGATACCCTCGTGAAGTACTGGCAACTTATATTTGAACGTTTCTTTCAGTTCTTGCAATGAGTGTGAATAGTTTACTTAAAAGGTGCCGTAAGGTGGCCACTCAAAACCACTAATCGCACGGATTCCCATCATTCGCAACTTCTGTGTGTGCTGCTCGACATTTTCCTGCTAGAAGCTATATCTTTACAGGCCTGGACAGACCCATAGGGCTCCAGAAGGTTGAGGCTCCCAACATAGACAATCTTGTCTTTCGAAATGTGTCCACTTTTCACATTATCATTCATTTCCGGGGCGCTTATGGTGCGCTATTATTTGCATAACTTCCGGTGAATTTTTCTCAATTACGCTTTCATTAGAGAAATATTGCGAATGAGTAAATTTTTTTAGCAAAATACATTTTTCACGCGCACTGGCCACTTGCTCTGTGTGAGACTATGTATGTCTCAGCCACATGCTCATGTTCCAGCGCTGATAAGACGCAGCACTTTCGCCTTGGCTTCGTGGGTTCGTAGTTCTCTCAGTTTGTGGACATGGTTATTGGGGATGGTCCCTAGAACGCGTAGAGCTCTAATACACTTACTGGTAAGCAATACTCCATACTTTGCTTGCTTAAGGATTAAATCTGACGTACTATCCTAAAGAAACGGGAATGTTGTCTGAGGCTGCCCTCTGACTGATCCATTCGGAAGTAGTGCAGTTTTTGCGCACATTAATTTTAACATAATAAGGCTTAAGCATTCGTAGTATCTGCAGATAGTTTTCAGAAGGAAAGAAACCACGAGTGTTTAGAAGAATTAGTGAATATGCCTTGGAAGCAGGGAAATAGTCGCATCTCTAACATTAAAATTTTGTTCTAAAAATATCGTAGGGTGCGTCAAGTGTATGTTCACAAGAAATATACCTCCCAAAGGAAAATAGTTAAAGACTGGATGAGAACAAAACTTTTTTATTTTCGTTTCGCTCTCCCGTGACACTTAAATCGAAATTAAATTTGAAATTATAAGACTATATAACTGTGCTGTCTCAGGCTAGGATCTGTTGAACGGCTGTTGTGGACACTGCAACAGACCGGCGGGTTTCATTAACGGCAGGTCATTTCTTGACGAGATGACCGTGCGTGAGCTTCTCCGTGAAGCCAGTATCATATGAATGTGACTGCATTTACAAACTGCGTATTTTATTTGTCCCTTTTTTCCGACGCCAAAAGAAGTTAAATTTTGCAATATGTGACACACCACAACTTCTAATTTTACAACTTTATTTACTTTTTAAGATCATTTTTTATCTGACAACTGTAGGTTGCCACTTCCCACGTCTGTCTACTTTGTAAAAGAGATGGAGGCGACAAATTTGATTGAATCCTGATTATTTATTTCCGAGTTATATTTATGATGGTACACGCTAGCAAATTACTGTTCTGTACTGACTAAAACTAGTGCGACCTTGACAGCGTGAGTACGGTTCCGTAACTCCGGCATACCCTAGCGGAGAAAACGTGCATATCGTGTCAAAAAAGACATAAATATTTATCATTGCAACTATCACATCGAAGTCGTGGCCATTTTTTAGGTGTTCTGTTTATAATAAATCTGTAGTCATGTGTATGAAAAATCTCTAACTTAATTAATTCGTACACCACAAGACGCAACTGCACTTCAGTCCAGCGTATTGTAACTTGAAAACTTTGGTGACTGTTCGTAAGCATCTAATGCTCCGATTTCCACCTGCGCCATCACTGCCAAGGTCAAAAGCTGTTTTCGTGAGTCGACGACTGTACGCGATAGCATGGGCTCACTTTAATACCAACCTGAGAATAATGACCTGTGCCCTTTTTGAAGGGCAATGAGTAGAAGCCGAAGTGCCGTACTTCGTTGAACCAATGCGTGACCTGGCGACGGAAGTCCGGGGCGGCTCCGGCGTTTGTCCGGGTGGTCCAGGTGACTGCAATGTTCTGTCCGACAGGGAATCGGGCTAGGTGGAAACGGAGCAAGGTACCACTGTTTATTTCTGAAGCTCAGTTATTTTGAAGAGACGTCATGTCAGAGCAAACCTGCGTATATTTTATAACTATTTGTCACTTGTGCATATTTGCCACATCGATGGAACAGTGCACTTGTACAAACACTGGCCACTTGTCCGTTCCCCACCGACTGTCAGTAAATGTGATGCAAGTGAAAGGAATCACCATTTTTTTTTTTATATTTGTAGTTCCGTGCATCGTAATTCCAGGTTGAAGAAATCCAACAAGATGCAACAGTATGCAGATATTTATTACTGCTAAATTACTGTACATGTTTTGGGCGTCCATCGTGCCCATCATCAGGAGTACATAAAACTGTAGTTGCAGCCTCTGGTACAGATAATACTATCTGGGGATCAAGCTTCTTCAAACGTGACCAAATAAGGACTTACTATTTGGTCACGGTTGAAGAAGCTCGCTCCCCATGTAGTATGATCTGTACCAGAGGCTGTAACTGCAGTTTTATGTACTCCTGATGATGGACGCGATGGACGCCCGAAACATGTAGAGTAATTTAGTAGTAAATAAATATCTGTATACTGTTGCATCTTGTTGGATTTTTTCAACCTGTAATCACCAGTGTGTGTACACTTAAAAATCGAGATTTATTTTTGCGTTTCTTTCCTTCTCAATGTGACCTATTTCTACCTACTTCTATGCAGTTATAGAGAGTTACTGTATCACCTGTTCACACTCAGTGACACACACACACACACACACACACACACGGTAGGGCTCCTCTGGACCAGGGACCGGCCAGCTGCAGATACCTCTACCTGACAACACACAACACTCACAACAGACATACATCCACGCCCGCAGCGGGATTCGAACCCGCAATCCTAACAAGAGAGAGGCAGCAGACCCACGCCTTAGATAGCGTGGCCACCGAAATCGGCATTGTGCTTTCCCGTCTCTCGTTGATACTTGGCAATCAGACAAATGACTTGCGGCCGAGCAATAAGTGTCATTCGCTGCGTCGAGTGGCCAAATACACGAGTTGTGGGAACGCGATCACGATGACCAGGCAAATATTTGGCGAGTGTACTTGAGTACGAATACTTGGCACATAAACCAGTCGTGGAAACATCAGGACAAATAGTCATCTGGCTGACGAATTGTAACTTGCTGAATCGTACAGCGTTACTGACTTGCTTAACTGGCCGAATGATACAGTGGCACTATTAATCTGGTTTGGTAAGTGACAAAGTGGCACTCACAGACATCCCTTGCACCATCGTGCGCCAGGGTGCATTTGTCAGCCCATCGCTGCGCTACTGCGGCCAGCTCATCGTCCCAAACCTGCAACAGTATTTGTATTGTAATGATTACTACACACGACAGACCTAGTTGTTGTTCTTGGAGGCGAACACGACTAAGATGACAAAAAAATGTGTAGCAAATAACGAAATTGCTATACTAATTACTCGCATGTATAGACCATTCACGAAATGTCCAGAAATCGACTGAATGTACGAGGGGCGTTACGAAAGCAATGTTACCTTCTTTTTTTTTTCAGAAAATATAATGACAATTTAAAAAAAATTATATATGCCATTGGTACGTCGTTTGCAACGTTAAGATTATTTTGCCACAAAGTCTCATTCATTATCGAGAGACTTTTTACACTTTGTATGAGACGCTTTACGTAAAGCTCTTGGCTGAAGGGTCGGAACTCCTAACGGACGCTTTGTTTCAGCTTATTGTCGTCCCCAAAACGGCGTCCTCGGAGTGAATCCTTCAGGGAGCCAAAAGATGGAAGTTTAAGGGTGCTAAATCGGGACTCTAAGGAGGATGAGTTTCATTTACCGCCCTCCTGCGGTCTGGCGTTTTCTTGCAGGAAGAAGACTTGATTCATTTTCCTGTTTGGCCGAAACTGAGAATTTGTTTTAAGCTCATGGTTCCGTGCATCGTAATTCAATGTGAATAAAAATCCAACAGATGCAACAGTATGCGGATATTTATTTACTGCAAAGCTACTCTACATGTTTCGGGTGTCACAGCACCCATCATCAGGATTATTAAAAACTGTAACCGCAGCCGCCGGTACAGGTCATACTACTTGTACTGGAGGCTGCGGGTACACTTTTTAATACTGATGATGGGTGCTGTGACACCCGAAACATGTAGAGTAGCTTTGCAGTAAATAAATATCTGCATGCTGTTGGATTTTTATTCACATTGAGAATTTGTTGTTTTAAATTCATACCGCTCTGAATTGATTTTAGCACCTCCTTCCAAGAATTCTGCTGACGAGATTCCTCCACTGTCCCAGAAGACGCTAGCCTTGACTTTACTAGCAGAAGTCTGCACATTGATTTTTTCTTGCCTGGCGATGACTGATAATGCCATTCCATTGATCGTATTTTCTTCATTGGATCGTAATGATGAACCCACATGTCATCACTGAAAAATATTGACAGAAAAACGTTTCCGTCCTTCAAAATACTTAAATAGCAACAAAAAAAAATGCACTTCGATGTTTATGATGTATTTTATTCACTAAATTCTCACCAACGTGTTTCAGCCCGTATTCCGGCCATCATCAGGGTAATGTTACTACAAGAATACGAACGTACAAATTTCGTTAACTGTGTCGCCGCCACTCCACAACACGTAAAATTATAATTTCATTTAAAATTATGTAATTAATGTACAATATAGGTTAAAACCGATAATCATTAAAAGCTTGGGAGTTAAAATTGTTTAGTCTGTGCAGAGTGATGGCTGATACAGTGACGTGGTTAGTTCTAATCCAGCGTTTTGTTGATTGTGTAGTATGCTATAATAACATCACCCTGAAGATGGCCGGAACACCAGCCGAAATATGTTGGTGAGAACATTGTGAATGAAATACACCATAAATACTGAAGTGCATTTTGTTGGTTGTTTATATATTTTGATCTGATTAATGCATGGAAGATGGAGATATTAAAATAATCTCCGTCTCTCCCACTGCGCTGGAGCAGTTCTGCCTGTATGTATTTTCGGGCTGCTTCGTGTTCGACGGTGACCAATTTCGGCAGCCATTTTGCGCAAAGTTTTCTCTAGCCAAGTTCTCTGATATGTCCACAACAGCCAGTTTCCCAATCCCTGTTACGGCGCACAGTTCACTTATCGTGATGCGGCCGTCATCCTGAATCAGCGCATCAGCCTTGTCTTTGGTCTCCGTCGTCACTGTCATAGCTGGTCGGCAACAGCGTCTAATGCACCAAGAATCTGAGCTTCCTCACCATACACGCTTCTCAGGCGTTTGACACCTCTATCGGTCTGGAGCCTTCCGCAGTCAGAAATTCAATCACCACGTTCTGCCTATATTTACGTCTTGAACACCCGCCATTTTGCACTGCTACTGTCTTGAACGCACGTGACTGACTGCAGCATCGATAATCCTGGTGGAAGTGGACAGTGTCGCTCCCGGTGGGTAGCGAAACAAACTCTGCCCGGCGCCACTTTACGGGCGGAATGTGTAGTCATGTATTGGCAGTAGCCGGGACGATTAAAATGGCCGGAATTAAACTACTTATTTCTTTACCGTGGTGTCACACGCTGCTAAAATGGACAGATTTTAAAGATTTCTTGTGCTTTTCGTTTGCAGTAACAAGCTCGTTGAAGAGTTATGATTGCAGTCATTAACTGTATAAACTTGTTACTTTCTGCACGTTTTACACTTGTTCAATGTAAACAAATGTAAGTTATTTAACCTGTGGATATTTGTTGACCACGAGTGCAGTTAAACAAGTGTGACAGACCTCCCTACACACGTGTCTGGCAACGTGGCTGTATCTATTTTACAGGAGGCCTCACGTAATCTAGTGAGCACTTCGTCTGATTTTTTCCTCTGCACCGTAACGTAGGGGCCGGGATAGTTCAGTCGGTATAGCGACTCGGTACTGGCTGGACGGTCCGGGGATCGAATCCCGGTGGGAGCGAGATTTTCCGCATCCGTCCAGGCCGGCCCTGGGGCCCACCCAGTCTCCTATACAAAGGGTACCGGGTTTTTCCCGGGAGTAAATCGGCCGGGACGTGGCGTTGACCACCCACCCCCATCTAGCGTCGAGGTTAAAGAAAGAATAGAGCTATACCTCTACTCCCCATCTGGGTCTTCGTGGCCTGTTCTGGGGGTGAATTTTACTTTAACGTAACATAAGACAGAGATTTCAATTGAATCGGCACTTAGATATGAGTCGCTTTTTTACGACTCAGACTTTTGGTATGGACGCTGTAAGAGCTGACCATGTCAGGGCTCCATTATTCCAAGTCAATTTTGCACCGTGATAGACACTAAGTAGTGGAGTCGGAGTCTTGTGTGAACCAGTCTTAGGCGCGGATAGACACAGCCATACACCATAGTCTTTCCTTGAGAAGAGTGGACATAACATCTTCGAGAGTGACCCTTGCCAGGCCAGTGATTTGTATCCCTGAAATCGAAGCGAAAGTGGCGAACCTCCCGCGAAGGTGACCGACCGCGGCTTGATGTTGAAGAATTTGGTTTTATATCCTGTGCGACATGGGTAAGAACCCCTACAGGCTGTTCTCGAAACAATTTATGTGCGAGTTTCCCCGTCCACATGATTTGTGAATTATGAATGCTTTCGGGATAGGTCAAGCAGGTGGAAGAAGAGGTCTTCAGGCCACGGGAAACGCTGTAGCTATCCGCTATGTCACCCAATTCCACAAAACCCCTACTATTATTATAAACCCAATGCACAGAGGTATTGATGCATTTCGTTCTTCGCCCACAAAATTACCCGATTCTGGGGTGTGCATGTTGGTGGCGACTTAAACCTCTGTCTTGTCTTCCCAACTCAGAGCATTTGTGCCTTCTTGCACCTTGTAAACGAGTCGCCTTTATTCGGTTTCAAGGTGTGTGACCCAAATTTTACGAATACCCTGCCTGTATATTTTCCCATTGTGTAGGTCAGAAAACTGTGTTAGTGAGTCCCTGTCACCACAGCATGGCGCGTCCTCAGGTTGCGGATAGAGGAACGGCCTCCGATAAGGAGGGTAGCTGCGAATAAATTGAATAAGCATTCGCGGACAGCCGACGAGGGGTGGTCCTCCAGCTTGGGGGTTGGGCGAGGTGCTAACAACCCCTCCCTGTTAAAACCAATGTTCAGTAACACTCACAGGCGAGATGATTCCTCTGGACACAAA
>Ga0123355_10018815_pt1 | contig 10980 bp, 7 predicted proteins | sample TergutEmb28metaG_3_FD_89872 | JGI IMG/M metagenome (GOLD analysis project Ga0123355, IMG submission 89872) | Embiratermes neotenicus P1 segment gut microbial communities from Petit-Saut dam, French Guiana - Emb289 P1 | ecosystem: Host-associated > Arthropoda: Insects > Digestive system > Gut ...
AGACGTGCTCGTAAGAATGTAGTGTTAGAGACACTTAGCTAACGCATAGCACATATTCAGCGCCAAGATCCCGGGTCAAGCCCGGGATGACTGAGGTGTGCGAGATGACTGAGGTGGGAGTGTTGCGGGGTTAACGCGCTATGTTAACTACAAATCCAATGCTTTCATTCTTTGTAATAGTGTGGGGTGGGAGTAGGTCCAGAATACTACTATGGGGTGGGGGGTTAGGTTGGAGAGGGCTTTTGAGGATATGGTTTTGAGGGCGTCCATTAAGGGCTTTGCGTAGCCGTAGCGGGCGGCAAAGGCGTCTGCCTGGTATTCGTTGTGGCGGGAGAGGACGTTTTGTCCTACAGAGAGGAACTCAGAAATCGGGCCGTAGAGTAGGCTAAAGGCAATAAGTCCCAGTATCAGTGATGGTGTGCCGGTGGGGCTGCCCATGGCGACTGCGAGGGCACTGCTGCCGAGGAACAGCGACATCAGCCATAGCTGGAAGCCTGTTAGCACGGTATTAATTGCCAGAGAGAGAGGGATGTGGCGTTTCTTGTAATGGCCAATCTCGTGTGCTAATACGGCAGCTATTTCTTCTGTGTCCAAGTCGTCAATCAGGGTGTCGTATAGGCAAATGCGCTTGCGTTTACCAAATCCGGTGAAGTAGGCATTTGCCTTTGTACTGCGCTTTGAGCCGTCGATGACAAACACGTCCTGGATGGGAAAATCTGTCTTTGTTGCAAGTTCAAACAGTGCATCGCGGAGCTCGCCGTCCTCTAAAGGCGTCTGCTTGTTGAACAGCGGCACAATCAGTTGCGAGTAAAAATAGCCAATGCCAATGCTGAAAAAAGTCAGCACTGCCCAGGCAATAAGCCAAAACCACTGCGGTGTGAGGTGATAGAGAAAGGCGATAACGCCAACGACGACTGACACCAAAATCAGGGTTAGCAGCAAACTTTTCAGGGTATCAGTGAAAAACAGCCCTCGCGTAGATTTATTAAAGCCAAAACGTTCCTCGATGACAAAGGTCTCATAGTAGCCGAAGGGCAGTGACGCCAGGACCACTATCACGGCGATGATAACAACAAAGATGAGGGGGAGCAGGACATAATTCGTCGTCATCTGCTGCTGTAAGAAGTTCTCAAGTCCGCCCAAAATACCTGCAAACAGCACGACCAGCAAAAGCAGCGTCGAAAAACTGCTGCTAATCAGGTTAAACCTGCCATTAGCACGCTGGTATTGCTGCTGCCTGGCATATTCGTCGGGCTCATAGGTGCCTGCCAGTTCTGGCGGCAAAGTATCGCTCATGCGCGAACGATTCAAAGCTGCTCGAACCTGATCCCAGACAAAGCCGACCACGATGATGGCAATAATCGCCCAAAAGACTGCATTGTAGTGCATCCTTTACCGTTCCTCTCATCCTGTAATTTACGCAACTGCCCTACGTTTTCTGAGTGCAGTCGAAGTCATATTTTGCATAGATATAATCGCACGTGTCCGCTAGCATTTTATGCCCAATTGTGGCTAAAATTCCTAAGAAGCACACCCTTACTATGCTACACTAACTAACACGTCCTATTGGTTCTGGGCACAGCGGATTCTGCGCCTGGACGAAGAGGGAAGCTGGTGCAAATCCAGCGCAACCCCCGTTGCCGTAATAGGGAACGAGACGTAGGCACAGGCCACTGGCATGATTCGTGCTGGGAAGGCGCTTACCCTCATCTGACCCTTAAGCCGGAAGACCTACCAAAGAGACGGTCACTGCGACCATAAAGTATCTGTCTTTCGGCGGGAAAGAGCGGAACTGTCTAAGCATCTGACAGGTAATCCGAACAACACCTCCGTCGCAGACTAGGGAGGAACACAGGTGCAGAACACCAAAACGACAGAGGCGTTTACGTCCACCAGCCAAATCAACTGGAGGAGCATCCCCAGAACACGCAGTCTTGCTAGTTTGCGAGTCATAGCGGTCATGGTCGTGCTCACCATTGCTCTGGCGGCGGTGCCGGCTGCCTGGGCGCAAACGGTGACAGCTACCCTGCGCATCGAGTATGCAGAGGGCACTATGTTGTTGCCCACGAAATCGGTTGCCCTTGAGCACCATGATTTAGCCTCTCACTACGGGCTTACGGGCATTATTGACCCGGGGTATGTCACCGCGTTTCATGTTTTGGCAGAAGGACTTGAGCGGGCCTTTGGCGCGGGAGCTGCGGCACAAAAGCTCGACTTTACCGTAGGTGACTGGGGTCCCTTTCTTAACACTATCGATGACTCCAACGGTTCAATCACCAATGAGGCCAATCATTTCTGGGCGTTCGTCTTAAACGGTGAGATGGCGATGGTTGGCTTGCTGGGACATCAGATTGCTGATGGTGACCAGATTGCCCTGGTGGGTGATTCCTGGGATGACGGCAGTGGCGGCGGTAACGGCGGTAACGGCGGCAGTGGCGGCAGCCAGGGTCCCTTTACAGCAAGCTGGGACTCTTTCCGGGGCAATTCCTATAACTTTGCGATAACTGCTGCCAATACCCCAAGATCACCACAGGTGGGTCGCGCTGCTTGGACGCAGGCAGTTGGTATTGGCGTTCTTTCGCCCGTTAAGGTCGGCGATTATCTCTACATTGCTGGTGGCTCTACCCTGCGCAAGCTAAATCGTGCTGGACAAACAGTAGATTCAGCGCAGCTTGCGGCATCAGTTGGACGGACAGGTCATCTAGCAGCAGGTAGCGGCAAGATATTTGTGCCCCTGGCAGCAGGTCAGGTGCAGGCATTTGATGCACATACTTTAGACCCAGAGTGGACATCAGAAAGTTTCCCCAGTGGCTGGAACTCTGAGGGAGCTTTGACCTATCGGGATGGCTATTTGTATGGCGCAGCAGGTGAGACCCTGCTGCTTGACAGTGAAGGAACTTTCTTTTGCCTGGACATCAGTGATGGTGAGCGCGTATGGACCTATTCCTCCCCATCAGATGCACGTGAGACGGGCTTTTTGTGGGCAGGTGCTGCCATTACTGATCAGGTAGCATTGTTTGTCGGTGATGATGGCATGCTCGTTTCTCATGATGTGGGAGGGACGCAGGCTGGGGGCGTTGTGGACAGCGTGCAGCTGCCCAGCTCAGCAGGTGGCGTGCGCTCTCCCGTACTGTTTGTTCCCTTTGGCGATGATGGCGCAGGAACTGCCTATGTCGCGACACGCGGTGGTTATGTGGCACGCGTTGCCGTTGTTGCTGATGGGAGTTTTGTGGGGCAGGTTCAGACGGCAGCACTCAGCGGTACCGGTTCGACATCAACACCTGTGGCCTATCGTGACCGCCTGTATGTTGTGTCGGGTGAGCTGCTTGATAGTGGCTATGTGGATGTCTTTAGTGCAACAACACTTGAGCGTCTTCGCAGTGTCCAACTGCCAGGCTTTAGCCAGTCTTCACCGCTGCTCAGCGCCGCTAACGCAAGTGCTGTCAATGGCTGGCAAGTACATCTATACGTGGCGCTTAATGACACAAATGATGATGTTGTTCGTATCACTGACTCGGAGCTGTCTGCCGCACGCACTGTCACTGGTGCAAGCTCTCACATAACGGCGACAGCTATCTTTAGTCCGGGAGGATCGTTTACGCTGAACTCGCTTACCGCAGATGACAGTGGCAGATTGTATTACGTGGATGGCCAGGGACGCTTTACGGCGATTGAAGCCGTGAATGCTCCTCCTGAAAATGGTGGCGGGGGCGGCAACAACAATGGTGGCGGCAGTAACGGCGGCGGCACTACGGGTGGCGGCAGTAACGGCAGTCGCAACAATAATGTTGGCGCGGGCAGTGGCACGGCAACCCGCACAGTAGCCAGTGTAGCCAGTGCCCCAAAGACGGGGGATGCCGTTGACATTACCCGGTGGATGCTCTTTGCAGGACTAGCGGCTTCGGTTGCTGCTGCAATAGTTGGTGCACAGATTGCTGATCGCAAGAAAAAGAAACTGGAAGCATTCGTTCAAAATAACGGTGGTACCAGCAGCCAAGGTGACGCACATAAAAACAGCAGTCAGGGCGGTGGCAACAATGGCAGTAATGCCAACACGTCTAAAAGCTAACTACCTGCTTGGCGGACTGCTGGCACCACTGCTTGTTCTTGCTGTTCTTGCCGGCTGTGTCGGCAGACCCGAGCACGTAGGCCCCGACCCAAGCACTTCAGTTGAGACAACTAACACTGCAGCTGCAGGTCAAGATGCAGAGCCTGACCAGGATCCAGACACCGATGCTGATGTTACCGATGAAGGTGACAGCGAAGAAGAAGGCAGCGAGGGGCGCGACGACAGTGCTCAAGGCTCTGCCAGTACTGCAAGCGGCCGCAGCGGCACTTCAAGCAGCGGTAGCAATAGTGGCACTGGCGGCGGCTCTGGTGGATCTAGTGGCAGTAGTAGCAGCTCTGCTAATTCTGGCACAGGAACGGGCAGCCAGTCTAGCAGCAGCCAAGGGTCAGGCTCCTCTGGTGGGCAGTCTGGCGGCTCTACATCGCAAAGCACGGCACCCCAGACCATTACCGTGTCGATCGAGATCGAGGCACGAACGGCACATGCCTCTAATCCTGCAGCTCTCGCGGGCATTTCTCATAACGGGGGGGTAATTCTGGCGCGCAGAAACGTTACCGTGCCAGCAGGCGCAAGCGTGAGAGATGCTCTGAATGCGACAGGTGTACGGGTGAATGCAAGTGGTGCCCTGGTTACGGGAATTGGTGGTCTGTCAATGAACGACTTTGGCAATCAGAGTGGCTGGATGTTTAGCGTCAATGGTCAATTTCCTAACACCTCTGCAAATGCAAAACGACTCAATGCAGGGGACAGCGTTGCATGGCGCTATACACTCAACAACGGAGCAGACCTTGGCGCAAGCTGGTAGCGGCAGCACACAGCTTTCAAAACGCTTTTCTCTGCTGCATCCTGCAGTGATGATGATATTTTTTGCGGGCGTGATTTTGCTGACACTGCTCAGTTATCATCCTGTGATACTGGGACTATCACTTGTGTTTGCTGCTCTGAATGTCTGCGTATATTTAGGACCAGCAAAGCTGTGGCAGTCACTTAAATGGCTTGTTCCTATGGCGATGACTGTCGTACTATTTAACACGCTATTCAATCGCCGCGGAGCAACAGAACTACTAACCTTAGGACAGTACACCTTTACCCATGAAAGCCTCTTTTTTGGTCTTGCCATTGCCCTGATGCTCGCAGCAGTTATGCTCTGGTTTCGTCTCTATCAAGAATTTATGACCAGTGACCGATTCCTCTATCTATTTGCACCGCTTGCCCCCACAATCGCCCTAAGCATAACAATGGTTCAACGCTGGATACCTCTAACAAAATATCGCTTTGAACAGGTTCAAAACGCACAAAAAATGCTTAACCCCCCCGTCATCCCGGGCTCTGACCCGGGATCCTGGCGCCGGCAAGATACTCCAGATGACAGACGCGCACGAAGAAGCAATGTAGGGTTTTATCAGCTCAAAAAGATACGCTCTTTGCTACGGTCATTGTCTGCCCTTATGTCATGGTCAATGGAAGACGCAATCCAGGCAGCTGACTCCATGCAGGCCCGCGGCTATGGCGCAAAGAACGCCCCAAGACGAAGCAGCTTCCGCAGTTATCGCCTTACGATAAGTGATGTCATTATCCTGGCTAGCCTGCTTGCGTTAGCGACTTCAGGCGCATTCACTCTGTTTATTTCAACACGGGGACTAGGCTTTTTTCCCACCTTTCATGGCGCACAGCAGCTCTCAGACCTTGCACTCGCGGCAAGTGTTCTCCTCATGTCATTTCCGCTACTCATAGAAGGAAGGCAACAGCTGCAATGCTTGCTGTCAGCGTCAAAAACCTAAGCTTCACCTATCCGCAACAACAGGAACAGGCAGCTCATCCCATACTGCACAATGTCAGCTTTGATGTTCCTACGGGTGCGTTCACACTACTTTGCGGACGCACAGGCAGCGGAAAGACGACGCTTCTGCGTCACCTGGTACCTGCATTAACGCCACATGGCAAACGCTCAGGACAACTCGTAATCGCAGGAGCAGAAATCGACCACACAAGTAATGACATTCCCCCCCGGCATCCCGGGCCTCGACCTGGGATTTCTGCACCCGATGCGTTGCCAGAGAAGGGAAAGACATGCACATCGGTCGGCTTTGTCCAGCAAGACCCCGACAATCAAATCGTTACAGATATCGTCTTTCACGAACTAGCCTTTGCGCTCGAAAATCAAGGCTTGCCCACAGCCACAATCAGGCGTCGGGTTGCAGAAGTCGCCAGCTACTTTGGCCTCGAATATCTCCTGGAATCGTCCACTCATACCCTGTCAGGCGGCCAAAAACAGATACTCAACCTTGCAGCAACAATAGTTTCTGATCCCCGTATCTTGGTACTTGATGAACCTACCGCCGAACTAGACCCCATCGCTACCCAGAACTTTCTGCGTCACCTCAGTCGCGTCAACAAAGAACTGGGCACAACAGTAATCTGCTGCGAACATCGCTTGGACGAAGTCCTTACCCTCTGCGATCAAGTTTTGCTGCTCAACGACGCACACATTGGCAGACGAGAGGCAGCAGAGCAAGTCCAAACCTTCACCTCGCAAGAATTTGTAACAAGCTGCGCGTCCACCCACAAAGACCTCATCTCCTTCCTGCCAGAACCCGCTCAAGTAGCCATTGCTTGTACAAAGTCTGATGATGAACTTTGGCCTCTTGATGTTAAATCTGGCAGAGCTTGGCTATCAAGTTTTCTGCAGTCAAAACCTTATAGTTTTAATGTACAGATACATCCAATAACGCCTAAAGATAAAAATGCAGTTATTCTACGTGACCTTAGCTTTAAATATGCCAAGCATGATCCGTTTGTCTTGAAGCATTTGTCTGCGAGTTTTGAGCGGGGGCGTATTCATGGGATTGTTGGAGGAAATGCTTCGGGCAAATCTACGCTGCTTAGTGTCATCTGTGACCTGCTTAGACCGCAATTCGGAAAGGTGCGTATTGACAAACAGCTCAGGTTGGCTGCTTTGCCGCAAAATCCGAAAGCAAGTTTTGTGCAGGACACTGTTCAGGAGGATCTGCTTGGTGCAGATAGCTCCATCACTCTTGATGGTGTTCAGTTGATGGCACAGCACCTCAACATAGACCAGCTATTAGACAGGCATCCTTTCGACTTGTCAGGCGGGGAAGCCCAAAAAGCAGCCTTAGCAAAATTGCTCTTACTTGATCCTGATGTCATACTGCTTGACGAACCAACCAAAGGACTCGATGCACAGGCAAAGCAAGAGATTGGTCAGATTTTCACTGACCTTGCCAGTCAGGGTAAGACGCTTATCGTCGTAACCCATGACCTATCCTTTGCCGCGAACTACACCCAGACGTGCTCACTACTTGCGAATGGTGAGATTATTGCGCGCGATGAAACCCGAGCCTTTTTCACGGGAAATAACTTCTACACTACAGCAACAAATCGCATGTCACGAAACATCGTAGACAATTGCGTAACAGTGGATGACCTTGTTGCTGCACTGGCAGAGGATAAAGCAGATGAGTCTGCGTCTTTCACAGTTGATTCTGCTGGCCAGGCTACTATACTAACTGATCCGGCCAGCGAGAAGGCCAAATAATGACCCTGTTGCTTTCCTCAATCGCTGTAGCAGTGCCCTTGATACTGCTTATCATCGGACTCGAGAGAACACGCCCGCGACCACGCGACCTTATGCCTGTTATAGTGCTTGCGGCACTTGCTATTCTGGGGCGTGCAGTGACAATGCCTATTCCGAATTTTCAACCAGCAACTGCATTCATAATTCTCGCAGGGCTTTTCTTTGGCAGGTACGCGGGACTCCTTTGTGGGATGGTAGTTGCCTTGGTATCAAACATGATATTGGGACAAGGCCCCTGGACTCCGTGGCAGATGCTTGCTTGGGGAGCAGTTGGATACATTTCAGGTCTTTTGTTTTGCCGTGACGGGTGCGTGCAGTTCACTCTCGGCTTTCGAATCGCAGTGGTCACCTATGGTGTTGTGGCGTCGCTGCTGTTCGGACTGGTTCTTGACCTGCAATTCTTCATCGCATATGCCTGGGAATCAGGCTGGACAGGCTTCATCGCAACAATGGGCATGGGGCTACCCTTGAACCTAATGCATGCAGGTTCTACTCTAATCTTCCTTGTCCTAACACTCGTTCCTTGGGGGAAGAAACTGCAACGATTAAAAACGAAGCATAACATTACTACGAATTAGAAAAAGGGGTCGGATTAACCGACCCCTTTTTAAGTAGCTAGTTCAGCTGTAAATAAGACTAAATCTTACCTAAAGAGGAACATGTACTTGGATGATACACCAGTGTTACGCTCAACAGTGTTCCAAAGTGCGTTGTAGTTTGGATCCGCTGGGTTCGTAATTGGTCTCACACCGTTACGTCCACCGTTGAAGATGTTGTTTTGCCATCCGTCAGTGGTGTTACGACGTGCCTGGTGCCAGCGACTTGCGATATCAACTGCGGTAACTGCAGATACGGTGACCTCGTGGCCCGGCATAGCAGTTTCGTTGTGAGTCATTGCAAGTGCTTGTGCGGACATAGAGTCTGTTGCCATGTGACACTTCAGACAGGTTCCGTCTTGGATTTCACCTGTCATTCCAGCATTTACACCGCTGTCACCAACACCGTAAATAATGGTCCATGTAGGGTCTGCTGCCAAGAGGTCTTCTTGCCAGTTCAGAGTAATTCCATAAAGGTGTTGCTCTGGATGGAATCCTGCGGGAGGATTTCCTCCCATTTGACCTGGAGCTGGCGCAGTAAGACTTCCTCCACTATTATTGATCGGAATACCTGCAACTATACGACCAATGTTTGCAGAATACATCCACAAATTACCTTCGTCAACATTAGTTGCTACACGAGAAGCAATCCACGTATCGCGGGGGAGTCTACCCCAGCCGTCGCGCTCAATGTTGTCAAAGTTTGTCCACTCCCAAGCCTGAATGTTGCGATTACCATGTGGCCATGCAGGACGATTGGTGGCTACACCAATCATGTCATGACACTGGTTACAACCATAGGTACGCGTTGTACCGATTTGCGCCATTACTTCAAAGTAGCTCAGAGTTGTTCCGGGTGCGGCATTAGTTCCGAATCCTTGACCACGGTCATTGATGCCAGCTCTGTCCCAGTAAAGGTCACCGGGGAAGTAACGATAGCCACCGCCTGCACCACCAGGATGACAGGGGGCACAACCAGTACGATTGCTTCCATAACCCCAGGCACCAGTCGCATGACCAGTCATTGCTGTGGTCATTGTGGCTGGATCATCGGGGTCACCTGCACGGTTTTTGCCAAAGCCCCAGGTGTTAACAGCAAAGTTACCACTGACGTGACAACCAGCTCTACCACAGGTATAGCCTGTTGCTGTTGCCCTTGCAGCTGCAAAAACTGTCTCGGGCTGGTAAGTACCTGCCCACATGCTTGCTGGTGCCATACCATTTGCTGGTACGCTGTCTGGCCCAAACTGGAACCAAGCGGGTCCAAAGGTGAAAGGACCTGAGCCCAGAGCTGTGTTGTTAAGTGCATAACCGTAGTAACCAGTGGTACCATCAGGATAGTACGCAAAGTTAGTTCTTTGGTGCGTGGTTACACCAAGGTTTGCATTGTTTGCAATGCCAGGCATTCCTGTCATGTTTACACGGCGCATGATTGAGTTAGCATTACCGTTAGCAAAATCAGCATGCATTTCTGCATCAGATTCGCCACCCAGTAGCCAAACGTTCATGCCATGGAAGTCAGATGCTGACCATCCGTGGATTCCACCTGCGTGACAACGACCCGTACAACCAAAGTCCTCGTGTGGTCCATTATTGACTGTATTGCCATACATGGTTCCCCACTCAATTTGCTTCGTGGCTCCTGTAGCGCCAGCGGTTGCGTGGCAGGTTATACAGGCATTACCCGCACCAAACTCTACAAGACCACGGTTTGCGTTGATTGCAGAGGCAAGACTTGTACTTGGCCCTTGTGAATATGCACGGTGTGCCGAGTGACAAACAAAACATTTCGCGGTAGTAGTACGATAGTTACCGTGAGCTGTACCTTGATCTGCCGTGGGGTCACCCGTGTTGCGCTGCCAGGCAGCCTGCGCGTCGGCCCATCTCAGATAGGCTTCTGTGGCATGCGGTCCACCAGCGTAAAAACCATCGTACCTTGCTCCTGCAACAGCGGTTAGTGATAGGACGAATGCTGCTACGAGAGCGGTAAGAATTAGTGTTTTCTTCATACGTTTCTCCTTGTTAAAAAATTGTATATTTCTTACGTTATTCTCTTTCATATTTCACCTCCTTTTCATCGAGAAGTAATTTATTACAACAAAGCAGCGTTTCTTCTGCTTTTGTAATCGATTTAGTGACTACACACGCGCCTTCTATCATATCATTCATTGCAAGCCTACGGCGTACCGTTTGGGGTTGGAGAGGGTCGGGTAAGGCTCATTTCAAACCCATGACAGTTATCACAAAAGCCTCTGGTGTGGCAGATATCACAGGCCTCAATGCCGTAATCCCAAGTATCTGTGACGTGTGTCGAGTAGACATATCCCGTAACGTGGGGCATGCGAATTCCGCCATGGCAGGCATCACAGCCCTCTGTTTCATGACAGCGATAGCAAAATTCCTGGTTTTCGAAAACAGATCGCGGGACCAGCTGCCTTGAAAAATCTCTCTCAGGGTCACGTTGTCTGGCTGAAATATACTGACTATTGTTCCTGTGACAGGTAGAACAGTGTACTGCGACATTGTCCCTTGAATCATGACAGGTGACACACCTCTGCATAGTGTGATCAGCAATCGTCAAAGACCCTGTACTGCTATCAAGCTGGTGACACTGTGCACAAGGAAAGCGTGCCTCAATTATTCCTGCATGCGATATGCGCATTTGTCCATCACTGCTTATGCCGATGCCCTGTAGACGTCCCGCATGACAATCGTAGCAG
>Ga0123355_10018816_pt1 | contig 10979 bp, 11 predicted proteins | sample TergutEmb28metaG_3_FD_89872 | JGI IMG/M metagenome (GOLD analysis project Ga0123355, IMG submission 89872) | Embiratermes neotenicus P1 segment gut microbial communities from Petit-Saut dam, French Guiana - Emb289 P1 | ecosystem: Host-associated > Arthropoda: Insects > Digestive system > Gut ...
ATTTACAAAAAACGTACGAGAATTAAACGAAAAAGCCGCAAAATCTAAGGTTGTATTTGCAATCATGTACAACCAGCGTACCCACCCAATGTACAGCAAAATGCGAGAAATGGTGCAAAATGGCGAACTTGGTGCATTAAAGCGCACATCGTGGCTTGTAACGGACTGGTATCGTCCCCAGGCATATTACAATGCAAGCGGTTGGCGCGCTACTTGGAAAGGCGAAGGCGGTGGCGTACTAATTAACCAATGCCCCCATAATTTAGACCTATGGCAATGGATTTGCGGAATGCCCAAGCGGGTAACCGCATTTACCCATAACGGAAAATGGCATGACATAGAGGTTGAAGACGACGTGACTGCTTATGTAGAATACGAAAATGGCGCAACCGGTATATTTGTAACAACAACTGCAGACTGTCCGGGTAATAATCGCTTTGAAGTAATGGGCGATTTGGGCAAATTAGTATGCGAAAACGACCAATTAGTCCATTACAAACTAGAAATGTCCGAGCGCGCATTTAACAACACAAATACAGAAATGTTTGCCTCGCCCAAATTTGAACGCATTGTAATCGATTGTTCTGGCGAATACACCCAGCACAATGGAGTGCTCGCGGCATTTGTACAAAAAATAAACGGCCAAGGTGAACTTATTGCCAAGGGTAAAGAAGGTATAAACGGCCTAATCATCTCCAACGCAATGCATTTATCTTCTTGGCTTGGTAAAACGATAGAACTACCTCTTGACGAAGATCTATTTCTTGCAGAACTTGAAAAACAGAAAGCGAGATAGTATGAACATTAAAGCAATTGATATCAGTAATTTAACGAATACAGCATTTGAAAATTTATTTTCTATTACTTGTCGCATAGCTGACAAGTATGGACTTTTAAAGAGATTTAAAAATGCTGACGCATATCAAAATTTATTTTTATCACCACTTGCAACAAGTGGTGATGAATTATTTGTAATCGAAGACGACACTACAATATGCGGCATTTTAAGCTTTGTTAAATCTGCCGACTGGAGCGGAAAAGAGCAGTACAAGCTAACTATCTACATCTGCGACCCCATACCAAACCAACCTATAATAGATTGTCTAAGCCAGCTTATTGACAACAAGCTGCAACAGCATGAAGAATTTGCAATAATCACCTACAACAACGAACTAAACGACTTAATCACAAAATATCCCCATAAAGTAAATTTAAAAGCCAATGCCTATACCTTAACAAAAAAAGATATAGATATTGGCCTAATAAACAACGCATTAACAACGTATCAATCAAAAAACAATGATTTGCGCATGATATATACAGATACTATTTCCGAAGAATACATCGAACAATACTGCAATTTATTCATGGAAACACAAGAAGATATGCCAGATGTAAAAGAGGCTGGTTTCGTAAGATACGCCTTAACCCCTGAAAAACAAAGACAGCTTAACGATTCCAACACCAAAAGAAATTTCACCCACCACTGCTATATGGTTTTCAACTCAGCTAATGAAATGATCGCAAAAACAAATGTGTCTGTAAACAACAATAATCCTCAATTTCCATATCAATTCATGGTAGGAGTAAAGCAGCAATATAGGGGTAGGGGTTTAGGCCGATGGCTTTATGCCGCCATGTACAAAAAACTATTTGAAGAAGTTGCATTTGAAAAAGTACTCGTACTTCACCATCCAGAAAATAATCATATGATTAATATTAGCGAATGGATCGGATACAAATACAGCTATCTTGAAACTACGATTCTTCTATCTCGCCATAAGCAATCATTGCAATAATCTCAAGTTCTGCCAATTCGATACAACATTCCTTCATATTAACCTTACCGTCTGGCAAAAATTCTACGCCCTCGCTTTTCAGCAGGGCTTTTCTTTCGTCTGCATATCCACCGCCTGCGATAGAGCCATCGGCCATAACCACACGCTGCCATGGAATATTGTCTGATGGGCAAACACGCATAGCACGCCCAACTTCCCGAGACGAACGTGGGCGACCAAGTACACTTGCTATTTTACCGTAAGAGACTACTTTTCCTTGAGGAATTTTTTTTACAACGGAATAGATTTTTTTATAGAATAAATTCATTTTATATCACCAAAATATTCATTTGCAAAATCAACTGACTCCAAAATGTCATCAGTTGATTTATTCTGGCATCGGAAACTGCTCCGCTTGCGCTCAGCAATTTCCTAGCCAACAAGTTAGAACGAACAGAAAGCGGCGGAGCCGCTTTGTTTTCAAATAATCACTTTACAACAAAATTTACAATTCGGCCTGGTACATATATGCTTTTTACGATTTCCATATTAGCCAATTTGTCTGCCAATTGTTCTTCAGCCATTGCAAGAACACTATCTTTATCAAGTTCGGCATCTACTGTAATACTTCCACGCAATTTGCCATTTATTTGCGTCGCAATTTCCATTGTGCTTGTTTTTAGCATTGCCTCGTCCCAAACAGGCCATGTCTGGGCAAACACCGTTGTCTCATTGCCCATCGCTTCCCATATTTCTTCTGCCATATGTGGCGCAAATGGCGATAAGAGCACAGTAATGGCTTCCAGCGTAAGTTTATCTACACCACCTGCGGCTTTAGCCAAGTTTTGCAGTGTATTTGTATGCTCCATAAAACCGCTAACTACTGTATTAAGAGACAAATTATCAAGTCTATTTGTAATGTCATGTATAATGCGATGGCGCAATCGCTCCAGCTCTTCCGTGGGTTCAACTGGATTGTTTAAAGATGGCTCTATTGTACGCCATAGCTTATTTAAAAAGCGGAATACCCCATCTATGCCACTATCATCCCACTCACTGTCGAGCTCCGGTGGGCCAATGAAAAGCTCATACATACGTAGTGCATCGCATCCATAGCTTGGTAACAGTTCGTCTGGGGAAACACCATTTCCTTTTGACTTTGCCATTTTTTTATTATCTTTATTTATCATGCCAATGTTAAACAGTTTTTTTACCGGTTCTTCAAATTCTACCACACCAATGTCATACAAAAACTTTGTATAAAAACGTGCGTATAATAAATGTAAAACCGCATGCTCTACACCACCAACATAGTAATCAATCGGCAGCCATTTTTTTAACAACTGCGGATCCGCAATTGCATTCTTATTATTTACATCCGGATAACGTAAAAAATACCAAGATGATCCTGCCCACTGTGGCATTGTATTGGTTTCTCTTTTTGCAGGTTTACCACATTTCGGGCACGTCGTATTAACCCATTCATCCACTAATGCCAATGGGGATTCACCCGTATCCGTAGGTTGATAGCTTTCTAAATATGGCAGCACAACCGGCAAATCTTTATCTGGAACCACCACAGGGCCACAATGCTCGCAATGAATTATTGGAATAGGCTCACCCCAATAACGCTGGCGCGAAAATACCCAGTCACGTAATTTGTAATTTACGGTTTGTTTTCCAATACCCTTGCTTTCTAGGGCTTTGGCAATAGCATCTTTTCCTTCCGATACTGGAAGTCCGTCAAATTCCCCGGAGTTTACAAGCACACCATCACCAACATAGGCTGTTTTAAGAGGTTCTGTTGACGCTACACCGTCTTTAGATATCACCTCAGCTATTGGTAAGTTGAATTTCTTCGCAAACTCAAAATCGCGCTCATCATGGCCGGGAACACACATAATAGCACCTGTGCCGTAGTCTGCAAGTACATAATCCGCAACCCAAATTGGCATATCGCCTCTACCTGTCATTGGATTGATAGCATAGCGGCCTGTAAATACGCCTGTCTTTTCTTTCGCCGCCATACGATCTACAGAAGAACGTGTTGCTGCTTGCTTTACGTATTCATCCACTACCTGCTGTTGCTCCGGTGTTGCAATTTGTCCTACCAGCTCATGTTCCGGTGCAAGCACCATAAATGTAGCACCAAATAAAGTATCTGGGCGGGTAGTGTATGCCTTTATAAACTTATCAGCCATATTATCAATTGCAAAATCAATTTCCGCACCATGGCTTTTACCAATCCACTCTGTTTGCATGCGAATAACCTTTTCCGGCCAATCTAATGATGTTAAATCATTTAACAATCGCTCTGCATAAGCAGTTATCTTCAACATCCATTGACGTAGGTTTTTCTTCGTAGCCTCGCCGCCGCAACGTTCACAAACACCGCCTACAGCTTCTTCATTTGCCAAAACAACTTTACAAGTGGAGCACCAGTTTAAGGGCATTTCCTTTTCGTATGCCAAGCCCTTTTCAAACATTCGGGCAAAAATCCATTGAGTCCATTTATAATAAGCAGGATCCGTCGTGTTAACCTCATAATCCCAGTCATAAATCGTGCCTAATTCATCCAATTGACGCTTCATATTAGCTACATTTGATTCTGTAGAAATGCTAGGATGTATGCCTTTTTTTATTGCATTATTTTCTGCTGGAAGTCCAAAAGCATCCCAGCCCATAGGATGCAAAACATGAAACCCACGCAAAATTTTATATCGGCTTAAAACATCACTTAAAACATATCCACGCCAATGCCCAACATGGAGCCCATCGCCTGAAGGGTAGGGAAACATATCAAGGCAATAGTATTTTGGTTTGCTTTCAACATTTTGCTGGATAGGGTTCTGCTCCCATTTCTCCCGCCATTTTTTTTCAATTCTTGAAAATTCGTATTTTGACATAAGTAACCCAACTTTCTGTTTAAATGGGGCGCTGCCCTAAGCCCCGCCGCTCCGCCAGGCAAAACTTGGCTACGCTTCCTCACTGCGTTGCGGGTGCGCACTATGCGCGCAAATAGTTTTTTCACCTATTTTCCTTTGACATATTCTAAGGGTATGGAAATTACTTGTCAAATATATTAAGGTATTGTGGTAGAATATATTTATATAAAGCAAGTTCGATCCCATGGCTAGCAGACAAAGCTTGCGAGAGTGGACACCATTCCATTTAAACAAAAAAAGGAGATTGCACATGTTAAATGAAAGGTATTCGCGAAATATTAGCGCACTATCAATAGAAGATGTCTTAAGACTCCATACATCAAAAGTTTGTGTAGTTGGCGGCGGCGGGCTAGGGGGGTATGTAGTAGAAATACTTGCCCGCATCGGCGTTCTGAATATAACACTTGTAGATTATGACACATTTGAATCAAACAATTTGAATAGGCAGCTTTTTTCCGAAGAGCAACTTCTAGGCACTTATAAAGTTGACGCAGCAATTTCACGTATTACAAAAGTTAATTCACGCGTAACACTTAATGGAATAAAAGAAACGCTAGACGAAAATAATGCGTTAGACATATTAAATGGACATGATATTGTCATTGACGCACTGGACAATATACAAACAAGACTAATGCTTGCCAAGGTTTGCACTAGCCTATCAATCCCCATGGTGCACGGAAGTATTGCAGGTTGGTTTGGGCAAGTAGCCGTAGTGTTCCCAGGGGATGAAATTCTTGATATAATTTTTGGAGATGTAAAAACCGAGCGGGGAATAGAAAAAGAATTAGGAAACTTACCATTTGCTGCATCTGTTGTAGCGTCTATACAATGCGCGGAGTGCATCAAAATTTTAACAGGCAAAAAAGTTGAGCGAAATACTTTACTGCAAATAGATTTGCTAAATAGTGAATACCATTCAATACCAATAATGAATACATCCAAGAGGTGAACAATAGATGTTTGATGTTGTTATCATAGGCTGCGGCATTGTAGGAGCGGCAGCGGCGTATGAACTTTCGAAATATGAATTAAACGTAGCTGTGCTGGAAAAGGAAAACGACGTGGCAGTTGCAACGACTAAGGCTAACAGCGCCATTATCCATGCTGGATACGACCCAAAACCGGGAACCCTCATGGCAAAACTAAATGTAGAAGGCGCAAAACTTGCAAAAGAACTTTGCAAGGCACTTGACGTGCCTCATAATGAATGCGGTGCACTGGTACTCGCATTTTCCGAAGATGAGATATCTATCTTACAAAAATTATTACAAAATGGCACAGAAAACGGCGTAGAAAATCTCCGTATTTTGGCTAAAGAACAAGTTCTTAAAATCGAACCAAATATAAACGAAAAAGTCCTGGCCGCCCTACACGTGCCATCTACCATGATTGTAAGCCCATGGGAGTATGGCCTCGCCTTAGCAGAAACTGCGGTTAGAAACGCTGTGACACTACAGCGTGAATGCGAAGTGCAAAGTATCGAAAAACACAACGAGGATTTCAAATTACAGACCACCCAAGGAGAAATATACACCCGCTACATTATCAATGCCGCCGGACTTTATGTGGATAAAGTTAATAATATGATAGTAGAAAAATCATTCGAAATACAGCCAGACAAGGGCGAATATTTCTTACTGGATAAAAGCGAAGGCAAACGAGTTAACCACGTTGTGTTTAGCTGTCCAACTCCACTTGGCAAGGGCGTGCTTGTTGCACCAACGGTACATGGCAATTTAATTGTTGGGCCAAACAGTGTAGGTATCAGCGATTGTGACGATGTTTCAAGCACAGCAGAAGGACTTAGTTTTGTAAAAAAATCTGCACAAAAATCTGTTCCTAATATAGATTTCCGTGCTAACATTAGAAACTTTGCGGGCAATCGAGCAAAAACATCTACCGGAGATTTTATTATTTACGAAGCCGCTAAAGGCTTTATCAACCTTGCAGGCATTTCATCACCAGGGCTTTCGGCTGCACCGGCTATTGCAAAAATGGCTGTAACACTCTTAAACGAAAGCGGACTTGCGCTACAAAAAAAATCTAGCTTTATAAACACACGCAAACGCATTCGTTTCCACGAACTCACCCCTACCCAAAAAGTTGCCTTAATAAACCAAGACCCTACACATAGTAAAATAATTTGCCGATGCGAAACAGTAACCGAAGGCGAAATTTTTGACGCCTTAAAATCGCCTATACCACCACCCAGTGTAGATGGCGTAAAACGCAGATGTCATGCAGGATCAGGCCGTTGCCAAAGCGGATTTTGCGGCCCGCGTGTTGTAGAAATATTAGCAGAGTGGTATAACTGCAGCCCTACAGAAATTTTGCAAGATAGCGTTGGCACACAAATACTTTATTCAGAAATGTGAGATAAATGAAAAAATTAATCTTTATTTGCGGCGCAAGCGGTATAGGCAAATCCACAATATGCCGTGCGTTAAATAGAAAAATGCAGCAATCTGCTTTTGTTGATAGTGACTATTGCAGAATGATTAACCCTTTTGAATTTTCTGATGAAATAAAAAAAGTTGTAGAAAACAATATGACCGCATTGTTAACAAATTACTTTAATTGCCAAGCTGTAAACAATGTCATATTTCATTACGGATTTCATGGGCCAAGAAAACAGATATTTGACAACATTATCGCCAATTTATTGCGGGCAGGGATTTCCTATCAATTCATCCCAATAATCTTTGAATGCGATATCGAAGAAAATATACGAAGAGCCAGGAAAGATGGAAGAGACGAAGCGCGCATTAAATACGGAATTGAAGCATCTAGAGACATTTATAATCAATATAATTATCCACGTTTGGACATAACCCATTTAAGTGTTGATGAAGCTGTTAATAGGTTAATGCTTACCATCTCCTCACACTAGACCCATAGGAGGCAAAAATGCAGTACGAATTAATTGTTATAGGCGGCGGCCCAGCCGGTATGGCAGCAGCATATCGCGCATGGCAAGAAGGCCTGCGCGACATACTCATCATCGAACGCGATAAAGAACTTGGCGGCATCCTAAACCAATGCATACACAATGGCTTTGGTTTGCACTATTTTAAAGAAGAACTTACCGGCCCAGAATATGCCGAGCGTTTTATAGATTTGATAGCAACCACCAAAATTGAAGTAATGCTTAATACAATGGTTTTAGATGTTTCACAAAATTCCGTTAATATTATTGGCCCCAAATGCGGTTATATAGCACTTTCCACAAAAAGCATTGTATTGGCAATGGGTTGCAGAGAGCGTACAAGAGGTGCCATAGGCATCCTAGGCACACGCCCTGCCGGAATTTTTACCGCTGGAACAGCCCAACGATACTGCAATATGGAAGGTTATATGGTTGGCAAACGTGCCGTAATACTCGGCAGTGGCGATATAGGGCTAATTATGGCACGCCGACTTACATTAGAAGGCGCGAAAGTGCTAGCATGTATAGAAATTATGCCCTATTCTGGCGGGTTAACCAGAAATATAGTACAATGCCTTAACGACTACGATATTCCCCTATATTTATCCCATACCATAACCGAAATACGCGGTAAAAAACGCGTAGAGCAAGTTGTAATTTCCAAAGTCGATGAAAACCGCCAGCCAATTTCCGGCACCGAAATGGTACTCGATTGTGATACTATTTTGCTCTCCGTCGGATTAATACCAGAAAATGAACTCGCACGTGCCGCAGGGATAGAAATAGACACACGCACAGGCGGCGCAATTGTACACGAAAATATGGAGACATCCATACCTGGTATTTTTGCCTGCGGAAATGTGCTTCACGTTCACGATTTAGTAGACTTTGTAACAGAAGAAGCAGAACAAGCCGGCACAGCAGCCGCGACGTTTGTAAAAAACAGCAAGCAAAACAAAACTAATGAAGTCATACAAATATCCCCCGGCCACGGAGTAAACTACACAGTGCCACAACTAGCAATGCTAAAAACATTCACAGATTCTCCCTTCATGGATTGCGATGATATTCAAAATGGTGTTGTGGGGGGAATTTGTGACCGTACACAGTACAGCACACAAGTGGATTTACGAATTTTTTTCCGCGTTAACCGCATATTTGGCAAAAGCCGCATAATTGTAAACGCGGACGGCAAACAAATTGCTGCATACAAGCGAGTTCACATGGCACCCGGAGAAATGGAAAGTATAAAAATCCCACAAAAGCTGCTCACATCCTATAACGAAATCACAATTACTTGTGAGGAGGCAGCAACATGAAAATCATATGTACCGTATGTCCAAAAGGATGCCACCTTGAAGTAGACGAAAAAAATAATTTTAGTGTAACAGGTCACGACTGCCTACGCGGTGTTGAATATGGGCAAAACGAATTAAAAAATCCTGTAAGAGTAATAACATCCACAGTTAAGGTAAAAGGAGCACCACACCGCCGTTGCCCTGTAAAAACAAAGCACCCAATACCAAAAGGGCTAATTGCAGAGGCTATGCACCTTTTAAATGACATCGAACTGGTTGCCCCAGTTAAAATAGGGCAAATTATTGTTGAAGATATCTGCGGTACAAAAATACCCTTTATCACAACAAGAAGTTTAAATATCTAGACTTCGGAGGCATGCAATATGGAACTACAAACGATAGAACATGACTTTACAGTTTGCAAAATAAATGATATTAGCCAAATAGACTTTTCCAGAGAATTTGTATTTCTATCAAAAACCAATGATGAAATTTCCCTGGTCTGTGAATCCTCTCATATTCCACCTAATGTCACTGCGTCCGAGCCAGGCTGGAAAGCCTTAAAAATATCCGGAATATTAGATTTTGGAATGATTGGAGTAATCGCAAAAATTTCTAGCATACTGGCAAAAGATAATATTAGTGTATTTGTTATCTCAACATATAATACAGACTATATTCTTGTAAAATCTCAAAACTTTGACAAGTGTATCAAAGCACTTGAGCATAATAGCTATATTATAAAATAAGCATTACACCTTTTATGGCATTGGAGATTAACGAGCATGAAAAATATAATTATTGCAGGCCCAGGCAGAGCCGGTAAAACAACACTAGCAAGAAAAATAAGCAAAGAACTAAATCACTTTGTAATCAATCTCGACAAGCTTATGGCCGTATTTGGAAAAGCATACCCTCAATTAAATGTTAGAATCGCTTGGAATCGTGATAAGGCAACGGCTAATTTAGCGCCCTTTCTTGGTCATTTTCTTGGCGCATTTTCTTCCGAACACGGATTTGTTGATGAATTAAATTTACGAACACACACAGTAAAAGAAAATAAGTTTGTGCTAGAAGGCGGACATTTTGACTTCGAACAAATATTACCCATTCTTAACACCTATGGAATAAAAGAATTAAAAGACCATTTCGTACTTATAGGGCTAGTGCAAGATAAAAAAACTGCTGACGAATTTTTCAACGATTTAAGAAAATACGATACTAAAGACGAGTGGACGTATGGTTTTAGCGATGATGAGCTAAGAGAATTTATTACTAACGATGCCATCCCATCAAATCAATACATGGCTGACTATTTACCAAAACACGGCTTTACAGTGTACGATACCGCTACACAACGAGCGCAGGTTTTTGATAAAATCATAGAAGATATTCGGAGGTCAAAATGCCCTATGTAATTTTAGTTGCGGGAATCCCTGCGTCAGGAAAAACTATATACGCACAACATATATCAGAAAAACTGAATATTCCGTTCATTGGAAAAGATGCCATAAAAGAAAAACTACATGATGTAATAAAATTTGATACTTCAAAAAGAGAAAACTCACAACTGTACGGCGCCGCCAGTTATTCTGTATTTTTCCATATTGCGGAGTGTTTAATGAAAGCAGACGTATCCTTTGTTTTCGAAAGCAATTTTTCACCCGCCTCCGCCAACGTACTTTTACCCATTATACAACAATATAACTATCAGGCATTAACCGTTTTATTTGATGCAGATATAAAAGTGTTGCATAAACGCTTCTGTGAACGAGATGTAACCGACGAACGCCATCCGGGTCTTGTTACAAAAGGCACCGATCTTCACAATTTTGATACCTTCAGCAAAGGGACATTGCCCCTTAGAGACTTCTGCATTGGAGAGAAAATAACTGTAGACACTACAGATTTTTCAACAGTTGATTACAACAAGATAGATGATTTAGTAATATCCAAATGCCTAGTGACACTAGGCACTTGACTTTAGAAGGAGATACCATACATGCAAAAATATCTTCTGGCACTTGAC
>Ga0123355_10018817_pt1 | contig 10979 bp, 11 predicted proteins | sample TergutEmb28metaG_3_FD_89872 | JGI IMG/M metagenome (GOLD analysis project Ga0123355, IMG submission 89872) | Embiratermes neotenicus P1 segment gut microbial communities from Petit-Saut dam, French Guiana - Emb289 P1 | ecosystem: Host-associated > Arthropoda: Insects > Digestive system > Gut ...
AGAATCACTTCAATTTATCAACCAACGAATGCACATATAATTTCACATAAAACACTTTTTTAAAACACTTTAAAACACTCCGACGTGTTTCGATCTTGTCAGATCATCATCAGGGAGCTACGTTCCTTGCTAATAAGAATTGAATTGTGAATACCGTAACATAACTTTAGCAAGGAACAAAGCTCCCTGATGATGATCTGACAAGATCGAAACATGTCGGAGTGTTTTAAAGTGTTTTAAAGTGTTTAAAAAAGTGTTTTATGTGAAATTATATGTGCATTCTTTGGTTGAGTAATTGAAGTAAATATATGTGAGTTTCAAACTTCACGCTGCTCCGCTTTATCGACAGAGAAACAATTATATTTACAAACAAATATGGTAACAGGTCCCAATAATAGTAACAGCTTTCTATAGTAGCCTGTATATGCGTGAACACATACGGATTTGTGAGCATAAACAAAAGTTGACTTGCAGTGGATTATATACTACGAACATCTCTAAAGTTTGCGATATTCGAAATTCCGAACGGCCCTTAGTGTTACGTTACGCTAACTATTCCTTCAGTCTTCTTCTTTCATTCAGTATTTCTGACTATATTAGCTGAAAGTTGCAAATTATGAAGATCCTCCACCTGTAATATTATTAAAATCTTACCTCGTCCGTGGTCGTTTTAACTCCTTGACGCCTAACGACTTCTATAGGGGTCGTACCGCACCGCTAAACTCTAAACTTTGCATTTTATATATTTATTCAACAAATACAGGTACTGAATATTTTAAACACGGTATATACTGTCCTTTTTTTCTCTTCAAAATGCAGTTTGTTTCATAATTCTAACATATTTGGTTCCTGTTTTATTCACGTTTTATATACAGAATGTGCTAAAATTAAAAAAAAAAATTCCGGCGCCAAAAGGTTAATGGCCTTTTGACTGATATATCTTTTGTGAATAATATTTAGAAATTAAGCTTCTAATTTGAAACACTGCATGTTCATTACTAGGAATATCAGTTTAAATCTGTTGGGAAGTAATTAGTCTTCAAGTTCATATTACTGCGGAACACAACATTACACTATGTGGTTGAAGTAAATAATGCAGTAAGATCTCGACATTTCAAGATGAATGGGACGGAGGCTGCTTCGAATTACCAAAATCTCGGGCGAAACAGACCACGATTCTTAAGAACATATATTTACGTACATAGGATTTACAAATTAATAGCCTACTTACAGTGTATAAAGCATTTTGTTAGAATGATAATATATGCAATATTCCAACAGTATAATGAGGATAGAGAGGGTCGGTATAGTTCAGTCGATATAGTGACTCGCTACGGGCTGGACTGTCTGGAGATCGAATTCCGGTGGGGGCGAGATATTTTGCACCTGTCCAGACCGTCCCTGGGGCTCACCCAACCTCATATTAAATGGGTACCGGGTCTTTCCCGGGGGTACAGCGGCCGGACGTGACGTTAACCACCCACCCCATCTAAAGCCGAGGTTAAAGAAAGAGTACAGCTAAACCTCTACTCCACCTCTGGGCCTTTATGGCCTGTTCTAGGCTGAAATTCGCCTTTATAGTAAGGATGGAATATATAATATTAAGTTACACTGCAAAGAAAAATCTTCCTCTTATTAGCGAAACAAAAAAAAATATTTGGGCACTGATTCAGATGAAACGGATCCTCGAACGTTCGAGACTCGGAGAATCGAGACTGCACGGTACTTGATATTACAAAAAAGGCAGTACGAACTTTCGTAAAACGTTTAAGTACATACGTTTATCAAGCACATCAGTCCGTGGATAGCCTGGTGCAAGCGGATGATTGCCTCTTCCAAGCGACATTTTCAGAAAATTATATTAAAATCTGTCATGAAGAGCATGACAGCTAGGTGTAGTGTCACATATCTAACCTCGACATTCAATTTACGTGAGAGGTCAATTTCACGCTCCGGCCGCTTTAATCTCGGGTACAAGCCCAAATTACTAATTTGATTAAGAGGTTGTTTGGGACTCTGATCTGGTCTGGACTGCGTGGAAAAAAAAAAATCTGCCCTCCTTTCCTAGTTGTCCGCCATCTTACACATTTGACGAAAGCATGATACATAGAATGGCGCTTATGTCTGACTGAGTTTGTTGCATTTAAACAACAGTGCATAGCGCAACACATGAAGACTACTTAGTGTAAACAACAGTGCACGGTGCAAGATATTTTGAACCCTACCGCTAACAGATAGTCCACTGTGCAAGATATTTTGACTCCAGAATTTAAACCACATCCATTCTGCAAGACATTTCAACTCCCAACTTAAGACAACAAAGCATTTCGTAAGATATGAGGGTGAGTCAAATGAAAACCTTAAATATGTTTATGTCGTAATTTATTGAACACAAAAGTATACAATGGCTTCATTTTTCTATGTAGTATCGTACTGCCACCTGTTGGCCACGCTTCACTCATTGTTGAAACGTACAAGACAATTGAGTTGTGCTTCGAATTTTTATCGCACTTTTAAGGTTTTCAGTTGACTCTCCCTCATATTTTGACCCTTAACAGCCAATAACATTGCACGGTGCAAGATATTTTAGCTCTTAAATTTAAATTGATGACAAGATTAATGGAAATTAAAAACCGCCTCGCAAAGGAAGCAATATTAATATTCAATATACATTGCAACAGATAGAGGGAACTGGGTGCCCTAGCAACCATACGTAGTTCCTATCTGTCAGAAATCGTCTTCGGCTACAGGAAATGCATCGTATCTCTATTCATGCATTCACTTCTCTTTATTTCACCTCAGAACTCAGTACGAAGAGAATGTGAGAAACCAAGGAAGATATTTATGGGAAAATTCCACAGAATCTCATATCGGAGGGAAATATAGTTTAATAAAAGAGACGAAAGAAACTCTAAGACTCCGTGTATGGCAAAGTGTTTTATAAATGTAGAGCTGTTGAAAAGTTTAATTCTGAAGGGAAAAGAAGGATGTTATTGCAAAAAGGAATTTAACAGAACAGTAAATAAAAATGACGAGAAGAAGTCTAAAGTTTACGGAATTCGTGCAGACTAGTATAGTTTCAGCTGTCCAGCTATCCTTATTCACTGAAATACAGTGTATTTCCTTCCTGCATTCATAAATACAATACTGTCGAGAATCGTGATATACTGGCATCGGTTTCTAGTTGTGTTCTGTGGGAGTTCATTTCTTATTTTGTTAGAGATGCGGACTGTTCTGGCTTGTTTTGTGCTTTTCTTTAGTTGCCGTAAATGAATCTCTGAATAGTGACTTGAATTCAGTAAATACTTAACAAAGGGAAGGCTTTGTTTACTTTCAAGACAGCAGGCTACATGTGGAATTCGTGCAAGTTTTTACCCCAGTACATGAATGTTAGCTTATTATTATTATTATTATTATTATTCCATTAAAACACTCAGCGCCAACAGACGTACAGTTTACAGATGAATGGAGCGAATATTCTACTCCTCCTATTTGACTTCATGGTGTGTATGGGCCCAGTTTTAACTTTATAATCTTTAACATGAGCAAGGAGTCGGTTGCAGGCCTGAGTTGCGGAGAGACAGAGCATTACAGCACCCAAAAGAGAGGAAAACTTACTTCCCTTCGAATTCTTTATAGCCCATTCCCATGTCTCTGGTACAATCTGAGCCCCCAGACCCACTATCCTTTCGTTACCCTGCCAGCATGTCTTCATTACTTGCAGGCGAATGCCGGAGTAATGCCACAAGTAACAGACGGTAACTTACTTCAATTTAACAACCAAATAATGCACATATAATTTCACATAAAACACTTTTAAAACACTTTAAAACACTCCGACATGTTTCGATCTTGTCAGATCATCATCAGGGAGTTTTGTTCCTTGCTAAAGCTATATTACAGTATTCACAATTCAATTCGTATTTGCAAACGAGGTGTTGTGGCAGCATATCATGTTGTGTTGTAGAGCAGTGGCTAGGTGTGCGTCGTACGACATGCTCCACAACACATTCCCACCTAACATGATATGCTGCCACAACACCTCGTTTGCAAATACGAATTGAATTGTGAATACTGTAATATAACTTCAGGAAGGAACAAAGCTCCCTGATGATGATCTGACAAGATCGAAACATGTCGGAGTGTTTTAAAGTGGTTTAAAAGTGTTTTAAGTGAAATTATATGTGCATTCTTTGGTTGATGAACTGAAATGATTCTACGAAAATGCACGGTGCTAAAATAAGATTTATAGACGATAACTTACTTTTACATCCATTCCAATTGTAGCAAATTGACACAAGAGTTACCACTACATCGTCTGAGTCACTCTCAACGACTTTATACAAATCACAAAGAAATAAAATATTTATATTGAATTACATGTATTACATCTCCTTCAATTGAATCAGAGGTATTAAATAACGTCAAAGTCAACACTCATCAATCACCCAATCAATCCAATGGTGACAAAAACTCTCTTACACCCTGAAGACAGAAACAGCAACAGTCGGTCTCAATTGAACAACTTACGACTCACACATTACACACAGTAAGCACAACTCAAGCTCTAACCAATGTGGCCTAATTATTTGTGTATAATAATTATTCTTACTACATTGAATTATTGCTATATTGCCTTAACAATCTATTTAGTAAACTTATTTCTACTTACAGACATGCTGCCACAGCACCAAATTAATATAACGAAGTAAATCACTGAGTGTTTTAAACTGTAACTTTAGCAAGGAACGAAGTATGCTCCCTGAGGATGATCGCATGATCGAAACATGTAGGGGCGTTTTAGCTGTTTTAATGTAAATTTTAGATTATTAAAGGCTATATATGTACATTTGTTGGTGTGTTACTTAAATAAACTACAAAATGCACGGTGCATCGATAAAGACAGCAAATTACCCTTCGTAAATGCGCAAGTTTTACACGTGGAATTCGTTCCGAAATTAGATACGGTCACGTGCAACTGTCATTTGTACGTGGCCCAGCAAAGGTTGTTTCTAAAGACCTCACTCTAGTCTGCTTCTAAGAACATGTTTACCAGGAGACTGCGGCCATTCCTGCAGGCATATTACAAAATATATTAGCCAATCTGGAGCTTGGAGGCCGGTCGTGCAAGGCTTCCGTGCGAAGGAGGTCTTCCAGGAGTACTGCTTGATTCAATGAAACTTCACATTTAGTCACTGCCCACGCGTAAACAGTGCTTTCACGTATCAAATTGTGGGGCCTTCAGCGATAGCATCACCCTGTATTTATGCAAATATAAGAATAATGTAGAATGCAAGTAAGTAACCGTTTCATTTATTTGCAGTCTCAGAATTTCAAGAATTATATTCAAAATGTATATTACGTAGCATTTAAAGCAATTTCCTGTCTCAATAGAAACATAAGCTTCATCTTCATGGCTCGAAAGTCCACTCTTGCATTTGTCTATTTTATTAACTCCGGTTTATTTAAATATTATGCTAATATCTTAAATTATAGAGCATTACATAAGACGAGTGGAGAATAACGAATTTGAAATGACGAAGAGTGTAGCGGCCAAACCTTAATGGAAGTAATTATCCGTTCATTTCCCAAGAGAGTCAGATGAGAAACAGACAGAGCAAAAAATATATTGGACAATATTTGCACCAGAGATCTCTGGAGAACTCAGCACGAGTTCTATGCATCAATTACGAAGTACATCTGACGGAAAATCCGAGAAAATTAGTCCGATGTTTATCCTCACAGTCTACTTTATCCTTGCCTATTTTTACAATATTTTCTCAAACATATATATCGATATACGAGTTCTCAGAAGATTATAGCAGGATCACATCCACAAAGTCCAAGTCATTTTGCATGACAATCTTCAGCGCCAGTCTCACACAACTCACAGTCTTCCTACCTCAGTCACACGATTGCAGCTGCTACTTATTCGGACCAGTACTGGCACATCCACCGCTCTGACTGTAGAAACACACTGATCTATGCTCACACGATTTCGCGCACACTCCCGACTCGTGACATCATCCTAGGACTGCTAGCGTTACACGCATAAGAAGCTCCGAGACTTTGTGGAATTAATCACGCAATACATGTTCTGTTTGTGTCGTTCAACGAAGGAAACGATGTCAGAAGAGGAAGGAAAAATGTAAAGATACTTCTGTGTGGTTATGTGCATGTTCTTCGAGGGGGGATTTAGTCTCGGCAATAAATTAACGATACGGATATGGTCCCTCATCAGGACACGTTTCTATCCTTACGATACAGATCCGAATAGGAATGGAGTGCTACATTCATGACATGGACAATCAATGGGGTGCAGTTTGAACCACATAAAGTGGACTCGCTTTGGAGAAGCAGTCTCTCTCCTATATACATACCAGCACAACGGCCCTTTCTAGTTTCATGAACGGGACCAACATAACGGAGTCTTTCGAGTTCCAGATTACTAACTGCATTGGGGTGCCGTTGTACGAGGGGTGCTGATAAGTCCTTAGCCCGACTTACTTCCCGTTGTGGTAGAACGGAACCAATAGTGTCGTTAGAAAGAGGGGTCTGTTTATGTGCCGAGTTACAAAGTCTTTTCTTGTTACAGAGGCTGAAAGGAAGCACGTCAGGCGACGCGCGCGATTTCAACAAAATGGAGACGCGAGCTGTCATCAAGTTTTTTTTTTCTTGCAAGACAAGGTTCCCAAGGACATTCACGCCATTCTGACAGAATCATTAGGGTAATATGCACCATCGCATGCCACCGTCAAAAACTGTGTGACCCAGTTTAAACGTGGTGATTTTTCCACCTGTGATACGCCTCGTCCTGGACGATCCAAATTGATCAAATTCACGAGTTAATCTTGGAAGACCACCGGTTTTTGGCTAAATCAGTAGCTGAGCAAATGGGGATTTCACCTGAGCGGGTTGGATCCAACAATCATGAAGATTGGGACAAACGGAAGCTCTCTGTGAAGTGGGTCCCGAATTGCCTGAACGCAGATCAAAAACGTCAACTTGCCAGGCTTCTGAGCAAATTTTCGCATTTTTTCGGCGCGGTCCAAACGATTTCCTGTCGCGATTGGTGACCATGAACGAAACCTGGTTATATCACTATGACCCGGAGACAAAGCAACAATCAATGGAGTTGTGGCATAGCGGCTCATCCCGCCCCAAAATTTCCGAGTGCAAAATTCCTCTGGAAAAGTTCTCGCCTCGATTCGATTTTTTGGGATAAAGACAGCTTTCTCCTCATTGATTATCCTCCAACGGATGAAACTATCAACGAGGAGTATTACTCATCTCTGCTGGTGCAATTGAAGGACATTTTGAAGGAAAAACACCACGGGAAGTTCACGAAGAGTTTCTTGTTCTTGCACGACAATGCCCCGGCTCACCGGGCACTTGCAACGCAGAAGAAACTGGCCTACCTGGGCTTCCATTGTCTTGATCACCCACTCTATTCTCCGGATCTGGCCCCGTCGGACTAGCACATGTTCCCAGGACTGAAAAAAACAATTGAAATTTCGTCATTTTTCGTCCGACGCGGAGGTCATTGCTGCCGCGGAGACATGGTTGTACGGACAATATTCTGAATTTTTTTGAGTCGCTTGCAGAAGTTAGAGCAACGGACTAAGAAGTGTATTGAGCTTCGTGGGGAGTGTGTTGAATAAATCCCGAGTTTGGTCGCTGTAGCTTGTTTCCTTCCTGGTCGGGCTAAGGACTTATCAACAAACCCTCGTAACTTAATCTCACTGGGCTGCGGTAACAGATTATTTCTACGAAGACTCACCAGTCCGCGGTGTTATCTACACATGCATATTTCTAAAACTCACCAGTCCCCCTCACTAACTCCAAATTTCTAACTCCCACCAGTCCCCCGTCCTAACTCCGTATTCCAAACCCTCACCAGTCCCCCGTACTAACTCCATATTTCAGACACCCACAAGTCCCTCGTATTAACTCCACATTTCAAACTCTCACCAGCATCAGTATTAACTCCATATTTCTAAACTTCCACAAAACTCATTACAAGCTCTTCAAAATCTCACCAGTCCACGTAATAACTACATATTTCTAACCCTCACCAGTCCCACGTACTAACTCCACATTTATAGCACTCACCAGTCTCCCATACTAACTCCATATTTCTAACCCGCATCAGCCCTCCGCACTAACTCCATATTTCTAACCCTCACCAGTCCCCCGAAATAACTCCACATTTCTAACCCTCGCCAGTCCCACGTACTAACTCCACATTTATAGCACTCACCTGTCCTCCGTACTAACTCCATATTTCTAAGCCTCACCAGTCCCCCGAAATAACTCCACATTTCTAACCCTCACCTGTCCTCCGTACTAACTCCATATTTCTAACCCCCACCAGTCCCCCGTACCAACTACGTATTTCTATCCTTCAAAAGCACCACTTACTAACTCTTCAAAATTTCACCAGCGCCCACATCTACATGTGTACATTTCTAACCCTCACCAGTCCCTCGAAACAACTACATATTTCTAAATCTCACCAGTCCCCTGTACTAACTTCATATTTCTAAACCTCATCAGCCCTCCGTACTAATTCTATATTTCAAACCCTCACCAGTCCCCCGTACTAACTCCATGTTTTAAACCCTCACCAGTTTGCTGTACCATATCGTGTCACAAACTTGACGTCGCATGATCAGAACAGCTCTTCTGCCAGTGAGACCGAAACTTTTGCTTAAATATTGCAAAATCGGAAAGTAAATTACACGAATTGTTTCAGTAAGTTAGAGAGCCATTAATACTGTCGGGATTAAACAGGAGTGTAAATTTATTCTGAAATAGAATAAAAGTTTTTTCCAAAATCCTATTCGACTGTTTTGCATGCTTCGCTTGTCTCTAAATGTATTTGCTGCAGTTATAAACCCTCCTTTGGTAGCAAAACACAGCACAAAATCTGGCACTTTTTTTTCTGGTTTGCTGACTTTTTGTTTAGAATTCCCACGTACTGGGCCGTAACTTCTCTGGTTCTGCTCGTGAAATACAATCCTGAGTGTAAGGTACATTGAAAAGTGTTGTATTACTGTCAGCGGTAGTACCAGGGTGACAGTGACACACCCAGAAGGGACATGCAGCATAAAATGTGGAGCTCACCACCTGGGACTTCCTTCTTTCCTTCCTTCCGTGCACATTCACAATTTTGCTTGTCAGATGCGACGGTATAAATCTGAAAGAGGAAGAATCAACACACCCACACTCACTCTCACCTACACTGAAACACACATACAGTCACACACACAAGGACACTCACAAACATGCACACACACGCAAACACACACAAACACACGCACACGCACACGCAAACACACACACACACACACATAGACACTCACACGCACTGAAACACACATACATATAAAGCGAGACACTGATATACATACATACACACACACGCGTGCGCGTTTATAAGAGGGAATCGAATTCAAAATCCTGCGTAATATGTCCGTGTATTTTGTTGTGTGTATACAATATCGAATCAACTTTAAACAGCTGTCGTAACTTCTAATGCTATCCGCGATTTACGACGTATGCCACGTGCTGTTTTGCAGTATCTATTAAGTATGATTTGAGCTTCATAGCAGATAAAATCCAAAAAATTTAAATTATCCCAGGCAACTTTTATTGCAGATTTTAATTACCAAATTTTAAAGAAAGCTGCCCATTATTTCCGAATATACAACCTGCCCGCAGCCGGAAGGATATGATCGCCCATATGTATTCATATTTTCTGCTCTTTCAGACAAATAATGACAGTTGTAATTACTCGCTGTCAGTTTTAGCATTTGTTGTCAAGAATGCAGTAAATCTGAAAGTCGTAACACCGGTGTAGCAGACAGTAAATGTCTTATTGCGATAGCAAAGCAATGTTCATGAATTTACAGGGCAAAATTAAATTTGGACGTCGATATAGGAGCCTTAAAATATAGCCAAAGTTTTCAATGTATTTTTTCGCCACCAATATTAATATTATTTCAATTGGTTCCCCGTGATTTTCAGTGTTATTTCGACCATTAGGCATGCAATAAACCCACTGTGTTCTTTAGCAAATGCCGCAGGTCATGCTGACACAACCAGAAAGCCAGGACCTGCATGTAGTAAGGAACAATTTTCCCGATTTAGCACGGAAATCTGATCGCTGCTTTTAACGTAAACATTCTTTTTACATCATTAAATATGAAAGGCGTAGCGGTTACTTTAGGCACCGTCAGGTTTAACATCCACCAGGACAGACAATGTGCACATAATCTAATACTGAGGCGATTTCGCGTAGCCATGTTCGCCATGGAAAAGCAACCAGAATTACATATTCTGAGAATATGTCTGTAGCCTTGGGTATCCAGCATGCAAAGCACAAGCGTCGTATACTGTTAACATATGTGGCCTGTGTGGTTGTACAATATTTTTCCACGTTATGTCATAAACAGAGCGATTTTCAGGAAAACATTTTAATGTTAAATACGTGTTATTTGAATTTTATTTTAAATTAAAATTGAATTTTATTTTAAAATTTGTCTGAAATATTATTCATTCTAGGAAGAATTCAGGGACATGTTATCAGAGAAGTACATTTATTTTCATATAAGGTACCTTTCATTCTTGTCAGGTTTTAAAGAAGCTGGAATTTTCTCGACATATTTGCGAAAATCCTCCAGGTATCAATTTTCATGAAATTCCGTCCAGTGAGAGGCAAGTTATTTCCTGCGGACAAACAGACGGACAGACAGACATGATAAACCTAATAGTCACTTTTCATAGTTAATCGAATGCGGGCAAAAGTAGGTCTTGCACTGTGCCAGCAACTTTGCGTAACATACTAAGTAAGAATCTTATGTTTATTGGACCGTGCATCATCTTGATAGTTGAGTAAAGAGAGACCAACTTGATGTCACTTACTTTATTATTTCTTTATATAATGCTCAACATGTTTCGGATGTTAATACATCCAT
>Ga0123355_10018818_pt1 | contig 10979 bp, 9 predicted proteins | sample TergutEmb28metaG_3_FD_89872 | JGI IMG/M metagenome (GOLD analysis project Ga0123355, IMG submission 89872) | Embiratermes neotenicus P1 segment gut microbial communities from Petit-Saut dam, French Guiana - Emb289 P1 | ecosystem: Host-associated > Arthropoda: Insects > Digestive system > Gut ...
GGGAAGGAGACCACTTGGGAGACCCAGGCGTAGGTGGGAGGATAATATTAAGATGGATCTTCAGGAAGTGGGATGTGGGGGGAATGGACTGGATCGAGCTGGCTCAGGATAGGGACAGGTGGCGGGCACTTGTGAATGCGGTAATGAATAATGCGGGGAAATTCTTGACTAACTGCAAACCGGTTAGCTTCTCAAGAAGGCCTCTGCTCCTTGGAGTAAGTAAATAAGTAAGCAAGCAAGTGTACAAAACAAATAAATGGTGCCTACAATACCCGTGGGGACCGCGTTGGGGTAGCACAGTGGTTGAGGCGCTGTGCTACAAATCGGAAGGTCGCTGGTTCGATTCCAAATGGTGTCAGTGGATTTTTCATTGACAGAAAATTATTCCGATCGCACTACGGCCCTGGGGTCGAATCAGCCTCTAACAGAAATGAGTAAAAAGCGGCCGGGGCGTAAGGCTGACAACCTTACCACCATCCTGGGCCATTGTCACGTAATCTGGGAAACTGAACTTCCTGGAACCCTCTGGGCACCTAGGGCCTGTAATGGGACTGAAACAATACCCGTGTCGTGTTCCCGGTAACACAATATTTCACTGTATGACGACACTTTTTAAGCTTTTGAAGCTTTAGGATCGCTGTGCGGTAGCTACTGCGCCTTTCAACAGCGATTCGAAGCAAAATAAATTCTTCCCCCCTATTCCTCCATATGGGGTCATTCAGAGATTCCACATCGCTTTTCTTCACTTCATACAGACATGTTCCAAAAGAAATCTTTAGTTGGGATATGGCTATCTCCTTCCAGATTCCTTCCAATCCACCATTCATCCTGACGTCGTCGTTAAAAAAGCACATAAATAAGCAGCTGAATTGTATGTAATTAATTAAATTAAAGTGTATTTATTTAAATAACACACATACATCCTAAATAATGATTACCGCTGTTTACTTCACTTTTCCCAGAAAATACCGTGTAGTGTTTTTACAAGGTCACGCTGGTTAAAACCCCTCTACGTTCTGCCCACACAGTGTATTTATGTGTTTTGTGTGGATCTGAGAACAAACAGCGATTATTTCCCTATACAACATTAACTGACTGGTTTGTATAACCGAGACGGGGTGTGTTTATTGCGCGGTACGGACTAGATCTGTAGTTACAGTGGTCACTATATGTACCACCAGTTTAACACAAATTCTACCTTCTGTCTACACAGTGTATTTGTGTTTTGTGTGGATCTCAGAACAAACAGCGATTATTTCCCTATACATCATTGACTGGTTTTTATAACCGAGACGGAGAGTGTTTACAGCGTGGTAGGACTGGATCTTTATGTACAATTCAGATTAATCGTGGTCTTTGAAGTGTTTATCTTCTGCTGCTCCCGCTAAATTTGCGTTCAGCGCCAACAGTTGGCAGCTGGGGCACAAATTGGTGGCGCCCACTGCACAATTTGGGCATCCAAATGTGGAATACTGCACGGTTGGTGACGGTTCGTCAAGTAAACTGTAGTGTACGAGGTTTCAGTTGTCCCTAGGATACAGGGTAGGTTAAATTCGTCAGTCGCCCAACGACAAACAGCCTTGAGAGTTTACACAGCTGCGCGGTTCTGTTCAATACAGGGAAGTATCGAACAAGCTGCTGCAGCCTGTTTTCCCAGCTGAATTGCCTTGTCGCAAGGTGACAAATACAAACACTCGTCACATTACGACAGGCTCAGGTGGACGGTGACATTGCGAGGTGTGAGGGTGCTGCAGCAGTTATCGGACTGCTTGACCTTGCAGTGGTGTTCCATTATCCTGCGACACTCATGAGCTACACACTTACGGACGCAGCGTCCTGCCCCAGTAGACATAATAATAATAATTATTATTATTATTAACTGCAATTAGGCTGTTACCCGGTGGCAGTGGTTATTTTACATGTACACAAAATATGAAATTGGTTACTACTAAATTTAAGTCGGGAGAGCTACATGAGAAGCATGCAGTGGCAAGTTCTCGAGAATAACAACATGTAGTTGTGAGTCCGGATAGCTCAGTCAGTATAGTGACTAAGATACGGGCTGAACTATCCGGAGGTCAAACCTTAACACGGGTCCAAACACTTTTCTCTTCTCCAAATGTACAGACGGGGTCCAGGGTCAACATAACCTATTTAATGGGTATTGGTGGCTCTTTGCCAGGGGTAAAGTAGCCCAAGTGTGCTGTTGACCACCTACCTCCATCTACCACCGACGTTAAGAATGAGTGGAGCCTTACAGCTGCTCCACCTATATGCCTACATGGAGTGAACAGAGATAAATTGAATTATATATATAATTCAATTTATATAAATCTGCATATATATGTATGCAGATTTAAGGACGCTGTTCGTAACTAGAACTATTATATAGCGTCGAATGAATTAATTAAGGACTGACAGTGAATAATGAATTGTCAATGATCGTGGTCTACTTCACGACACTATTAAGACTCTTCTTCGGAGAGACTGAGGAAAACCACGAGCGCCCTCTGTCAGGGTAGTAAGAACAGCTACCAAGTGAGTCAACTGGTTTGGTGGGATAATGCTGCAACAGGATGTTAAGCAAATTCCATATAAGGGCAGGGGATGGATTCAGGTGTCGTGATAGGACACACTGGGTTGTACCGATTATGTTGTTACGTCACCAAATGAATTACGGAGGTCTGTCACGCACCTACAGCACACCAGACACCAAAATACGAATTTGCAATAATGATACGAAAATTAAAGAGACCTAAAGTTCATTATTGAATGACAATCTCGGCACCTTAGACTTAACATTTCTCAAGCTCTCTGATGATATGGCCCCTATACAATGTCTCACTAGTTCTGCCAGACAATCCCCTACCACAACAAGAAAAAACTATCAACTCGTCACCGGTCATTGGAAAATTTAGAGTTGGAATATTCAGAATTAAGATACGCACGTCCTGCAGACAGTACCAATTTCTTAATCATCTCGGAAAATATCAGCTTTTCCACAGACGACCTGCATCCTCAAAACCCCTCTACAGAACGCAAAATATACTTCGATTTTTGATAGGCATTGGATACAAAAAATGGGATTATCATCACAAATATCTACCAGACTGTCTGTCCATCACTCCCGCCGTGCGTATCTGAAAATGCGACCCCTCATTTCTTGCATATTGAATGATGTAGAAATCCTTGTCCTATGTCCTGGTTAATATGGTAATTTTAAGCCGACTGATAAATGTATTAACACCGACAGCTGTGGGCCACACCATTCTGCTGAACGCAACTAGGACAACAACAAAATACTCCAAGGTTTTCTGATAATTTCCTGATGTCCCTTGCCTGTATTCCACACACACAGCAGCTCCCTTCATTAGTCTCCACGAATCTGACGTTCAGGTGACCGTGCATCGTGATAGATTCTTATAATAAAACCAACTAGGTGCACTAATTTCTCAAATTTATTGTTGGAATAAAACTCTACATGTTTCGGATAGTTCCTCTGTCCATCATCAGGAGTTTTTCACTGTGCACACAGCAATACATACAGGTTTAATGACAGCTTGCAAGCTGTCAGCAAACCTGTATGACATATACCGTTGCTGTGTGTACAGTGAAAAAACTCCTGATGATGGACAGAGGAACTGTCCGAAAAATGGAGAGTTTTATTCCAAAAATAAATTTGAGAAATTAGTGCATCTAGTTGGTTTATTATGAGAATGTAAATGTAATTTAATCTATGCCCATTAGAACACAATTGTTTCCTCTGTGCCAATTTTCTTTAACCCTTTAAACGCCGATTTAAATCCCATCTGCCATCTGCTGGCATTATTAGGATCTCACCATATTCTCCATGTTAGCAGGTTAAGGGTTAAACTCACAAGTGAACAGCACAATTATGTGTGAATCTCCTATGAAATTTCAAGACCGGACAGCCCCTCTGTAAAATGGCTTTCACTCAATGAATTTTCTACACATCTTCTGCACAAACCTTACCCAAAATACGTTAAAGATTTAATTTACACCCTTAGCCTGTAAAGTCTACTTATTACCTGATGCACCAACAGTTTAACATTCAACAACTGTACGCTCTGCCCACACTGTATTTATGTGTTTTGCATTTATCACAGAACAAACAGCGATTCTCGCCCTATGTAACGTAAACTGATTGGGTTTTACAAGGGACATGAAAAGTGTTTACTGCACGGTACGGACTGGGTCTTTAAATAAAGCGGCCTGCGCGTCGTCTTTGATAAGTTAAAATGTGGTTTCCATTGCAACAATTGTCACAAATGTGGTAATTGATCAAAGACAAATTTACAAATGTCTAATACCAACTTGTTGCACAACTCTTTTTTATTATTAGTCAATTTTCCAACATGTTTCGCCCTGACTTATTGGCCATCTTCAGGATGTCTTCTATGACATATGCAGCATATGTCTTGAATTATCTATTATTATTATCACAAGTGATCAAATTGTTGTTGTGTTCACAGGGTACGTTGTTGAGAATGTGTCTGACTGTTGGTGTGCAACGCACACCAACAGTCAGACACATTCTCAACAACGTACTCTCACACAATATGCTGCCACAGCACCTTATTAATATAAAGGAATTATTTAGTGAGTGTTTTTAATATGTGACTTTAGCAAGGAACAACGTAGCTCCCTGAGGATGATCTTAGGATCGAAACATGTTGAAGCGATTTTAAATGTTTTAATGTGAAATTTTATGTAAGTGCATTTGTTGGTTTGATAATTAAAGTCATACCAAACATTGTTATACTTCACAAACGTCTAAAAAACACATGAGAAGCCATATGTAATTCCAAGGGTCTGCAGAACATTTAGCACCATCTGTAGCACCTAACTCACTGATACTCTTGAAGGGCATCTCTGTGAGCACAGATCAATGCATCAGCACACTGCACAGACAAATGCTGGACACTACAATACGTATGACTGCACAGGCTCATCAGTGGTAACAGTACCGAGTGCACTCCAGTGTAACTCACAACACACGCTCCTATACTGCCACAACAAAAGTGTTGCTGAATGACCGGTTACCAATCACTTCCTACCGCCAGCATCGCCACACCCCTTCCTTTAAAAAGGGTAGTTACATCAAAAATATATTAGCTCAGTCGGTATAGCGACTGACTCTGGGCTGGACAGTCTGGGATCGAATCCTGGTGGGGACGAGATTTTCCACCCGACCAGACCGGCCCTGGGGCCCACCCAGCCTCCTGTAAAATGGGTACCGGGTCTTTCCTGGGGGTAAAGTGTGGCCGGGGCATGTTGCTGACCACTCACCCCCTTCTAGTGCTGTGGTCATGGAAGAGTAGCGCTATACCTCTACCCACCCTCTGGGCCACACCGTGCCTGTAACGGGATCACTTTACCTTTACCTTTACTAGGAATTAGAAGATTAGGAATATTGTTGAAACCCTTTCTCTCCTGGTATTTTGGTAATAATTACGTACAACAAATCCAAATGTTGGTACTTCCATCTTGTTGAAGGCACACAGTTTGCTCAGCGAAGGGCGTCTGCATACATCAGTGAACTCTGGGGTTATGCCAGTGACAGCCTAAGTGCTGGTACAGTCACCCATACTGGAGAGGTTAGGAGCAATTTCTCATATATACATACTTAACGGGTTGGAGCACAGGACTGACAGCCCTCTCATCATCACGAATCCTCAAACTACAGCCACATGGGACCAACCTAGATAACCTAACAAATGTAAGGATATCTCCACTTATGAACTGACTTCAAAGCAGCCTATGACAGTATCGAGAGGAGTAACCTATTTCTAAAGATTGCTGGGATAGCAGGCTGGAAGGCCAAAGTGCTAAATTGGAACCAACGGAGAAGCAGAATTCACATGGTCTAGACCTCAGTTGGGCTGTAGTACCAGGGAAGAAGAAGAATAAGCTTGGATTCAGTCTTTGAAGGGAACGCACAGGTGCAACATCCAGAAATGTCATATATTCAGAGTTCCTATATTTACAAGGAAAAAAAGACAATACAAGTAAAATGGTTCATAAAATGAATGTGCATTTTTACATCAACTGACTCCATCATGCTTACATCCTTCAATTTCAGAATTCTCTCCTTCCCCCCATCCCACCCCACCCCACCCCACCCCCACAAATACATCATCACAATATCACAAACAAGAATTAAGGTCTGCACTTCCTCCAGTGCACAAGCTCACCTCCAAATTGCAACATAAATATACAACACAAACAGTCATTTAAAAGCTTTCACTCACCCACTTGCAGTTGGTGTTTTTATCAGACTAAGGCATTTTGAAAACAAAAATAACAACTTTTTTATTTTTATATATTTTTTGGACGGTCTATATAAAAAAATTCCCCACATTGCTGTTTTTATCACCTCACAATATTGTAATATATCTAAACATCTATGAAACAAAAAAAAGTATTCATATCACAAAAAACATTGCTTTGTTCAGATTACTGAACCTACCTCACTGAAAACATCCCTTTGAAACAGTTCTCAAGAACAAAGTTCGTAAATTCAATCCACAACTGCGCACAAAACTGTGCAGACAAATATGCTGCATGGCTTCACTCTACTTACTTTATGCATTCCTTGATGTGACTTAGTAAACCTTCAGACGAAACAATAAAAATTAAAGTGACGTACACACGTTACGCCATCATTAAACGTACGTTGAGGGGTCTCTGTAAACAGCAGAGCAGACGTCCAAAACTACAACTTTCACCTAAGCAAGAGAAAAATAAAATAATCTATATACCACTCAAATCCTTAGCACTGATATGCGTTATTTAGGCTACGTTACTGGTTCGTGTAATTGACTGTTATGTTCTTTGTTCGCGCGTGCGTGTTTATCGTGATCAAATGATCTGACATGTGTAAAAATTGTGAGAAATGCAAACGTCTGCTAATTACAATGCAGTGTCTTCACATGAAATTATTTCAGTAACATAACGTGACACATACTGCATTTATCTTACTTCATGGTCTTATTAATGACATGAGAACATTGCACCTTGCCACCAGACAGACAGACAGATGAACATGAACGTTACAATATGGTGCCTTTCAGAATGTACAGCATACATTCCAAAAGGATCAAAAGTGACACACTCATTACAAACCAGACAATTTTGAAAGTTTTTTTCAACTTGATATGCACAGTCTCTTGACAGCACACAATAAAAGATGCTATCAAACGTTACAGCCACTGCAAACTCCTTAAGAGAAAAGTGTAACTTTAATTACGTAAAAACAAACTGTAATTAATTGACTTTATAATTCATATTTTGGAAATGGGTATATCAAATCCTCCGCTGTGGCTCTTAAGTGATTATTCGCTGACCATATTAATTTTCACAGTTCTGACACAACATTAACATACGATGCCACTCGATTATTAAAGACACAAACTTCCCACATTATTCACTAAGAATTATCCCTATTTCAGATTAAAAATCGAAATCTGGTTTTGAAACAAATATTTATGTTACAGACATGTCCTCAGGACAGTCTATGCAATAAAAACGCTACATTGCTCTGCTGCAGTTTCAAGCACTACATTTTTGCACCCCATTCAGTTATGTGCCAATTTCAGTTGCTTCATCACTACAACAAACAACCCTCTCAGTTTGATACGCAATCACAAACTGACTGTGCCAGAAATTTGTTTCATATTCTTGATGACTGTGGTAGCTTTTGGTGAAAAGGAGTCTGGAGAAATCCAGCCATTACCTGACTCCATTTTGTAAAGGAGTAATCATCGAAAACTTCCGTCAGACAAGCCGATACGCTCATATTCTAAACATGGGATTCTAGTGGTACTTTGAATACTCTTGAGGCTAGATTTGGATCTGGGAGACTGTGCGGACGGCCTGCAACTGGCAAAAGGTGCTGGCGGAGCTCTGCCATGATGCCCCCACTGCCAAGCAAGCTAATTTCAACCAAAAATCCATCCCGTGCCAGAACTCCACTCAGGCGGGAAGAACTGAGGTCAGGCGAACTTGTTCTGAGACAATGACGTTCCTTATTGTTCATCGCCATTGCAACAGCGTCTGCTGCCTCATTCTCCGCAAGCTGTTCATGTTGCAACCTATTATCCAGCCAATGGAGTTTGTCAAAGTCCTTGGTCCCTCCCACAGTGTGACGACGTTTAATGGAACGTTCAGGCATCCCATTTTTACGTTTCAATTTTGTCAGAATTGTTGTTATATTTTCCTTTTCCTTGTTCCCCCTACTGGAACTTCGAATACAGGAACCAGAAATTAACATCTCCTGCTGCCTACGTTTGCTGATGTTGGATTCAGTTTTCTCTGTCTTTGTTAATGAGTCAGAACGTTTTAACTTCGAGTTCGATGGCGATTCAGATCTTTCAGTTTTTGTGAGAGATTCAGACCGTCTGAGTCTCGTATTTGAGGATACCTCAGTTTTCTCTGCTTTGGTCAGTGACTCAGAACGTTTCAGCCTAGTATTTGCTAAAGTAGAATCACCACCCTTTTCAGCTTTTGTTAAAGATTCAGAGCGTTTCAGCCTGGTGTTTACTGCTGACGCCTCTTGTTTGTCTGCCCTAGTCAATGATTCCGAGCGTTTCAATTTCACGTCAGCAGTACAACCTCCCTCCTTCTCAGATTTTGTCACGGATTCAGACCGTCCAAGTCCGGGGCTATGTGACGTTTCTGTCTTCCCAGTTTTCGTCACAGAATCTATGCTTTTGGGTCTCGCAACTGCAGTTACCTCCTTTGGCACTGTGTTTGAACTCCCAGAACATGCTCCATCATCTTCACCCCGTTTTTCACAGTTCTTCCCTCTACATACAGACTTCTGATCTGCAAGAGGGTACTTGCTCCTATTATAAAGAGAACCACTCTCCCCAGATCTTCCCTGAACTATGTTATCTTGCTTCCCTGTTTCCACTAGTTCTTCATCCTTTCCAGTAGCATCCTGAAATAAAAATAATCAAGTTTCATTAATCTCACAACTTTATAACCATTACCAATAAGTTATTTACGTCAACCAACATTCTCACAGTGATGCTGGCTGCTCTTCTGCAATGTTATGCCATGTAATTAAGTTGGTACTGTCTCCACCTTCAGGGTCAAGCAGTCTTCTTGGGGCACACAATCCTGAGGACGAATACATTATAGTCCTTTGCAATCTTGGTAACTGTTTACTAATGGACATGGTTCCACATCCCTGAAGGCATATTACAGATATGCATCACTTAACGATGAGGATACGTACTGAGAAATGCGTGATTAGGCCATTTCGTCATATGAATGTGTACTTACACAAACCTAGATGGTATGGCTTACTACACACCTAGGATATATGGTAAAGCCTACTGCTCCTAGGCTACAATCCTGTAGAGCATGTTACTGTAATGAATACTGTAGGCATTTGTAACACAATGGTAAGTATTATAATATTATATTATAATACAGGGTGCGGCATAAAAACCTGATGGTTTTCAAAATGAAATAACACGATGAGGTTTCACCTTTTTAAGTAAAAGTTGTTATCAATGGGAAACTCAATACATGCCATTTTAAGTTTTGAAAAGTACGCCACTCAGATGTCTCCCACCATTTCTCAAACACTGCTTCAGTCTTACTCCAAGATTTTCCATCATCCGACGAGTCATCTGCTCTGGGATCACCACGATTTCTTCCTTTAGGCTTTGCTTTAGTTCCGCTAGGGTTCTAGGCTTAGAGATGAAAACTCTGCTTTTGAGATACCCCCATTAAAAGTAATCACAGGCGGAGAGATCAGGCAAACGTGCCGGCCATGGAACATCGCTGCCACAGGAAATGACGTGTTGTGGAAACATTTCTCGCAGAACACTCACTGAAGCTCTTGCTGTGTGGGCTGTTGCTCCATCTTGCTGAAACCATACTGCTGAGAGATCGATCCCACGATGACGTAACTCTGGTTCACAGAAGTTGCGTAGCATTGCCATTGCTCGGATGTTACAATAACGGCTGCACCTTTGTTGTCTTCAAAGAAGTAAGAGCCAAGTACTCCAAACGATGCGATCCCACACCAGACAGTCAATCTTTCCCTGTGGAGAGGATGCTGATGGAGCTCTTGTGGATTTTCAGGTGCCCAGTAGCGATAATTTTATTTGTTCACATAACCTGACAAGTGGAAATGTGCTTCATCAGTCATTAGGACAGTGATGATAACACCGTCATCATTCAGCATTTCAAGAAGTTGCGCAGAAGAAATCCTGCAGTTAGCCATATCATGATCACTTAATTCTTGAACAATCGCAATTTTGCACCGATTAAAATTAAGATCCTTGTGCAAAATCCTCTGCACGCTGCGATCGGATAGTCCTATGGCAGCGGAATGCCTCCTCACTGAATGCCTTGGACTCTTCACAATAGCCATCCCTACCTTATCAACATTTTCTGGTGTTCATACCGTACGAATTCTGCCTCGGGGTTTTCTTTTTAAGGCCGAAGCATTTTCCCGAAAGTTCTGTACCCATTCTTTTATGGTGTTACAACAGGGAACACGGCCATGACGAGGAATGTTAAAGTGTCTGCGAAATAATCGTTGTGTTGTAACTGCTGAATCGCCATTCTTGAAATAAGCTTCAACAACGAAAGCACGATGTTGCGCTGTCTACTGCTCCATGGCTACTGAAATGGCATAAAACCAGCTAGCCACTGACCTTGGATGCATTACCCCACCCCACACGATTGCCAATATAACGGGACTTAAAAACTGTTGTGTTTTTCTGCCGCACCCTGTTTTATGGGTCCACCGTCGTATATGCGGTCTGTCATTAACTGAAATGTTATGCAGGGCATACCTGTACTAACGGCATTACTCAATGTGGAATAAGAAACCAACTAGATGTCACTTAGTATTATATTTATTTCTCCTTTATAAGTTGCTCAACATGTTTCGGGCTACCTTGTGCCCATCCTCAGGAGCTGACGACTTAGTGGTA
>Ga0123355_10018819_pt1 | contig 10979 bp, 7 predicted proteins | sample TergutEmb28metaG_3_FD_89872 | JGI IMG/M metagenome (GOLD analysis project Ga0123355, IMG submission 89872) | Embiratermes neotenicus P1 segment gut microbial communities from Petit-Saut dam, French Guiana - Emb289 P1 | ecosystem: Host-associated > Arthropoda: Insects > Digestive system > Gut ...
CCTTTCCTGTTGTAGGGTAATATATTGCTTCCTTGCCAATCTGTGCATTCAAGTCTCCTATTATCAGTTTTACATCATGTTTGGGGCAAGCATCATACAAATTCCTTAATCCATCATAAAAGGCATCCTTTTCAGTGTCAGATTTATCCTCCGTTGGTGCGTGAGCATTAATTATACTGTAATTAAAAAATTTTCCCCTAATCTTTAACCAACATATCCTGGGAGATTTGGGTTGAAAGTTCATAATGAGGTGTTTCACCTTCTTGTCAATTACAAATCCTGTTCCTAATTTATGTTCCTTGTTATCACAACTGTAGGAAATAATCCAATTTTTCTTTTCTGTTGTTCCCAACCCTATCCATCTCATCTCCTGTACACAGGTTATATCCACATAATACTTTTCAAGTTGGTCCAATAACATCTGTAATGATTTTGATCTGTATAAGGATAAAACATTCCATGAACCAATTGTCAGGTCCTTAAATCGTTTCATACGTTGTATTTTGGACAGTCTGGCCATTGCTTCTTTGGATTTTGTAACAATATTTTTTCCGGAGCAGGTTTTAGCTGCATCCAGGATCATAGTAAGTGGAAATCGTATGTTGAGAAGGTCAAAACATTCAAAGATTGAAGTTGTAGCGCCTGAAGAAGAAGAATACTTCCTTCATCTGGGTTAAGCCACCTAAGAATTGTTCTTGGACTGAATGTGCCTGAAGATGGAGGCACTCTGAGCCTTTGAAATGCTGGAAATAACCCAGTGACAGGTCATATTCCAGAAGACCCCAACTCCTCAACATTTTGGAGTTAGCAATTTCACCTGAGGATAATGTTAAAATTGATCTTCAAGAAGTGGGATGGGGGATGGAATGGAGTGATCTGGCTCAGGACAGAGACAGGTGGCAGATTCTTGTGAATGCAGTAATGAACCTTTGGGTTCCATAAAATGCAGGGCACTTCTTGACTGGCTGAGGACCTGTTAGCTTCTGAAGGACTCTGCTCCATGGAATTAACTACCAATTTCACCCAATTTCAGTTCCTTCTTTGTGGAAGCATGCAGCAGATCTTTATGCTTTTAAACAAAAAAGCATCTGTTTACCGTACAGAAGCTTTCCTTGCAGTGTAGCTAGCAAATACGGCTGGCTCAGGCAATGGCCCTTCACATGCGTGACAGTAAAAATTTTATGGAAACATTTCCATGGACCACAGTCGACATGCTGCAAGTCAGAAGTATCGTTCTTTATTCATCCTAATACTGTGTCATACACTCACCTGTTATTCATACACAAATACCCATTTGTAAAGAGCAGTCACAACTAGAGCAGGAATCAAAATAAGAATCCTGACATCTAATTCTTGAACAACAACATTTAGTTGAATGCAACTAACAGTTAGTTGCATTCAACTAAATTTGTTGTCATGGTTCCAAGTGGAAAATATGCAGCAGGATAATTTACATAAAGATAGATATAATTCAGCCGTTTTAGGAAGTTGGAATATTTTTTATTTTCAATTAACAATTATTCTGGGACATATTGAGCATAAACATACTTCCTGCACACCCTCTCCAGTCTCCTTTTCATTATAAAAAACAAAACAGCACAGAAGTATAACAACAACACATTAACACATATTATAAATATAACCATTCACAATAAAGCAGGTGTAAAAAGCTCATGCTTATTGAAGGTAATAATGCTGATACTACATCGCACAAATCAGCGGTTTTAATTAGACTGGTGTCACATCACACAGCCATGATTCAGATGTTACATTGGACAAGGCTTATTTTTATTACCAATTTGATATGTTCACCAGGGAGCAGTAATCACTACAAAAATCCAGTGTGTAATAAATGAAACTCTTCAATATCTAATATAAAGAAAGAAAGTGAATGAAACGTAAGTTATCATGTTATAGATACGTGTCATTAGGTTTTAACACCTGGACCATATAAAACCACGTAAGACTTCTTAACCCTTCAATGATGCTGTGGTACATATTGCAACTACTGCCCAGGAGAGAAGGATTCTGAGCAGAAGTACCCTAAATGCGTCATAGAGACACCGGCAGTGAGTGAGGAATTAAAGGTCAGTGTAATGCACCAAGGCCACCATTTGAAGGTTAAATACACAAGTAAAAGAGGATTCATATGTAACAAACTTATGCAATGCCATAAAAGTATCAAACTACTCTACAAAAGTGTGAAGGATACCCCTTCACTTCCACTTCAAGTGGGGGAGATACGCATTGCACAAGCTCATATGGCAGTCAATTCTTGTAACAGTTTTGTGTCTGCTTACAGCTGAGCTATCATGCTGGATACACTGTTATTTGTTGCATGTCAAAACATGGTGTAATATGAACTATCTGAATACTGCAATTCTTGTGTAGTAATTCAACATCACACCTTTCACTTACTGATAGAATGCTGACCCCATATTTTTAGGTGCCTGCAGCTACAACTATTAGTAGGAATACAATAATCTGAGTTTGTAATTCCAGACCTGCCTCTTGCAAGGAAACTATCACCATTTCTCTGCCTAAGAAAGAACACCAGGAATTCCACCCAAGTTCTTCCTGGAATGTTTTCATTTTTCTGGGCACAAACTAATGACATGATATTTGAAGTTCTCAGTGCAGTGCTAGAGGGGATTCAGGTTTTCTGGGATCTGATGATGTGTCCTTGTGAGAGAGTTCCCATAGTTCCTTCATCCTGAAAGTTTAAGTAATGTAATGTAATTTATTTGCGTTCTATAAATCCAATTTAGGATACAATCCTGTGGATATAGACACTGTCACTTACGTACTAATATAATATACATGGTGTTGGAAGAATCTTAGTTATAAATAGAGTGCAGCATTAAAGTGCTTAAAATTAATTGATCATTTAAATTTCAATGCAATATCTCTGATAATTAAAATACTCCTTACTATTATAAAACGATTTTGTAAGTAAAAACCTCTTCAAAGCATTCTGAAACGGTAATATATCATTGGCTAAGTCTTTCATTTTGTGCGGAAGGTTGTTAAAAATTTTGATTGCTGAGTAGTGCACTGCCTTTTGGAACTTTGTTAGATTCGCTGTAGGTGGATGTAAGTTGGTTTTAAATTGTATGTGAATACTGTGGGTCTGATTGTTTGTATGAAATAAATGTTTGTTTTTTACAACATATTGATATTGAGTATATATATTGGGAATGTAGGGGTAGTATTTCTAAGTTTTTGAACAGTTCCCTACATGAATCGCTCGATCTTGAACTTGTAATGATTCTAATCACCCTTTTTTGAATCTTTAAAATATGGTTGATTCCCCCCAAAATTATCCCGTAACTTATAATTGACTGTATGTATGCAACGTATGTACTCAACGGTGAAGGCACTGCAATCTCTGGACATGGCATCACATCCCACAAGACCTGAATTCTCAATTATCCACAGTTCCAGACACTCATTCCATCCTGTGAAGTCCATTAAGGAAGCCTGACTGACCAACCAAAACAACTTCCTCTCACAAATGATGCTAGAGACTTCTCACAAACTGCCACTAAATATAAAGAAGTAATATATGGTGCAGGAACCTTTAAGATCTGAAAATACATTTCCAATGCTGTAAGTTCTGTGTAATGTTTATGGAATGAAAATTTACAGTCATTTAAAAATGGAAGTACAAATAGTTACCCAGTGACATAGCATCATACACCAGAAGAACAGCATCCTTAACTTGCATAACAAATTGCAATTATTTCTGGCTCAATTCGAATACAAACTGCTTGGAAAAGAATCTGATGTTGCTTCAATAATCCCCTCGTATAAATTCAAATGTGAGATGTGTTTAAAGGAATGCAATAAGAAGACACAGTGCACCTATGTGATAACTGAGAAGCCTGAAATGCTATTCAGCCAGGAAATACGAATCACTGCCACCTGCAGGCAATACATTTGTATTTGTGAGATCTTCAGCAACCACAACGAGATATACCTGTTCACTGATTGTGTCAGAAGAAACGAGCTGTTTCTGCAAATCTCAATAATCAAGGGCTGGAAGAACAAGGCACTAGACACAAACCAATGCGGGAATGTAGCCGAGCTAATTAGGAACAGAAAAGTGCTGCAGCACCAGAGGATGTGGAGGAAAGGAACAAGTTACAACCTCCCTTGAAATGTGGCTGGAATTATACAGATTTAAATTTTAAAGTGGCACAGGATAAACATGAAGATGGCTTTGTTCCAAGAAGATGCAAACAATGCACAAAAATGGGATCATAATCAAAATGTGCTGTTTGTGTGAAGTACATGTGCTGCACTATGACATATGCTGTGAGATATTTCTCTTTTGTTGTTGTAAGCTTGGTTCTAACTTTATACACTTAAGTCCCTGATTTAAACAGATGTGTACGTACATTGTAGCATAAGTACTTTTTTTCCATTTAATTTGGGCAGTTCAGCTTCAGTGATCACTGGTACTGGATATGCATGTTTCATCTATTACAATAAATTACAATATGGTAGGGGTATACACATCTGTCACAAACTACATCATATTTAAGGACTGCTAATTTTCAGCTTACAAAGTAGCCTTTGCAACATACGAACATAACCATCTATATCTGGGACTTAACTGTATTTACAATTAAAAGATAATGACAACAAATGGCTTGTATGATTTACAGAATTATATCACACATTGTTTCTGAAGTTAGTACACTGTTGTTCATAAAACAGTACTCGGCTGTTGCGTATGACCGTATCATTTACATGAAAAATTACAAAAGGTACTTGATAGTTTAGGGGTATCCAGCTGAAGGACTAACATGGTATGCCCTCAGGAGTTCAATGCATTATATCACTATGGAGTTACAAACAGTACTGACAAAGTGCGATTGTCACGCATCAAAACACAACTTTATACCTGCCCACTGTTTACAGAGTCAACATTTCTTCCTGATGCCCCTACTAACTGACTACATTATAGATCATTCCTCTCTTTCAAGCTCTGTAAGCTTATTTAATAAGAAACAGTTTTTCCCCCTGACAAATTTTGTGCCTAACTTTAGTTGTTGTTGGTTGTTTGTAGTTGTTTTACTTTTGCTTGTGCTGCTGTTACCATTCCACAACTGTATGAATATACAAAGAACAAACTAAAACCAACAGATGTCTACACCTGTCTGATGTATGCAAGTGACATTTCACTGTCACATCCACCCATGTGATGCACGAGATGCTTCGTCTTTTCAAATGAAGACACACGTGAAGAAGGGGACCAGTACCTCAGAACTGTCAAGCAGCACAACATTGGTAAAGGCCACTCTTTTTTATGAGCACGTTTTAACCCTTCCAGTGTGGCAAAAATTTGCCAGACTTTCTAATTTCTGTTCATGTTTTAAAAAATCAAACTGTATTCTGTTTTCACTAATGTCTGTACACTACAGTACAAGAGCTGCTCCACACACACACACACACACACACACACACACATATAGTGATAACTTACGGAAATTAAATATGGGCCATGACAATGAGCAGCTCATTTCAGAACATTAAGGGGTCTTCAATTTATGTGACAATCATTGCTCATCACTTCTCACTATCACTGCCACACAGGTGGCCAGTCAGCTGAGTGGACTGTGTGAATGTGATAAGCAAAATGATAAAAAAGTGGCTACTGACAGTTGTCAAGTAAAATAGTTACCCTACATTATACACGACACAGATGGGTGTTCACAGAATGCAATGGAAACTACATACAAAATAAAATATCAAGTGTGGAATATATTGTATATGACATGGGTAAAAGGTTAAACTATGTACAGGCAATTTCAATAATTTTGTAATGCACTATATTCCTTATCACTAACTTTAACGCCTATTAATACACAGAGCCTCTGATACATAATACTACATTTGACAATGTTGTTGTTTCTTGGAAGCCTTATGTTAGGGTTCACTACATCACTGTTTAATATGTAGGCTATCTTGTTTAAAGGTTGTTAAGATGGTCTGATGCATTCCACATACCACAGAGATTTTTCATTATTCTGCTCTTTACACAAATGACACACCCACAAACTAAGCAATTTACAAGTGAAACTACTTCGAAACGATTGCTATTTATTGTGAAGTAAGGACCAGACCACAAGTATTATGTGACTTGATGGAAAAGTAGGTGTTGGGAAGTATGTGTTATGTAACTTACATGTAATCCAGACTTTTGTATTTAAGTCAATAAAACATGACAGTGATCAGGCAGAAAATTTACACAACATGCTTCCATACATTCGCAAAATACTACACAAATTTTATGGCAGTCATGGGAATAACTTGTGTGTCTGGTTTGGGAATCTGCAAAAAAACCAAGCAGCTTTCAGTGTGTCTGCAGTTACAGTTATTTGCACTTCTGGAGATAACTGAGGTTCATGAATTTGCAATTTTCAGATTTTAAGTATTCTTATTAATGCTTTTAGTTCGCCCATATTATGTGCGTAAACTAAGGGGGGCACTGTGAGATTTGAGCTTATAAGAGCAGAGTTGCTGAGGATGTGATACTGCCTTGCTAGCTGAGGGGTACCCTACATTTTGGAAGGTTGTCAGGCTTGTATCTTCAAGGGTGCAGCAGTCCAAGAAGAATGTCATTCTTCTTGGACTGCTTGGCACTGAAGAGGAAGACACTATGACCCTTTAGAAGTGTCAGCAACCACAGACCCAAAGGAACATCACCACATCCTAAAAGACTTGAACCGTCTCGGATAAAAGTAATTGAACTTACTACAGGGGTATGTTTTTACAGTCATTCATGTGCCACCATTATTACATTATCATGAAATATGCATTATGCAATTGGTCAAATTGAATGCAAAGACTTCAGTCTTAAAAACTACCTCATCTTCTCAAAAGTACTGAGTTTTAAATTCATCATATTGCACTGTTAATCTCACTCTGTTACTGATTCTACCTGCAGCAGTTCTGTAATTTACTTGTTGGTATACAAATTGTATTAAATTTACCATTCTCTTTCAAATTAGACGGGAAAAAGGCAAGGCATATTTCACCTTACAAGTATCCCTGGAAACGAAAATAATTGGAATGGACATATTAACAAGCAGAAATATGTCTTAAAGCTTCCACAAGGACACAATTTAACAGGATCTTCTTGGGCGGACAGCTACATCATGCAGTTCAAATCATTGTTTCAGAGACTTGACTCTGTCTCTGAAATGTTGGTTTGCAACACCTTAACAGATTGGTCAACCCACAGATTCTGCTGAAGCAGAATTACATTACCATACATTTCAGTACTCCAAAGATGTCACTATGCTCACAACTCAGGCAACTTTTCACAACAAACATTTTCTGCATACAGTGACCAGCACCAAGTTCCTTAGGGCAACTCTACCCATAATTGTACCAATTAAAACAAGCAGAAATATTTGTTATAAAGAGAAATAACAACCTTGTTACTTTTATGAGAAGTTCTTTCCTCTGTAAAACAAAAAATTATTTCAACTGGTCTGGTATTACTTGACATCTAAAGCAGCTTCTGTTGTTTTACTGATGTTGCTGACCTCAGATGAAGATCTGCTGTCGACGCTTTGATGTAATAATCTGCGGCTCGACCGTTTCTGCAACCGTTTGAGTTTGCTGCATCTGTGATATGGCCATTTGATAAAATGTCATTAGTTGCATGAACCTGGAATATAAAAAAAATGTATTACCAAAAACACAAGTGTGTCAAAGTGTCTTCTTCTACACCTTCCCTTTAAAATGGACTTCAAGCATGCCAACTCATGCAGGCTCCATCACTAACACAAATCTGTGGCAACGGGCACTGAGGTGGTGAGGATAGCCTGTTGTCTGGAAGAGTGATGATGTGATCTGGAGTTTAGGCACAGGTTACTGTTGGTGGGTATAGAGTAAACTTCATGGCCCAGTGAGCCCTTCAGTCTCCCACATTTGTCTGTGTTCTGGAAGGTAAGGTGGCTGCCTCTCCTGGTCTCCATGGTGAACTGGACATTCTTACAGACACTGCTCAGGTGGTCCAAGAACCTCTACAACTTCTCTGGACCATGACATCAGATCACAAATATGTCACTGAGATAACCAAACCAGCAGAAAGGCATGTGGGCCAATCACTCTCATGCCTTCTCCTTGAAGTGGCACACATGTGCGCACGTGAACACACACACACACACACACACGTCAATGATACGGGGAGAATATAGCAATCCCATGGCCACCCCATCAGGTAGCATCAGTCAACAGTTCTACAATCATCCCAGGAACTTTAATCTTCAGAATGCAGTTTATTCATTCTAAGAGTTCCATTTCAACACATATCAACTTCAATGTAGTCATTCTACTACACTCTTCTCAACATACCTCTTGAATTGCTGCCTTTGCAGCATTCATTTTCCTTTTCTTTTGGTAAGTTTGTTTGTAGAATTCTCTGAAGAGGAAGAAGAACAAGACAGAATGCATGCCAATGAACCACATAAATGCATGGGGATAGTTGCAGTCAATAAACAGCAGCTGGAATGAATGTACCATGACAGCAATGAACTGCACCTGCCACAACAAAAAGCAACACAATATAAAGGCTGTCACAGCACAACACTGCAAGGTTCAACAGGCACTCAATATACTCTAAATCAACACAAATTTCTTCAAAGCAATTAAGACATAAAGTGCAATTAACGATTATAAACACATCATTTTTAAAAATGCAGTACCATAAGGTACAATTTTCACACAAATAATAGTAAGAAAAGGAGTTAGCGAATACTAGCAGCAGAACTGGTGGAGCCATGACTCAGTCCCACATCCTCCCCCCAACTCCCAATGTTCAAAGAGATCAGGAAAATTTTGTTTTCTCATTTACCTGTTCATACCTTAGTAGTTCCATTTCATGTTACCCTTTCCAGCAATTTTTGTGTTGACAAGAACACCTTCACCCTCTCTGACCCTTAGTTGAACACTGTACAATTATCTGTTGTCTTCTTGGGCTCTTTTTATAACTTTCAGGTGAAAAACAGTAGTTTCTCAATGGGCTATTTTGTCTTTGTCTAATGCAGACACTGCATTTGGAATAACTCAACCACATTCATATTACAGACTTGTTACTAAGAAAAACCCACAGACACACAGGAACAGCTTTGATCTTGTCAGCGGTGGCACTGAGAAGGTAAGGCTATCCAACATATATGACCAGTTAACTGATGTATTCCACTTAAAAATACATTGGAATGAAGTGCAGTTGTGTTTTGTGCAAGTTAATAGCGTTATTCTCTGTTGTGTGCATAAATTAGCCTTTATGCTCATTACAAACTGAACACCTAATGAATTACAACAAGTGCAAAGTGACATGCAGCAATACAGACTTGTGTTTTCAAGAGGACATGCACGTTTTCTCTGCAAACTCAACCTACAGAATCAAAGTCAAAGCTATTCTCAACAGTTGAGGACAGTACTAATTATATGATATTGTTAAGCCGCACACAAATAATTAAAAAAAAAAAACACACACACACAAGAAACTGTAAATGTTAGAGCAGCTTTTCTTGCACTGTACATCCACAGAATTTCTGCAGTGGGAGGGAGAAAACTGGATGCTGAAACAGGTATGGGAAACATGAAGATAAATGGAGCCCTATGTCAGGACTAGTAGCTGCGTTAGACCAATACTGTTTCTGTTACATGCACGTACTACAGGACTTAAGAAACTAATAAAGAAGCCTCTAAGAGGTATTGACAATCTTCTACAATAGACAGACCAAAAGCATTCTCTTCTTAGAGCCACACAGACTACAACAAAGCATTCATTGTTCCTCACATCCTCCTCCCATATACCTTGTACATAAATAAAATATAATGAAACATCATACTTCTTAACCCTTTGATGCCTAACGACCACTATAGTGGTCGTTAGGCACTGCTAACCTCTAAACGTTTCATTTTATATATTTATTCAACAAATATAAATACTGAATATTTTAAACATAGTATATACCCTCCGTTTTTTCTCTTCAAAATGCAGTTTGTTTCATAATTCTAATGTATTTTGTTCCTGTTTTATTCACATTTTATATACAGGATGTGCTAAAATTTAAAAAAATAATTCCGGCGCCAAAAGGTTAACACAGTCTGTTTTAACATTCTTTAACATAAATATGTTATTATCTATATTATAATAAACAACATAATATGAACAAATAATGTGTGGTTAAAACAAATATTTTTAAAACAAAACCATACTATACATTTTTGTTCAATAGTTCACCCACAGCATCTTCACTGGCAGAAGCTGTTGCTGTTAATGCTTGTAAGTGTGTTATTGAATGATGCTCACAGTCACTAAGCTTATAAAGCATCAGAGATGGGTGGATGGATGGAGAATGGAGCATAGGTCAAGTGGTAGTGACAAGAGAAAATCGAAGTACTCAGACAAAAACCTTGTCCCAGTGCCACTTTGTCCAACAAAAATCACACATGGACTGGCCTGGGATTGAAGTGAGGGTGGAGGTATTAAAACGCTGACTGTCAGTATGTACCAGGCCAATCTACTGAAAAGCCAAACAGATATCATGAAAGTAATAAGGGATGTTCAGTGATTGTAACTTCAAGTAGAAATCACATTTTACTAACTGACTAGCAACTAACCATCTGGAGAGTAGTGAGGTATTTCTTCCACCAGAGGTATTTCTGGTACTGTGGTCCCAAAGCAGCCAACAGGTAGTAAGTGTACATGACAATATGTACAAATGTGTTGAGCAATCCAAAGAAAGTACTGTGTCCTCCTGAAAATCAAACAGTTCACATTCATATTGCCATCTAAAGATAATGGGTATGATAGAACTTGCCATATATAAGCGTGAAGAAAGAATACCAACAAGATGCAACAATATATATGATTTATTGTCAATTCCAGATGTTGATTATTGACTACAGTCTCGACATGTTTCGGGCATCTTTATGCCCATCATCAGGAG
>Ga0123355_10018820_pt1 | contig 10979 bp, 13 predicted proteins | sample TergutEmb28metaG_3_FD_89872 | JGI IMG/M metagenome (GOLD analysis project Ga0123355, IMG submission 89872) | Embiratermes neotenicus P1 segment gut microbial communities from Petit-Saut dam, French Guiana - Emb289 P1 | ecosystem: Host-associated > Arthropoda: Insects > Digestive system > Gut ...
ACCATGATGGCAAAATGCCTTCCGGGGATTATGCCGCCGCTTGAGCTTGAAGAAAGTATCGAGGCGACTAAAATCTATAGCATCTGCGGCATGCTTGAAAAAGATAGCGCGCTGATTACAAAACGCCCATTCCGCTCGCCGCATCATACGAGTTCATATGTTTCGCTATCGGGCGGCGGCTCAAGCCCACGACCGGGAGAAATGAGCCTAGCCCACAAAGGCATCTTGTTCCTGGACGAGCTACCTGAGTTTAACCGAAACACTTTAGAAACCCTAAGGCAGCCCATGGAAGAGCGGCGCATAACCATCTCTCGCGCCGCAAGCTCTGTTACATATCCGAGCGATTTCCTGCTAATCGCCGCCATGAACCCATGCCCTTGCGGTAATTTGTATAGCGAAAACGATTGTAAGTGCTCGCTAAGCTCCATCCGCCAATACATGGGGAGGATCTCCGAACCGCTTTTGGACAGAATCGACATCCACATCGAAACTACCATGCCGACCTATGACGAAATCGACGACAGCGAACCCGGCGAACCTAGCAGCATCATCCGCGAGCGTGTTCTAAAAGCCATAGCAATCCAACGCGAACGTTATAAATCCAGCGGCATTCTCTATAACGCACAACTTTCTTCCAAGCAAATCGAAGAGTTTTGCCGAATTGACAAGGCTTCCAAGCAGTTAGTCAAGGGAATGTTCGAGAAATTAGGCTTCAGCGTGCGAAGTTATCATAAAATACTGAAAATCGCAAGAAGCATCGCAGATTTGGACGGGGCAACGGATATAAACGAAGCGCATGTGCTTGAGGCTATGAATTTCAGGAAGTTGATGAAAGAGAGGTAAACCATTCAACAGGCATTAGCAGGAATTGGTCGTGCGCGTGACTTTGAGGATGCCAGTTGGAAAATAGGCTAATGCCAACCCTACTTGCTCCAATTCGGAGCAATATTAACATCGGCTTGACATGGAACGTGTTTTAAAATGGAATTACCCGCTTCTTCCATTGTGGACTTCAATATTTCAGCCGCTAGAAGCACATCACAATCAGGGGCTTCAAGCAATATTTCATCATGCACAACGCCGATAATGCGTATGCTTGTACCTTTAAAGCGGGGAACAAGCAAACCCAACGCTTTCTTGGCTATATCAGCCGCCGTACCCTGTACTGGTGTGTTGCACAAGCCCGACAAGCCCGTTTTTTCGGAAAATGTGAACTTTCTCCCTGCCAGCGTTCTGCTTTCCGTTGGCGGGGATTTTTTTAGTCTATTATGCCATTCGGCTATGCCTGTATATGCCTTGAAAAAACGGTTTCTAAATTCTTCGGCTTGCTCAATGGTCATTTCAACACCGTATGACTGTAAGGAGTATTGTTTAAGTCCCGCCGCTCCCATAGAATAAATTAAGCCAAAATTAACGGCTTTTGCCGCTTGCCGCTCTTGGCTCGTTATTGTATCAATGGGTTTTCCGAGTATAAGGGAAGCTGTTAACCTGTGTAAATCCTCACCATTCCGATATGCTTCTATCATTCGCTTATCACCTGTCATGTCGGCAGCTACACGCAATTCGATTTGTGAATAATCAGCTATGATTAGTTTGCGTTCAGGTGCGGCTATAAAGCACGTTCTAAAAGCTTTTGAACGTGGGATTTGTTGTATATTTGGATTACCGCAGCTCATACGCCCGCTCCATGCGCCGATTTGTCCGTATCGTGGGTGAAGCCGCCTTGTTTTTGAGCGAATAGCAGAGGTTATGGGGTATAGAAAACTGGACAAAGCTTTAGCAAATTTGCGGTATGAGGAAATAGCATGGACAAGCGGGTGCTTGGCGTGAGGGACTAAATCCTGTTTGGATGTAGATACTGTTTGTATTCCGTGTCGCCTAAGAAGTTTCAACAAATAGGGATTGCTGTCAAAGTTATGCCCGATTACTTCATCGTCACCGAACAAGGTCATTTGAATGATAGGCGCACCAGCGTATGTGTATAGAATTTCTAACGCCGCATCACGTTCTTTTTGGGTTTGTTCAAGCAGTGTATTCCACTTCACAACATCTAAGCAAATCCCTGTGTATTCTATTTGAGCGATTGCGATGGCACATGAAAATTCTATCTTGGCTATTTCGGATAAACTATTTTCGTATATCTTCTTAACCATAACTTCACGCAATCCAAGCAAAATATCAGCATCTTTCGCCGCATACGCAAGCTGGCTTTCACTTAATTCGCCCGACCAATCGCTTTTCTGCTCGTCTTTTTGGACGGCTTCGCCTAAATAGTGTTGTGCTAACGCATCAAGGTTTGCACGGGAAGCACCGTCAGATGTTCGCAATAACTGCCCCGCAAGCATAGTATCGAATATGGGGGTGGGATAAATTTCAAGAGCCATGAAAAATTGCAAATCAAATTTTGCGTTTTGAAATATCTTAACGGCTTTTGTTTCAAGTATAGCCTTGATGATTTGCATTCCTATTGGCAGAAACGAAAAGCAATCAATAACAAGAACAGGCAACCCATCAACCGCAAGTTGTATCAGCCGTAACTTATCGGTATGCGGGTCTAACCCTGTCGTTTCAGTATCAATGGCAATAGCCCTCGCTTGATTGAGCGAGGGCAAGTATGGGGCTATATCTTGCTCGTTGAATATCTTTATGAATTGCATACACGACCACCAATTCTATTATACAGCAAAATCGGCATGATCAAAATACCTTGTATCGACAAGCACGAATAACTAATCACGCTCATAGCTTTTTCTTTTGTGCTTGCGCCTACAACCGGTTCCGCTTGGGGCGGTTTTGCACTATCGCCATCACTACTGAGTTCTATGGGTTGTGCTGTAAAGGGTAGAAATAACGACTTCATAAGTTATTCATCAGCGACAAAAGTTGCACTGTCCAAAAAGTTAAATCACAATCCAGTGCAGTTTTCTTTTTATAATTTGGCTCTAAAAATACTTCACCATAACCGCCGACTGCCTTGTATTTTCCGCCTGTCAATGCTTTTTTCTGTGCTTCAGATGAATAGTTTAATTGTAGTATGCCATCATTATTTTGCAATGCTTCTTCAATATTGTCCGCCGATTGGCGTAGAATCTCTATTTCTTTACCTGCGCCTGACATAGCCATTTCGGTTAGTAGCCTGCGGTGCATTACAGCCACATCAACCGAATCAATCGTGAAAAGTGGATGTGGGCGAATCATCGACCCAAACGCACTCATATACCCGGTTCCGCCTTTAACAAGCACACCCTCAGTTGCGTTAATTAGGTCATTATTTATGTGATTGATAGCACGAGAAAGTAATTTAATATTTGTTGGAGTGCGCCAAGAATGTGTGTAGGCAAGTGTTGCCAAATGGTAGCAACAAGGCAGATATTTGTCCTCTGTTACTTAGTGATAATAAAAATTTCCCTTTTTCTTCTGCGCATCCTCTGTTATTTCTTCTATGTTTGAAATTTGCAACATGGATGCAAAAGCATCAAGGGATATTTCTTGAAAATGGTTTACATAACCATCATCGCCGTACCCCAACATCGCTTGCAAGGTGTATAACAAAGTGTTCAATCCGCCTCCTTGACGTAAGCCCTCACTGCGAGATTGAAACCCTCTAAATTCCGCAGGAGGTCTTTTACTGTATTCTTCATAAAGCACATCATCACTGCGATAAGCAGATATTAACCCCGTCACCAAAGGGTGGTTTTTCGGAATGGCATAATAAACCAGCAATTTTGCTGCGCTTTCGCCGTCTTGAAAAGCGTTTCATGAAATTTGACACCACGCCAGTTTGTATACCCATGTATCCCCTCGCCAATAAAACCGTTGGGTTTTGCATAACTTTTTACTAGTCTGAAATAAGGTAATTGATAAATTTGTGCCAGCAAACCTTCTTCTTCGGTTTTAGTGATGTTTTGCAATATTTCTTTCCTCAAACGATACTGGATTACAGCCCCTGCATTTTCAAGTAGAAAGTCTATTGATTTTGAAAGTTTCATTTGCAACACATCCTTTATAAACGCACGGTACAACAGCCTCGCAGTGGTACATAAGTGCGCCCTTTGATTTTGTTAGCCAGCCGGTAAAACCATTTTACACAATTTTGTGGCGGGGTTTTCTGAACTGCGTTATTTACACCCTCCACAGACTACCTCCTAGTATCTGCTTGTACCAAAAAAGCGTAGGCACGCCTTATGCTCACACCATGCGTCGTATATGCATCACCAGTAAAGGGATTATGGGCACTGAACTGCTTTTCTGCCCCCCAGCGTGTATTTTGTTTCATGTTTTGCATTATGTATTATTTACTAAGGATGCTTGCTCTCTCTGTGTTATTGGGTTTTGTCAACTATATTTTCGGCACCTAATTTTTTTCATCATAAGTGGCACATACACACATGTATTTGTCCAAGAACCAACGAAAGGTTATGGGATTTTCATCGAGCATATGATGGAGCAGGAAGGTGGGTTTTAGCACAAACCATATAACCACCCGCTAAACCTTCTTCTTATGAAACGCCGATGGCACAAGCCGATAGGCCTCTTTCTTATCAGGTTTTGTAATATATCTTGTGGCGATGCGCTCGTTGCAATTCGGGCAGAAGATGGCTCCGTGCCTTTGGGAGAAGTCTATCGAGCCGTCTATGATTCGCTCGTTATACATTTTGACAAAGTTACTCTCGCCAACTTTTTGGTAGTTGGCGATGAAGGTTTTGCAATGAGCGCAGCTCACTTCTAATACGTGCGAGCCGCGGATTTTCTTGCAGTTTGGATTCTTGAAAACCTCGTTTTGTGACATTCGCTAAATCCTCTTATCGCCAAAAAGTGTGCGCGTTTTGTTTCTTATGCGCTGGATGGCGTTGTCTATTGATTTCTCGTTTTTACCGAGTTCTTTCGCGATTTCAGCATGGCTCATGCCTTCTAAATATAGGTTCAAAGTGCTGGATTCAAACGTTGAAAGAGTGCCATAAATGGCCGCAACAATACTTTGCCCGTCCTCTTTTGATATGAACAAGTTCTCGGGGCTGTTTTTGTCAACTAAGTTCAGCTCATTATCATCAAAATCGAGTGAAACATAGAAATTAAGCGGCGCGTGTTTTTTTCGCGTAGCAATCTTTAGCGCGTTTAGTATCTGACGGGTTATACAAAGATTCGCATAAGTTTCAAAGCTGGTTTCTTTGTCCGGCTCATAACTTCTGATTGCGTTAAAGAGCCCTATCATGCCTTCTTGCACAATATCTTCAGAATCCGCGCCCATTATGAAAAAGGTACGAGCTATTTTTTTGACCATGTGTTTATGTGTCGTAAGCAGCTCATCTTGCGCGTCTGAGCTGCCATTTTGGGCGAGTGTAATGAGGTCTTTCAACTCACTTATCCCCCTTTTGCTTAATCATATCCATGAAAGCGTCTTTTATTTCGTCGTCTAGGTTGTCGAATAATTGATTACGCTTAACCGGCCGCTTGCCTACGTATTTTGAGCCTTGACTTTCTCTAAAAGCTGCAACTTCATCGAATAACTCCCTCGCAGAAATTCTTGACGCGCCTTTTCCGGTAATCATTACTTGTTGAAGGTTATCATTTGTCGCGACCCTGACTTTGGCGTCTTTAGCCAAAAACCTTGCGTTTTTTTCAATATAATGGTCAGCCGATTCGCCTTCTTTTGTGTAAATTACGCTTAAATTTGAATAAACCTCTTCGCTGCCTAAGTTTCCGACGACATTATGCGCGTCAAAAACAACAATGACTTCATAGCCAAAAAAACCTTGATAATCGCTCAAAATATCCAAGAGTTTTTTGCGCGCATCCTCAAGGGAGTAGTCGGAGATTTGTTTCAAGTTATCCCAAGAAAAAATTATGTTATAACCATCAACGAACAAGTATTCTTTTGGCGTTTTCGGAAGTCCGTGTGTGGTTTTCATGCAAAATTCACCTACGCTCAAAATGATGATAATCCCTAGGCACGCTCCAATTGCCACCCCAAATCCAACCGCGGCTTATAAACGCCGTATAAACCGCATCACCACTAACAATCATTCCGGGACGTACATCGGAGCGGTCTAAGTAAGCCTGCCCGGTATAGGGTTTAATATTATCGCCGCGGATATACGGATTTTGTATTGGATTAATATCAATCGCCATGCCAAGTCCGTGTCGCGAGATTCTATCAGTGCCTGCGATATATCTAAAATTGAAAGCAGAGCTATTATTTGCCTCCAATGACAATATATCATCAGCATAAAAATAGTCGATTAAGCGGATGCTGTGAATCGGAAAGCCGCTTTCATAAATATCTCTGAAAATGTCCAAAGCCTCATCACCGATTTCATCCGCAACAATCATATGTCCTATTTGATGTCCCCCTTCAAAATTCATATGCGTAATCGTCAAATACGTGAGAAAATCATATGAAAACGGAGGCTCGCCCGCAGGATTGCCGCCGAATGAATACTGCCTTATGAACTCGATAATATGCTTCGGCAACGGCTCCCTTGCGAATATTGACCAGGGAATAATCTCGGTTTCTTCGTATGCTTCGATATAAAAATACTCGATTCGCTCATAGATTCGCTGCAATATTTGCGCCTGAACCGGTGTCGTATAATCATTCGCCGCATCCGTAAGCGCTTGTTCGTATGTATCGTCTTTGGCACGTCGAGCCGCCGCGACTCTATATCCGATAAGCGAGATCAGCTCATCAATATCTTGCCCATTTGTATACATAGATTCCAAAGCCCAGAGCCAGTCCGTAGCAAAAGTACCGCGAAGTATGGACGTTACCCTATCCGCCGCCTCTTCAATCACTTGCGCATCCGCATCATAATAGAGGACTTCAAGATATCTATCAAAGTCCTCAAGGATTAAGTTTGTTCTATGAACCGTTGGCGACATCATCGCAGGTTCAGGCTCTGATTCATACTCAAGCTCAAGCTCTATAGGGCTGATAAGTTGACAAGCACCCAGCCCAATTATAATCATGAATAAAACTGATGCAATAAGCATCCTCTTCAAAGTCATTTAAGAAAAGCTCCTCTGTCTTACTACTTCGTACATCAAAAGCCCGGCCGCGACTGACGCGTTAAGCGACGCAATCTCGCCGTGCATAGGGATGGACACTGCGAAGTCACTCTTTTTTTCAAGTATCTTCGACACGCCCTCTCCCTCGCTGCCAATGATTATAGCAATTGGTCCTTTCATATCGGCTTTCCAATAAGGTTTTCCATGAGTTTTGGCGCAGCAAATCCATACGCCTGCTTTTTTTAGGTCGTCGATTGTCGCACTCAAGTTCGTAACGCGTGCGACAGGCACATGTAAAGTAGCACCCGCGGAGGTCTTAGACACAATGCCGGTAAGTGATGCACTTCTGCGTTTTGGGATGACTATTCCATGCACGCCTGAACAATCAGCCGAACGTAGGATTGCGCCTAAATTATGTGGGTCGGTTATCGAGTCCAAAATGACTATAATCGGGTCTTCGTTTTTCTTTTTAGCCGCTTCAAGAATGTCCTCAAGCTCAGCATAATCATGCGCCGGGCATGAAGCGATAACACCTTGATGGTTGCCGGATTGGCTCATATGGTCAAGCTTTTCACGCGCAACCTCGCTTATTACAACGCCTTTTTCGCGTGCTTTAGCTATGATTACGGTAATACTGCCTTCTGAAGGCCCTTTTTTTACATAAATCTTGTCGATTGGCTTGTCATGGTTTAACGCTTCCAAAACGGCGTTGCGCCCTTCCAAAATCAAACCTTCGTTGTAGTTGATTAAGTATCTGCGTTCGCGCGACAAATCATCTCTTTGCGAGCGTGCAGGGCGCTCTTCGCGGTTATCGCGGCGCTCAGAACGTTCCGGGCGTTGTTCGTCGCGGCGCTCCGGGCGTTCAGGGCGCGAGCTTACTCGTCCGCCTCTTTGTGGTTTACCAGTTGAGGGTCTTCTGTTTTTCAAATTTATCTCTCCTTAATTATCTATTATTTGTTTGGTTTATACAAATCTCAAAGAGCTCCATGAGCCTTCTCGTTTCGTTTTTTAGATATAGGTATCCAAAAAGTGCCTCCATGCCCGTAGCGTAGCGATAATCGACAACGGAGGCATTTTTGGCTTTGCTATGACTTTTAGCGTTTCTGCCGCGCTTCATGACTGCCAACTCGTCGTCGGTTAAGACGAATTCGAGTGCTTTGTACATCTCAGCTTGAGCAGAAGCACAAACATACGTCTTCGCGGCCTTGTGAAGCTCGTTAGTCGCTGCTTTATTCGTGTTTATAATATGCGTGCGAACCATGAGTTCAAAAACGGCATCGCCGATGTATGCGAGGTTCAGAATCTGCATTTCGTTCACGCGCTTAGAGTCTTTCGGCACTTGCTCCAAAAACGCATCATTCATTAAAGTACCACCTTACACCTTGCCTCGTGTCTTCTAAAGTGACGCCCATTTCGGTAAGCTTAGCCCTTATTTCGTCGGCTAAGGCAAAGTCTTTATCCTTTTTCGCCTGAGTGCGCGCAGCGACGAGTGCTTCGATTTCTTCATTGCCGGCGACCTCCTCTTTGCTAATAACAATGCCTAAAACTCCGCTTAAAAGCTCAAGTTTTTGTCGTAACTTCTCTAAGAACTTCGTAGACGAATCTACATTCATGCTCTTGTTTATGAAACGTACGAGTTCAAATATCGCTGAAATTGCATCCGCCGTATTGAAATCATCATCCATAGCTCGCTCGAAATCCAGTCGGAATTTGTCGCTTTCGTCGATTAGCGCGCGTTCTTCTTCTGTTGTATTCACGCTTTTCGCGTTCTCCAAATTGTATTTGAGGTTTGAATAGCATTGTCTAATACGCAAAAGCCCATTGCTTGCAGCCGTTAATGGCTCGCGCCCAAAGTTCAGAATGCTTCTATAATGCCCCGAAAGTATGAAGAAGCGCACGACATCATAGCCATACTCCTCGCCAATATCTCGCAGGGTAAAGAAATTACCCAACGATTTCGACATCTTTTGATTGTCGATATTTATCATGCCATTATGCATCCAATAATTAGCGAAAGGCTTGCCGTTTGCGGCTTCGCTCTGGGCAATCTCGTTTTCATGATGTGGAAAAACCAAATCCTCGCCGCCCGCGTGAATGTCAATATTCTCGCCAAGATAACGCTTCGCCATGACTGAACATTCGATATGCCAACCGGGTCTGCCGTCGCTCCAAGGCGATTCCCAATAGGGCTCGTCATCTTTTTTCGGTTTCCATAAGATGAAATCGCTTGGATGTCTTTTCTCCTCATCAACTTCAATTCGGAAACCCGATTCTTGGCTTTCCAAATCACGTCTTGACAGCTTACCGTAATCAGGCGACTTGGATGTATCAAAATAAACGCTGCCGTTTATTTCATACGCAAAACCTTTGTTGATTAGCGTCGCTATCATGTCGATTATTCCATCAATCTCCGACGTCACGCGCGGATTAAAATCATGCGGCATGATGTTAAGCGCGACCGCGTCCTTTTCGACTTCCGCAATATATCGGTCAGCATATGCAAGCGAGGTAATACCTTCCTCCTGCGCTCGTTGTATAATTCTATCGTCTATATCAGTATAATTTTGCACAAAAGTCACGTCGTAGCCTTTGTATATCAAGTATCTGCGTATGGCATCAAAAACGATATAAGGCCGCGCGTTTCCTACGTGAATAAGATTATAAACCGTCGGACCACAAACGTACATGCGAACTTTATTTTCTTCTATCGTCTTAAACTCTTCTTTTTTCTTCGTGAGAGTGTTATAAACTTTCATGATTTACCTCCAATCTTTCTACCTACCCAAAAGCACAACTGCTTTTGCGGCAATCCCCTGCCCTTGACCTGTAAAGCCAAGCCCCTCCTCCGTTTTCGCCTTGACGCTGAGCTGGTCAGCATCAAGGTTGAGACATCGTGCAAGCGAGTCGCAAATTTTATCTATATATGGCGCGAACTTAGGCTTCTCAGCCACAATTACGCTGTCGATGTTTATGATTTTATAGCCTTTTTCTGTTATTATATTATGAACTTTTGAGAGCAGCTCCATGCTGCATATATCTTTGTAAGCCGAATCGTTATCAGGGAAAAGCTTGCCGATATCGCCCAAAGCTAAAGCCCCAAGCAGCGCGTCAATAATAGCATGGGTAAGAACATCCGCATCCGAGTGCCCCAAAAGCCCGAACTCGTACGGGATGTCTATGCCGCCTATTATTAACTTGCGATTTTCCACCAGTTTGTGGACATCGTAACCTATGCCTACTCGTAAATTCATTCTAATTCCCCTCTTCTTTCTATATACAGTATACTCTCATGAGGTCGCTCCTGTCAATGATTGAGGCATAGTTTGACCATAGCCCTATATTCAACCTCAAAAAAATTCAAATTCCCTATTGACAATCAAGATTAAATATTATATGATACTAAGTATCAATAATCTAACCCATCTCACAAAAATACAATTGTTAAAGGAGAATCTATCATGAAAAAATACGTTTGTACAATTTGCGGTTATGGACATGAAGGATCCGCTGCACCCGAGAAATGCCCACCATGCGGCGCGCCTGCCGCTAAGTTTAGCGAGCATTCAGGCGAGGGTTTGGTTTATGCTGATGAGCATAGAATCGGTGTAGCAAAAGACGTTGACCCTGAGGTTGTTGAAGGGCTTCGTCAAAATTTTATGGGCGAATGCACTGAAGTCGGCATGTATCTTGCGATGAGCCGCCAAGCCGATAGAGAAGGTTATCCGGAAGTTGCGGAAGCTTATAAGAGAATTGCGTTTGAAGAAGCGGAGCATGCGGCTAAGTTCGCCGAGCTTTTAGGCGAAGTCGTCGATGTATCGACTAAGAAGAATCTTGAAGCACGCGTTTTAGCTGAACATGGCGCGACGCAAGGCAAATTATATATCGCAAAACGCGCGAAAGAGCTTAATCTTGACGCGATTCATGATACAGTTCATGAAATGTGTAAAGACGAAGCGCGCCACGGAAAAGCATTC
>Ga0123355_10018821_pt1 | contig 10979 bp, 7 predicted proteins | sample TergutEmb28metaG_3_FD_89872 | JGI IMG/M metagenome (GOLD analysis project Ga0123355, IMG submission 89872) | Embiratermes neotenicus P1 segment gut microbial communities from Petit-Saut dam, French Guiana - Emb289 P1 | ecosystem: Host-associated > Arthropoda: Insects > Digestive system > Gut ...
CACTGACCATCATCAGGGAGTACGTATAATTACATGGTGAAGTTACCGAAAGAATTAGTTTTTCTAAAGTTGCACACTAGAGTATGATGGCAGCATGCCCGTTGTAGGTTATATCATGCCCGGTGGTGCGTCGTACAGGTGACAATATGGCGCATCATTATTGCATATCGGTACATAAGACTATATATACACACGCTCAGTTTATGTAATACTCATTGCATTTGCACTGCAACATGTGTTGCACTAACGCGTCGCAGTTTTTATATTACACGTGGATTGCCTTCCTTGTTATTCTTTTAATTACATATGCTAATTTTTGTGTGGAATGATACACCAAACTTTTGCTACTCGTTTCCTCTAATTACAGGACGAAATCTTTTCTTTTTCTTATGCCTGTAATATTCGAACAGCGGAATCCTTGATTTACTTAGAATCTATACAAATTCTTTGTAGTTGCTTTACGTAAATAATAATGCCACGTATTCCCGGAAGAAAACATCGAAAACATTTGGGTTTGGTAATTGGGGAGGTCGGTTTTTGGGTCATTTTCATATATTTTTCTTTCAGCTGTACTCAAATGATAATTTTACATAATAATATTATTAAACCCACCTTTTTATACACGTGTTTAGCCTGCCCAGCAAAGAAACGTCTTTGAGAGAGCTGGTTACTCCTTCTGTAGGAAATTGATTTATTTCATTTGTTTACCATTAAACAATTCGAAGTAATAACCCTATTTGAAATGAAACGGCGGTGCAGTTGATGAAGCAACAAATAACAGTACAGAATCACCGGTTTTATTCTGTTAAGTTAACGATACCTCCGCTGCTGCACACAGCCAGAAGCTTGTTCTTCTGTCGTTTCTTTTTAATATGTTTTGATGACTAAGGTTTTGTCATTACAAACACAGGCGGTCTCTTTGAAATAGGTACAGGCATTTAGTCAATAACACAATAAACATTTTTAATGATATTTATTAGACGATGATAACAACTACCTTTACTTATTTATTTATACACACAACGGGGATGGCACATTTCAGAACAGTCTCTTTGTTCAAATATTTAAAATTATTGTAACATTGAACAGCAACGCAATGGCCATACCTGGTAGGGGTGACTGGTAATGTCTGTTGTGGTCCCATCAACAATGCGTCCGTCTAGCTTCGCCTTTGTGGTGTTGAGAGGAACGCCTGAAGTATTAACAAACATTTCCATTACGAACTCCACAGTTTACATATTATCTATAAACATATAAAGAGCTTAATAATTATGTGTGTTTGATTTGGTGTTTTGTGTTTTCAGTTTCTTCGTAGCTTTCTAAGCCCATTCTCAATTTCTACGGAGAAAGATCAAAAGGAAGAAAGACCGTAAGAAAAATGAAATTGTTATATTTATATCAGTTTTTCAAGGTGTTTTGTTATACATCATATACTTGAATTAATTTTCTGTTGTCATTATTAACTACTGTCATTTAACTACTTTCGCCTTCAGTTACAGTTTTGTGCCGAAGATCGCGTGTGTTGTGACGATCTGAACTGTGTACTTGTGGCTCAGCTTGGCGATCAAAGATATGTTGTTGTGAGCAGGATACTGGAATATTGCTTTGTCAAAAACGAAAGGAAATGCCTTGACAGATCTGAGCGGCTGCGAATTTCTTAGAAATGTATGTTTCATGCAGGTAGTTGTCTCTAACCCCGTTAGTACTGTATCTAATTCCCATATTTAAGGAGATGTATAATCTTATCTCCTCTCATAACGATATGGTTTTCCTGCAGAAATGTAAAGAAAGATATTCACTTGGAAGAAATATAATTAGGTGGGCGGATAATAGTAAAACAGATCTTTAAATTCGAGTGGGAGGAAGTTAAATTGATTAGTGGGTCTCAGAATGGGGACAATTTAATTGCTTTTGTGAACACGGTAATGAACATTTGGTTCCACAAAGGGTGATTTTTTTTTGCTTTTTTTGAAAGCAAGTTTTCTCAGCTCTCTGCTCTATGTTACTCAGTCCATAAATACATATATTGACCCTGTATATCCGGACCGTCTAACATTACGTTACTGTAGCTGTAATACTTACCCGCTACGCAAAAGACGAACAGAGCTGAAAACAGCACCAGGAAGAACAAGACTGATGCGAAACTGGACGATTGGCAATAATGATCCACTGGCAGTGCCTACCGATATATCTGGCCACTCCCCTGTCAGTGTACCGTGGGGAAAGGTGACACTGTACCATCAGAGTAGGAGGCTGGATGGGCCAAAGTGACGGTCAGGATATTTTGCGCAAGAACCAAAAGTGTTGCAGTTACCAGAATCGAAACCCAGATCTTTCAGAACGTAGAAGAAATACTGTATTATCTTTCATAATCATCGTTATTATTGACTTTATGTTAAGTGGCTTGGACCTTGAATTATTATCGTTAAATAAAGTAGATATACAAAAATATGCAGCTGAAGGTAGCGCTGTTACACGTAAAGATCACAGGTTAGAATATTTATTTGAAAAGATACGATAAACAGTTCATAATCTTATCTGTAATATTAAGTATGATGTATTTAATGTCACGGTCAAGTGAACAAATGGTGTGACTGCTGATTGTTTAAATCAAGGTTAAATGTTAGCACATTATCACAAATTTTATTGTGTGTGACGCCATAAGAGGGGAACATTCAGTGAGTGTTGTAGACCAAATTATATGGTGGGCTAAGTGCACTGTTTAGCAAAGAATGTTTAAAGTAACGGTGAAGAGAAGTTCCGAGTGAGAATCATCACAACAGCAACAGAAAGTAAAGGCATAAATTGAAATTTTTAAGAAGAAATGGCGACGTTTTGGGGAATGTAAAATATTTGAAAAACTCAGTTATAGAACGTGAAGAAGGAAAGAACCAGTCACTAGTGTCTGTTCAAAACCAGACAAATCTAGTCCATGTTAACCCTACTAATTTGCCACGATTATTGCAATTTTACTGTCTCTTTACATCTTGGTCTCATATAAACTGAAATTCATTGAGATTTTCAGAATTTCTCTCGTCTTTCCCTTACATTTAACATGTCCCATATACCAGTTCTTCTCTGTCTGATCCACCTCTGTAATACTTGTTAAAAACAAATTGAGATACTCTCGGTTATTTTTTCTGAAGTCCTCGGTTGCTTCTGCTTTTCAGGTCAAACATTCTCAACACCCTGTTATCAGACATCCTTACTTCACTTACAAACTGAGGTCAATCGTATCATGCATTTTGATGACTGTCACAGCTTTATTTGATGCAGTAAGTTGCGCTGTCTTAATTTTGGGTTTATGTTAAAAAGAAAAAATAATGTTTCGAGATGTACTGCTAAACAGCAAGATGGAGAGGAAGGTCATAATTGTGCTGTAAGCAGTTGCCCAAGCCATTAATGACAACACTCAAATATCAAGCAGGCAAAGCTGCTGTACAGTTGCTTGTACATGGATTGTTTACTTAAGTGCAATATATCAAATGCGAATTATGTATCATCAGTAATTATTTGTTGATGATTGTGTATGTTCATTTATGAATGATAGGAAAAGCTGTCGTGGCTTGATCCCTGCGACAGTGCCAATATCCGTGCATGTTCACAGTCTCTTAACACCAACACATACCCATATATACTAATATATATTTCACCTTAAATTATTTGGTTGTTTTCTCCCTGAAGACGGCCACCAGCCGAAACATATAGGAGCAAGAAAGGTGAAATATATACAGTATAATATGTGCATTTGTTGGATTGTAATCATTCACAATACACTGAGAGAATAATACGAAAATTCGTTATAAATTTCGGTGGGTATGCGGAAAGATATTTTCATGGGTGTTGAGAATGGCGTGTAGGCCCCTATTGTTGATTGTTCGGAGATTATATATATATATATATTAGTCTTTTGTTCATTTTAAGCACAACTGTAGAAATATTTTCCTTAACAGAATACTCCCGAAATAGGCAAGCACGCTATAGATTTTCATGCTGAAACACAACTATCGAGTTTACTGCGAGTTTCTATATAACACGTATAAAGTTTTCTTTTCTTATACAGTGCTTGGAGTAAGGCAGTAATTGATAAACAACAGATATCCATTTAAGCCTCCAGAAAATCATAATTTACACGAAAATTTTAACCAACGATAACTCATACAATATACTGTATCATTTTAATACATTTGGTTACGTCTGATGGAAAGGAAAATAAACTTCTATACGTTTTCTTTCACTTAAGTAATGTGTAGCGATGGTACCGAGACTTGGAGAGTTCGTAAAGTGGATCAAAAACAGGTGGAAAGTTCTTGAACGAGGTACTGTAGAAGGACTGAGAAGATGGACCGATCGTGTGAGCAATGAAGAAGCGTGACAAAAAGTCAAGGAAGAGAGGAATATCCTACATACAATATAAAGAAGGAGGGCTAACTGGATTGGTCACATGTTGAGCAGGAATTACCTTCTAAAACACGTGCTTGTATGAAGGATAGAGGGAAGGATAGAAGTGAGGGGAAGATGAGGAAGAAGACGTGAGCAGATACTGAATGATCTTAAGGAAAATACAAGGTACAGGAAATTGAAAGAGGAAGCACTGGTCCGCAATATGTGGAGAACTTGCTTTGGTAGAGGCTATGGACCTGTCGTAAGACGGACTGCGGAAAGATTAAATGAAGGCCACCTTCTCTGGCCGGAGTAACTCTCCCGGTTGCTTGCATCAACCGTCTAGATTCTTCTGCCCCCTGGTAGTAAGCCAGCAAATTAGAAGGCTGCAGAAGACGTGGGATATTCTGAAGTCGGAGACATCGAGGTAGATGGAGCTGCGTCCTGCACCTGCGAGTTTATGACGTCAGACCGCCACGGGATACGCAGGCTAGCTGCAGTCCAATGGTTTCAGTGTGTGGGCGACCACGGATCATCTAGTAGTGGGCGACAGAATGGGCTTTTCGTTAGAAGTCGGCCATGAGCGGATGAGTGTAGAGGACGTCACATGTGGGAGCCTGGGTGGCCAGCATAGGCGAGCAATTGTATAGTGTGAGGAACAGTGGGGCAGTAGTGAGTTAAGGTACGAAGTGTGACAGTGGTGAGTCAGGTACAAAGTGTGGCAGTGGTGAGTTAAGGTACATTGTGTGGCAGTGGTGAGTTAAGGTACGAAGTGTGACAGTGGTGAGTCAGGTACAAAGTGTGGCAGTGGTGACTTAAGATACATTGTGTGGCAGCGGTGAGTTAAGGTACGAAGTGTGACAGTGGTGAGTCAGGTACAAAGTGTGGCAGTGGTGAGTTAAGGTACATTGTGTGGCAGTGGTGAGTTAAGGTACATTGTGTGGCAGTGGTGAGTTAAGGTACGAAGTGTGACAGTGGTGAGTTAAGGTACGAAGGCAATGAATTAAAGCAAAGATGAGCGCGAAGGGAAGAACTTTAGACTGGCCCAGGAGATAGTGAATAACCTAAGGAGGGCAGATTGTCCCTGCAAACTGAGATAATTATTACAAGTTGCGATTCCACGTAAATAAGTGTTTGAATTCTTCCCACTGTCCAACTCCAGTGTTAATAAAGATTTTTAATTTGTGAAAATACAGACCTACCCATTACAGTATATTATTTTTAATATGTCCCTCCCACATTGTGAAACGTAAAAATTTGTTCTTTTATCATTACATGTGAACTTGCGGTATATCGTACTTTGGAATTGGGCACTTTTGTTTCAGCATTTACTAAACTATGGAATCCATTATTTTGCGACAATGAAACCTAAAGACAAGGAGACAGAGAGCTTATTCGTGCAGTTACGTATGACTAAATGTGCTGTTCGTAGTCTTTATAATATTTTATACGTACGTCCGTACATTAGTGTTTCGTCATGGATATTGAGCTTCATGTATCTGTTACCCATTTGAGAAGAATCTTGTGTGAGTGTACAAATTATGAGAGTTAAAACGGACTTGCATTAAAAGAGTACAAAATTCATAAATAAGGAACATGTTTATAAAAAGTGGATGTGTGTATATTTCTGATATTATAATTTAGTCATAACTATACTTAGCAACAAATAAGTTTCACGCACGCACACACGCGCACGCGCGCACACACACACACACTCACATACACCGTGTACTGTTAACAATATATGTTGTTGTGTTCTAGCTTTCTACTAAAATCAAAGCCTTGGAGTACCCAAATTTTCTGAACTTATTCCACATGGATTTATATACACTCCCTTTTATTGTACGTCACAGTATTCCCATTGCCAATTGATGCCAGGTGACTTGAGTTACTGCTCTGCAGGACGCACTGCTGTGACTGACATTTACGTATCGCTTGTAGGAAAGAACGTCCTGTACACAGCGGTCAGTAGTGTAATTTCGTTCTCCGAAACAACGCAAAATCACAAGGGACAAATCAGACTTTTAATGATGGTGAAGGGCCATAGACATGATTTTAAATGCCAAGAATTGCTGCACTGACTAAGCGCAATGCGCTGGCGAACTGTCAGTTTAAATCAGACATTTCTGGTTGCTCCATCTTTCTGAAAGTTTTCGGTAGTTTGCTTTGTTTGGCGTTCCGAAAGCTGCCGGTAATAAACCCGGTTTAGCGTATGGGCTGGAGGAACAAACGCCTGGCGCATAATGTCCTCAGTTTCACAGCAACACGTGTGGAGGGACGACCCAAAATATCACAGTTTTCACCCCCATTTCAACCGAGAAAAGCCACTAAGACAGCCTGTGTTCTCCTGTGGCAACATTACGGGAATTTATGTTCAACATTTCAAGTATTCATTCATTAGTATTCAGCCTTGAAGCCCGGGCTTGGCAGGAACCAGATCCCAGTCATGTGACCGGTATGGCTCTGGCACACTGCATCCTGGGCAAGTTCTTGAGTGTAGTTTGCCATTGCTTTCCCCCGCCTTTAGACGTTCCCACTTTAGCCGCCAGGCGCCTCCATCCGTAACGACGCGAGAGATCCTAGCAGCGAAAGGTGAAACTGTGGTCGAGAAAGATGTCCGATAGTAATTTTGTCTAAATTCCAACTTCCACGTAAATTTAGGGATCTTTTACATGCCGCAAATCTACGACATGGGACCGAAGGCTTTACTTCCCCTCCGAAGGAAGGCGTACTGAGGATTTTTTCGCCCTAAAAATCCGACGGCTTCGGCCGGGTTCGAACCCGCAAAGCTGGGTACTACAGCACGCTACCCCTAGACCACCGAAGCCAGTATTTTTATTTTACGTTTCAAGTATATCCGAGTATTTTTTCGGATTATGAAGCAAACGGTGACAAATATTTTGAGCACGAATTTAAACACTTTCTCAGATGCAAAGCAGTTGGTTATGGTCCCTGTACTCACTGTAAGGTATCTATAATACGACATAAAGTAGCGGAAAGCGGTCCGGTTTGTCTACTGCCCTACCGATGAGTTAATAAATAAATCTGGATAAGTGTTCTTATTTCCAATTGTGCTGTTTTAATGAGTATTGGTCGAGGGAATTTCAGAAAACACGTCACTTTCACTTCCAATTTCATATCTACGTAAGCGTTATTGTTTAAATTTCAGTATTTATTTAATAACAACCAGATCAATTGAGAAAAAGGAGGAATGACTTTTGGTTTCCGGAAGACTGTTCAAAAAAGCCGGAGAGTTAGATAGAGGTTTAACAAGAAAAAATAATTGTAACTTCTCATTTCTGAATGAATACAAATCATAAGAAATGCTTGGCCCGGGTGCAGGATATAACATGAAGCTAATCATCAACGGAGGCGTATCAATTAAGGTGCGTTTTGTAAAAAATATGTTTGATATTTTACTTTATTTATACAGTACACATTCTTACATTCAGTACGTCAACCAACAAACACAATCAGTAAAACACAAATCATAAGGTACAGTTCATAAAAAGTGTCACACCCTTATTTACATGTTTCAGCACCGGGAAACCTTTCTGAGTGGGTCTTGTAGAACAAAGGATACAGGCCCAACAGGCAAGTATAGATTAGCCTGTTGGGCCTTTTGGCTCTATTAGGATAATATTAATTAACGCAAGTCCAACAGGCTAATGTGTTGGACTTGCGTTACTGGGTAATGGGTATGGTGGGGGACTTTCTTACGCTTGATTTTCTAGATAGGAAAGGTAAAGGTCGCCCAGCAACATGCTGTATAGTCACAAAGTATGAGTGGATGTATCCTGTAGATGTGCTCGCCCTTAACCTTGGTACTGGATGGAGGTAGGTGTGGGTGGTTAACTTCACGCCCCGGCTGATTTACCTCCTGGACAGAACCATGTTTCTCCCAGGAGGCTGGATGAGCCCCAGGGCTGCTCCGTGCGCGTTTGGAGACAAGGAAATATATAGTAGCTGTTTTGCTTCAACAATAAATATCTTCGCTTTGAACGACTAAAGACGTGATTGTTTCAACAATATTAGAAGAGTCCGTAAATACAAATTACCGCGATAAGGAAATCAAATTCTCGTTACTAGCAGCGAGTGATTAACTCTCGTGGACAGCACACGACCGTTTGTTGTGTCTTTCGTCCAACAGCGCAGCAGAATGTGGCGCCGCACAAGCCAGACCCACATTTTATTCAACAGAAATCCAGAATAAAGCAGCCGGGGCGCGACGTTAACCACTGCCACTGAGTGCAAACTTTAGGAATGGAAAGAGTTAGTCTGCCACTTCCACTATACACCTTCATACGGCGAAAAAAAAAAACCTTAAGGTATATTTACTGTTTGTTTCACGATGTTGGCAGTCGCTAAACCTAGCCAATGTCAGTTTACAATTTTGATTACATTCTTACTTCGAATTTAAGAGGCCCTACAATTTATTTTACCGTAATGTTCCAGCAGTTGCCTGGAAAATCTGAGGAGAAAACCTGTAGGTAAACGCCACATTGTGGTGTTATTGTTTAAATGGTTGCAATAATTGGGATAATATTGAGATAGATCTGTAAAAATGAAATATAACAAGTCATTTGAGTAATATTCAGTAGATATACAGGTAAATAGATGAATAAATTATTGAAATGTACGGCGAAGACGAAGGAAGTTCGCCGTCTGATATATATATATATATATATATAATTAAAAAGGAATAATAAAAAAATGTTCTCTGTCTTTTTTATAAATACGTGAAGCCAGTAAAGCAGTTACTTACGAAGACAGACACCGGTTGACCTCCAGAGTCAGGAGGTGTTTCTGACCTTCAGACGACAAGGCAGGGGATGTCCTGGCCTTGAAGAAATTACTTCAGGATCCTGAAGTCACGCCTAAAATACTGAGAGGTATATGGTGCATAATGGTACTGCAATTGCAAAACTGAAGTACAATTTCACACACAAAACTTTGTGTAAAGACGCGCCCGAACTGCACCATTCTGTAAATTATCCCAACAAGCTGTGACCACTCCTCCTCGCATACAGTTCTATTTCTTCCCAGTTATTTAGAATACATTTCCTGCAGGACATTGTCACGCAGTGTTCTTCTCGGGATATTGCCTGCTTTTCCCACCGTGCCAAATTAACCCCTTGCGAACGCCCTCAGTCTCTCTTACTAACTGCTCTTCTATTCTTCTCCCTTTTATTACACGTGTCTCTTATGGACCCAAGAGGCGTAAATTATATTAAAGTTTCGTTTATAACTTCCCAAACAACACAAAACTGCCACCATAAATTGGTGGACAGTAAATACACTCTATATAAAAAAACACAATTTTTAATTTTGATGTTTTGCTGACCTTGCATCTCAGTGTAATCTTAGTAATTAACCAACCTAATCTTAGTAATTAACCAACCTAATCTTAGTAATTAACCAACTTAATGCACAAATCCTCTCTTAACCTGTGTACCGGACGGCCACCTACAGGTGTGATGATACCAGATGCTGTATAATACAATTTTGACCCCCTGATGATGAGCACATTGTGCTCGAAACATGTAGAGGCATATAATAAACTTATTACAAATCAAGATTTTGTTTATTAAGTTGATTAATTACTAAAATTTTGAAATTGAATCTGCCAAACATGTCATCACTGCATCCCACACTGCGATAATACAAAGTTTACCCCGTCGTAGAACATAGGCAAGTACAAATGTTCCATTGTTACTGGCCGAAAATGTGCGCTGTAGAGGGCAATAGAACACCTTCAAATTTTTAAATTCAAATGGAAATTTATCCCTAGGATTCTGTAAATATAGAAGGCAAATAAAAGCAAGTCACATGCACAAAACTGTCGTATTTTTTAAAGTATGTGTTTTAGAACTTGTTAACTCACAAGTCTGCATGTTACGATGTAAATCTGCACGGCATGCACAACATAACAGTTATAAACTCTGAACCAGATAAGCAGTTCTCACCACTACACGCTGAGTGATACCCCAGAAGAACACAGTTCTCATCTACTTCGCTGCAGAAGCCTGAAGTCACGCAGTTCTTCCGATATTTGGTAATAACAATTGGGCAAAATAAAGAAAGTGTATGTGCATCTGTGACTGATATAGGCAATGGCGTTCAGCATGATTTATGGCCTTGCACAGATGTCAGAATTCTGTTTCAGAAAAAGAAAATCTGTACTGCACCGGACTGTGGTAATATATAATTAAATACGGACTGCTAGGCGTATAATGGAGAAAACGAAGTCTAGTCCAGATACAGTAGCCGAACGCGGGCATAGTCATATAGGTACGCTGCCTTTAGAAGAATTACATTACACTCAACACAAGATATGAATATTATCCTGTTCTTCATTCAGCAAAGACTGCTCACAGCAGGAAGGCCTTAAAGTTCTCAGACAGAAGAGATGGCAGAGAGAAATTTACACACAACCAAAACTTTTCTGGTTTCGTACTTCGAACTATACAAATTCGCGAGGTCGCCCCAACAAAAACACAGCCGCTCCTAGCACAATGTTTCTGCAAAATGAAGGTGGGCGGGGTGCCCCTGCGGCGCATAAAAAGTATCGGGGGTATCGTGCCGGGGCTCCACAA
>Ga0123355_10018822_pt1 | contig 10979 bp, 8 predicted proteins | sample TergutEmb28metaG_3_FD_89872 | JGI IMG/M metagenome (GOLD analysis project Ga0123355, IMG submission 89872) | Embiratermes neotenicus P1 segment gut microbial communities from Petit-Saut dam, French Guiana - Emb289 P1 | ecosystem: Host-associated > Arthropoda: Insects > Digestive system > Gut ...
ATGTGTACTTTACATGAAGACCTATGTGCATTTATGGAAATGTCTTGCTGAATTCTTCTTAGAATGAGAAATGCTTCAGACAAAAGTTGTAGAGAAAATCAAAACACACACTTTATGTTCAATAACTTTTTCTAAAAAAATCGTGCTGTATAAGAGATAATGTGGAAAAATGTAGTACAGTCAGACAAGCCAAATATGACACTATATGTGTAATACAGTCCATGCGCTTTGCATGTTGGATAACTATGGCTAGGCACACATTCATAATATGTAATACTTCTTGCTTTTCCACAACAACTATAGTTTTGCAAATGCACCTCAGTGTTACATTTATACATACATTGCCTCTCTTGTTTAGTTATATACTCACGAAAAGAAGCAGGCAAAAGCTGTGCGAGAGCTGGATGTTGGATACCACAGACTGAATGTGGTCAGGCATAATGGAAATGTAATGCACTGGTCTGTGACATAGTGCATTTCAGTATCACACTGTTAAGATCAGTGATGTTGAATTGGGTGAAGTGCGTAATATGCACAGATGTGTGAAAAGTGCATACAAATTTGTGGTAAGAAACTGAATGGAAAGAGAACACGTGTAAAAGCAAGACTGTATGAAACAAAGATAGGTAAAGGCATCAAAAAGAAAGAGGTTAACTCAAGTGAAATGGGTTGAAGTGGCTTGGGTTAAGAAGTTCAGAACCAGTAACAGGTTTTTATGGTGATTGTAATGAAACTTTTTGTTCCATACATATTAATTTAATGGACAATTAAAAACTGGCCACCTATGTGGTGCATATCCTAAACCACTGTAGCTGTATCCAGTTTTCTTTGCAAATGTAGATGAATATACTAATGAGCACTAGGGGACAATTTTGTAACACCTGTTAACTCTTCTCTTAATTCACATCTGATTTAATTATACTTGCACCTTTAATATGTGTGATGTGTCTTGAAAGTACAAAATATATGAGGTGTAGACTAGTTAGATGTAAAAATTTCTGTTGATATAAGAATGACTGTCATAAGTTTACTTAGTTTTATTGCCATTTATCAAACTTTTGATACAGAATATGGTAGCTACAATTGTCTGAAGAGTCCACACAAATATTTCCATAATTTCATTCCAGATCAGTTACAAATCAGACATCTGGTCCTTAGGCTGTATTCTGTACAATCTTTTGTATGGAAAGACACCGTTTCAACATATTGCCCAACCATGGGCCAAGATTGCTGCCATTACAAACCCGCATCATACCATTGCTTACCCCAAAACGCGCAATGATTGTCCACCAGTGATACTTGAAGCAGTGCAGCTGTGCTTGACTTTTGATCCAAAGAAGAGACCCACAGCAGCGGAGCTTCTGGAACTGCCATACATCAATTATAACCCAGTCAGAAGATTTTCCCCTGAAACTGAGCACAATAATTAGGTTGTAATCACAGGATAAACTAACAGTTCAATGGGCTTGTCACGTGGGTGGCCTGTGATGTGTAGTGTCATTCAGTCACTATTCATCATTAAAACTGATTATTTTACCACCAGATGGTCCAGTGATCTGAAGTTTATATTTGGTATGTGCAAGAATATAGCTGATGCACACAAAAGTGCAAACTTTGTGGTTTAACAGAACTAAATCATCAGCCTTTTCATCTCTCAGTATTGCTTTTTTCAGTGAAGTATTGTTTTTTTTTTTTTTTTTGGCATTCTTTGTACGTGAAGAAATAATGTTGTGCATAAAACATACAATTATAAAATTCTGAAAGTATATGGTGTTTATATATTATTTATAATGTGATACATTAAAAAAATTTTGTGTTACGAATAGGAAGTAAGGACAAGATGTACTGTGATTCAGTATTTCATATATTAAATCAAATGCTGTTACTTTCATTTATTAACTGTAATGGTTTCAAATTTTTGTTTGTGAACCAGCAATGTCAGGAAGACAGATGCGCACGGCTTGATTACTCTCCATGAGTAGATGTTAGTTCTTTTAAATCTTTCTTCAGCATATGGAAGCACAAGCCCAGGAGCTTCCAGAAAAGGATTTTTCCTTTTCACATTTTTACATTTTGGAAGGCTGTACTGAGGCTGGGTGCAAAAGTGTAGCATTCCTGTCTATTGTGGTATAAAAATCTATGGTAATTATGCCCCAAAATTACAGAGAAAAACATGATGCAACAGGGTATGCTGGGCGATACAATCATTTGTTTGTTAGACATTAAAGCCTATAAGCATATGAAAGAGGATTTTACTTTAAAGAAGAGTGCCAGTATTCTAATACAATGCAGGAAATTTGAATTGGCTGTGAGGTTATTAAAAATGTAAGAGTTTTGGATATGTGACAGGATCAAATATCTTCTAGAATTCAGTTGTACTGGGATAACTGCATTTCCTGGAAAAGCATGAGGGGTGAAGTTGGTAGAGGTTGAATGTGCACTACATGTGAAGCTAGTTTGAACAGATTTATTGAAATGAACCGTCTTTACACAACATACAAATAACAGTTGTAAATCTACAACTGGTTAATTAAGTGACACGTTTTGGCCTTATTCGGCCATCATCAGGCTTACAAAGAGATGGTGTTAATTAAGGTACATTCGTTCGCTCTACCAATGGGATCCCATGGTTTACATTGGTCTTATATCTTTTTTAAAAATATTTACTATTGGTTAAAACGATATAATACATTAAAATGTAAAATGTTATTAATTTTAGTATCCTAGCAGGGATGGACGTAAGTTGTGCAGTCAACTGTGGTGACACTTGATAGCCTGGTTGTATAAGAGGTACTCGAGGCAATCGTTCGCAATGTTTTCAGTGGGGCTTAGTGTTTCCTGGGTTTGTATGAAATTGTACACTTATGTTGTGTGCAGTTTGTATGTATTCCAGTTTTAACGCAGTTGACGACCTGTATTATTAGGTTACACTTGTTTAACTAGCGTGTGCACTATTTTCCATTCGGGTGGAAATTCCCATTTCGTAATATTTGGCTATAAAAACTCATAGTTATCTCTGTAGTTGGAATTGGATGATCATGTGCCGGTATTGTGTAGCGCACAAATCGTATGTAGGAATTCTTGTGAACCTTTGTACTGTGGTTATTGTCGCCGTTTGTTGTATATGGGACAGTTTTGTGGCCCTACGGTACTCTGGCTGGTAGGGATATTGCCATTGTTTTCTGGAAATATATAAAAACATAGTAGGCTATCGATCATAACATGAGGTATTTGTTATTTTATATGGAAGTGTTACTTTCGTGGGCGCAGTCAGGCTTCCCTTGTTCTGTGTGTGCATGCTACTGGTTACCGACTGACTGGTTCTGGCTATTGGATTGCGTGTCTGCTATGTGTGTGCGACCTATCGAATCTAGTTCTAGAACTAGTTTATTTTAACATTACAAGCACAGGATACATGTAATTACAGTAACGAACCACTTCTCTTAGTTGAAAGAATGATGGTGCTATTTCTACAGCAGAATATAAGTAAACAAAAGGTACGAACGGCAATTCATATAGTATGTAACCAAATTCTATGCAGTATTTAATCCAGTCCTCATTTTCCTGAGAAATTTGCAGACTACCAATTGTTTAGTGATGCTTCTGGCATTTGGATACGGTATAAAAGTCTGTGGGCCTGTCTACACAGTTATTCCTGACACTTTCACATATTCATTATCAATAATTTAAATTTTAAGAGCATTTGCTTCCTTACTGCATTTTGCAGACGTTGCAAATTTGTCCATCTGAATGAAAATTTAATTGATTTGACAGTTGTTTTTAAAATTCTCCAATATCAGAGTTAATCGAAATCACTTCCTTGACACTAATTATTCTGTACAGTTTGCTTAGAATATTAATTTTTAAAACCAAATAAATGCACTTGACAAACATGACCATATAGTCTTTTGCTGCTTCTACAGGTTTGGCATGTGTGCTATCGTCAAGGAATTCTTACATCAAATTTAAAACCTGCTAAAATATATAGATAAATATATATATTTTTTTATAGGCGCCATCCTGTTGTGTTGTATGACGAATAAATTACTTTATCATTTTACTGCTAAAATATGATAATTACATTCACAGTATTCATTATATGTGGCCTTCAGCAGCTAAATTGAAAGTGCAGGGTGCTTAATATAAATAAATACATTATGAGTACAGTACATTGTAAAGTATTACAAATATATCATATTGATTTTTATAGCTGATGTAAAATATATAAAATCACAGAGGATGGTTAAAATTCCATTGTCATTACATATATTGTATTTATTATATCATTTTAACCACTCCATGTTACCTTTTGTTTATGCTTTTTTATGACTTGTGGGGAAAATAAAATACGTCCTCTCATTTGTTGTCTATAACTGGTACAAGTCCTCCTTTTCTTGTGATGGATATATGGTAAACCTGGACATGGGAGATTCAGCATTGGGCAGAAAGAGAAATTTTACATCTTCTGAACATCCTTATTGATTTCCAAACGAATATTAAGCAAGTATTCAAACATTTAAATAAATGGTTCAATCTAAATTTATTATCATTAAATTCTGACAAAACAAATTTTATTCATTTTTTAACGAGGTATAACCGCAGTTTTGATGTAAAGGTTGAATATAACAATAGTCTTATTGCCAATACCATTCTGTGGCTTCTCATATTATTAAACATTTTTTAATTATACCAACTAAATGCACAATGTTTATTCATTACATACATTTATTGTAATTATATATATTGTAGTTCTCCTCTATTGATGGTGACTATGACACTGAAACATGTAGGAGAAATACAGTAAATGTATGCGTGAATAAACATAACTCCAATATATACAGTTATACCATTTATAATTTATGACAACTGCTATAGCAACCATAGTTAATAGCTTCATAACAATAACTTGTTTTAAATAAAGAGCACAAAAGTTCTACTTAATTCTATTCAATTATGAATTAGGTATTTTGTGGGGAAATAATGCATATAGTGTAAACATTTTAAGGTTACAAAAAAAGGCTATTATGATTATTACAAGTACTAGGAATATACTCCGTTAAAGTTATCTTTAAAACACTAAATATTCTCCTTCAGTCTCAATACATTTTTCTGGTTATGTTTTGTCATGAATATGGAGCAGTACAAGGTTAATTCAGATATTCATGGTAAGGATACTAGACAAAATTCTCATCTTCATCAGACTTTGTCCAATTTGCCACTAAACAAATGAGGCACCTACTATATGGGCTGGAAGCTTTTCAGTAGTCTTCCTATTTCAGTAAAAGATTTATCTCAATATTAAACAGTTTAAATTGGTTTCAAGGAAATTTCTTTATTCAAATTATTTTTATACATTGTATGAATATTTTAATTGCTGTAGTACTCAAGATCTTGGTTGGTTATATATTTCCCTTTATAATTACTTTTTTGTTACCTTTCAGTGCATTTAAATGCAGATCGTGACTTTTTGAAACTTATCACTACCAACTTATGACTTAAAAGAGTTTGTATGCATTCTTTTCTTAGTTGATATATCTAATTTTATTTAATTTATTATATTCACGATAGGTTGTCTTCCAGCTTTTTTGCACTTTTATAATTTATTAATGCATACACAATTTTATTCCATTGGCATTAGTACTCATATCATGTGTCATTTTACTGTTATGCTTGTTATTTGAAATATTTTATCTTTTTTCTATGTCTGTCACAACAGATGCTTATATATTTGTATGGTCTCATATGTGACTTTTGTGGATTAACTGAATGTGAATAAAGAAAGAAAGAATGAAAGGAATGGGGTTGCCCACCAAATACGTCACGAGAAAAGGGACGACTTTGTCACAATGCACTTACCGGCGAACCGCTTGCAAGTACGCCACTACTGCACATTCGAACAGCGTAGTCAATATCGTGCGACGCACAGGGTGCACGTGCACACAAGATGTCAACGACCGTTGCATTTATCACCAGTGCAGTGGATTTGTCGTCAGCTGTTCAAATGGCAGAACCAAGTCAACAAGTGGGGCCAGAAAGGTTGTGAAGTCTCGTGTGTGTCATCATATTTTCATAAGTAATCCGGATTCGTGCATAGATAACGACCACGGATACATCACTGTCACATGATACAGAACTGTCCGTAGACGAAGCTGCATAGTATGTGAAGGACTAAGGTAAGGATTTCGTAGGTAATGCCCAAATATGGGACTTGTTAAAAAGGAAGGTAAACTATTGACTTTAATTTGCATAATGTTTATAACGATAGTATAATAGTTACGGTAACTGCTATCACTGGGATACTATATAGGTTATGTTTTCAGCTTCGTCATTAAATTTTGATACACTAAGAGCTTGTATCGTCGAGATTATATTTTCAGACTGAGTTATTGTGTTCGGGAAAGTTATCTTAAATCACAAGCTCATCATAGGTTAGGGGAAGTTGGCATGTTAGAATAATTTCGTAGACGTAGCCAGCGTAAACAAACCACAAATTCGGTGACATGAAGTTCATGTTGTGGGCGAGATCCAGAAGTTTTCACAGGCCACAAATAACGAAAAATCCGGTGTTTCTTCAGATCTAACGTAACAGAAGAAAAGCGAGGTCATACCTAGGAATGAGGGGTAAAATTTTACATGTAGGGAGTAGGTTATTGCATTAGGGAAGCAGTGCATCACACTAATTTCTGCAGCTGTATGCGAGAAGTGTATTTTCGTGGAAACCTTTCTGATATCTGACATGCATTTTCTATTGAACCTAATTGGTGATTTTAGTGTTAATTCAACAGGCTGGGCTATAGAGTGCCATTGTATTATTAAAAAATCCTAATGACATTCAAAAGCAAATCATTATAAGCATGATAATGATATAATGGAATTTCCTGTGTAATGAGGTATTTTGTTTGTTCATTGATTGATTTACATTGGGTTCAAGCCCTTATGGTCCCGATGCACCTAGGCCTTATAGACGGCCCCTTTGTGCCCCATAATCTGATATCAGCTCAGGAGAGCCCTGTCCCTTTACCAAAGTTCCAGATGGCCTCCAGACTTAAAATCTTAATGTCCTCTGGGTCCAAGAAAGGAACCCAGATATACTATCCTTTTCTCTCAAGAGTTCCGGCAAGTGAATCCCCTCCAGGTTCCCCAATGGGGCCCCTATGGAGAGAGTTGCCCTTATCCAGAGCCTTTCTTAACATATCTTTCAGGGACCCCAGTAAAGGAGCCCTCCACACTGAGCCTCTTCAGAGAGAAATGCTCCATTCCTAGAGCCCCCTTCATCCATCTCTCAAAGTCCCTGGTAGATGAGTCCCCTTCCAGTTTCCCCAGCAGGGCCACTATGGAAAGAGATGCCCATCTCCAGAGCCTTTTCTGCCTATCATCCAGGGTCCCCAGCAAGGGATCCCTTCCTCCAGGTTTCCTTCACAGAGCTCCCATAGAGAGAGATGCTCCATCTCCAGAGCCCCTTTCAGCCATCTCTCAAAGTCCCCAGTAGACAGGCACACTCCAGATTGCCCAACTGAGCCCCCATGAAGAGAGATGCCCATCCCCAGAGCTTTTCATAACCCAGGGTCCTCAGTAAAGGAACTCTCCCTTGAGGCCCTCCACAGTGAGCCTCTTCAGATAGAGATGCCCCTTCCCTAGAGCCCCCTTCAACCATTTATCATAGTCCCCTGTAGATGAGCCCCTTCCAGGTTCCCCAGTGGGACCCCTATGGAAATAGATGCCCACTTCCAGAGCCTTTTCTGCCTGTCCTCCATGGTACCCAGCAAGGGAGCCCTCCCTCCAGGTTCCCTTCACAGAGCTCCCATAGAGAGAGATGTCCCACCTCCATAGCCCCTTTCAGCCAACTCTCAAAGTCCCTGGTAGACAAGTCCACTTTATGTTGCCCAACTGAGACCCCATGAAGAGAGATGCCTGTCTCTGGAGCCTTCGTTTCATAACGTCTAGGTTCCCAGCAAAGGAGCCCCCCCTTCCAGGTTCCCCTAACAGAACTTCCATAGAGAGAGAAGCTCCATAGCTAGAACCCTCCAGCTAATTTTCAAAGTTCCCGGTAGACAGGCCCACCTCCCCAGGTTCCCTGTTGGGGCCCCTATATGGAGAGACACCCATCCTGGAACCTTCTTCCACACATAAGCCCCCCACCCCCAGCATATGACACCTCTCCCAGGTTTCCCAGTGAGGCCCCCATGGAAAGAGGTGCCCATCTCCAGAGCCTTCTTGTATGCCTCCAGGTACCCCTGACAGAGCTGTTTTAAAGAGAGATTCTCCATTTCTGTAGCCCTCCTTCCACTATCTCTCACAGTTCCCTGTAAACAGAGCCTCTCCTCAGGTTCCCAAGTGGGACCCCTACAAAGGGAGACACTCATTTACAGAACCTTTTATATCCCATCCTCTGAAAATTCATCTTTCCCTCAGAGTCCCTGGTAAGGGATCCCCTTCCATGTTGCCCAACTGGGTCCCTATGGAGAGAGACACACTGTCACCAGAGCCACTGATCTATCAATTCATGTATGCCTGCTAGAGTCGCCCAAAAAAGGAGCCCTCCTACAAAGTGGGGAAAAACATAACATCACCATCCACGGAGCCCCATGCAGACGGAAGGCCTACATACAATGGGGTGCAGCCTGGTTCCTCAAGGGGATATTTTGGTTGTTATATGACATATTGATTGCTAATTGTTGATGGAAGTGGATGAACACACAAGTGCATGTTTGTCCTTGTGGCAGAAGTAGTGTCATATTGCTAACATTATGTTAATTTTGTGTGATTTTAAAATGTGTTTGTTGTTTATAGTTGTGGGTGTACACATGAACACACATACACCTGGCTGTGATAAAACGGCTACTCTTTCCTTAAACTAACAGATTCCATCTTGAGAAGCTGATAGTCACTCATCTAATGAATAAACTTTGATCTGTTATGGAACATATGGTTCATTAACATGTTCACAAGAGTCTGCCACTGTACCCTCTCTGGAGTCATATGAATCCAGTGTACATCTCACATCCCTTGAAGTAATCACTGTGTTCTGAGAATCATACAAGACAGATAAATTGATTATATAGGAAATATGTTGAGCTCTGGAATGTTTAGTAGGTGGTACATGTAGTTACCACTGTGCCTCTGAGAGTTAATAAAATTTTTTTGTTTGGGTCTTTTATTGAAATTAGCAAAAGAATCAAAATTGTGTCCATGTCAGTTAAAGCAGCAAAATATTTATAACAGCATCAGTTGCATGTTGCTAAAAAGTGTTATAATTATGATGAGTGTTGTATGTGCAGTGTTGTAGCTTATATGTTTTAGTTGAGTAATTCATTGCGCACATTCAAACTATCTTTCCTTGGCATCACTAGGGAACATAGAGGACTAGCTGGTGGAGATTTACAGACAAAACTGAGCACATGACAGTAGATCAAAAAGTTGTCTTGTTGTCAGCAGGTCAAAGCAGTACACTTGTGTGTCATTTGTTTACTGCTGCCCCCTTGTAATCCTATTGTACTTGATAATTACTCTTATGGCTGTGTATAATGAGAGAATGGCAAGCCTTAGGCTGTCACACACACACACACACACACATTTATTGTTCCTGAATTGAAGGTATTGCCTCATTTAATGTTCATCCTAGCGTTACATTCCCCCCATTTAAGATTTTTCTTCATACTATGTGCAAATCGAGCCATCCATCAAAAACTTTAAATTTGGGTTTGACTGTATAAAATTTTTATTTCCAGATGCATATGAGTTACTGGTTTGGAACTGTTGTTGGTGATCTGCTCTTCAAGGGGTTCACCATTAACTCAACGTCAGGTAGACATAATAGTATGCTTATAAGTTTCATTGAAGTTTGCATGGGAAGTATCTGTATTTGCAGCAGGCAGTTTGCAAAAATATTCTTCTGCAGAAGTTAACCAGATGTATGATCACAGCCAACAAGAACTGTCTTCTTATAAATATATGTTTAGTTGTTTGGGTGATGTAGGCTAATACACTTTTCCATAAAAATGGTTTTATGGTACAGAACTTTTAATAAAGGTGGATTCTTTGGAACATTTAAGGTGATAGTTGAAGGACATTGAGTGTTTGTACTGGGAGTATTATGAACATATGAAAGGTCTCAGGATGTTTTATCCTGTAGGCACCAAAGAAATTATTTAGTATAATTTGGCATCAAATGTGGTGGTTGAGTGGATATTACTCATGTACTTCATTTCTGCAAGGTCCCATCTTCAACCATTCCGTTGGCTGATGTTTTTTGTTTTTCCTCATTCCCTCCTGGCAGATACTGGGTTAATAAGTCAGTTAGGTCATGACAGGTTATGATTGTTTTCTTAGACATTCTTTTAAATTTATTATTTACTAATCCTCATACTCTTCAACACTAGTCTGAGCTGCTGATATTTGTTCAGTAAACCTTATACAAAATAAAATATGGTATGGCTGGAATATTTCTGGTTGACTGTGGGGGAAGTTGTGAAAATGGAAACCTTGTGTGACTGTGGAGAAGGAAACAGTAGTTTCAGTTTCCAGATTTAGTTTTTGATAAATAAGAAATTCAGAACTCTCAAGCACGTAACATTTAATAATAACAGCAGTCATATTTTCCCATATTCCTGCAAGGTGGGTGGTGTATGCCCCAAACTGGAGGTAAAAGTGATAATAGTGATGATAGGTGGATTTCGCTGACACGTTTTAGAGGAACTTGCTTCTACTGACTTTGGGGTTGAAGGGACTGACCGGTTAGATGCTGAAGTGAGGCCTTGTAACCTGCCTATATCCTTACTTCGTATTTATGTTATCTTTATTTCATATTTATGTACATGCATAATAACCGCTGCAACTGGGTGACAGCCCATTTGCAGTCAAATACGTGGTCTGTTAGAAAAGTATCCGACCTTTGGCCGGGAAAAAGAAACTGGCTTACTTGGAGCGTTGGACACCTAATCACCCTCAAAGTAGTTCCCTTGGGACTCCACACACTTCTC
>Ga0123355_10018823_pt1 | contig 10978 bp, 7 predicted proteins | sample TergutEmb28metaG_3_FD_89872 | JGI IMG/M metagenome (GOLD analysis project Ga0123355, IMG submission 89872) | Embiratermes neotenicus P1 segment gut microbial communities from Petit-Saut dam, French Guiana - Emb289 P1 | ecosystem: Host-associated > Arthropoda: Insects > Digestive system > Gut ...
GAGGTTTGTTCAAAAAGTATCCGGACTGACCACAGTACATGAAGTAGATAAGGCTTACAGGGTTTTAACCCTAATTGTCTTCAACATAGTTCCCTTCCGCAGCTACACACTTTGCTCAACGTTTCTGTCACCACTGGAAACATTTTACGAACTCCTCTTTTGGGATGTCTAATAGTGTCTTCGCCGAACTTCGTTTGATGTCCGCCGTAGTCTCAAATCGGTGTCCTTTCAGAACTATCTTAAGCCTTGGGAATAGGAAAAAGTCACACAGTGCGAGATCTGGTGAGTATGGCGGCTGCTGCAACTAAGCAGTGCCGTGTTTGGCCAAAAACTGCCGCACAAGATGTGAAGTGTGTGCGGGCGCATTGTCATGGTGCAGGATCCAGTCGCCATCCTGCCAATTTTCCGGTTAAAATTGTATCGCATGAGCTCACGGAGATCCCACAGTCATCCGCTATCTCTCGTACTGTCAATCTCCTGTTATTGCGAACGATTGTTCTAACTTTAGCAATCATTTCCTCATTTCTTGATGCTGACGGTCGTCCTGAGCGGGGGTTGCTTTCAACGGAGGTTCTACCCTCTTTAAATCAACGGAACCAGTCAAACACTTGTGTACGACCCATTGCATCTTCACCGTACGCTTGCTGCAATAACTGATATGTTTCCGTCGCGGTTTTTCCGATTTTAAAACAAAACTTGATGCAAATGCGTTGTTCAATACTTCCACACATTGTAAAAATCGCTATGACATAAACACACATGTTACTTCCGCTACCTACTACAGCTAACTGAGCAAACGCAGCTACTTGCAACTTGTGTCATGAGTTGCTAAGACATGTACGAACATGTCAAAACTGGTTGCAAACACATCCCATCCAGTGAACAACCACTACAATTCCAAACCGGATACTATTTGAACAAAACCTTGTATAATATTGGGACTTCCACATCCAACCACTACATGACACTGTGGAACTGTACTGATTAAGGTGATTAACTTTTTGAAAACTACAACTGAAAGGCACTGACCTCTGTCACCGGGGAGCTCAGTAACAGGAACAGACTGCTGCACAGAATTACCTCCAAAGAGAGACCTTGCACAGCCTACAAACATAACACACATGGCACTTAAAACTGCCCAGAAACCAGCAGTAATTTTCAACCAGTAATCATCATACACCTACAACTACAGTCTGACATAGCGCTACTGATACACAGAAGGTTATGTCACGCTGAAAATCAGGTATGTACTTTATTTACTGTCTGAAGGATTGTAGTTTTGGAAATTCACATTTTGTCCCAATTGTCAGATTAAGACTGTTGTTTAAGCCACATTTACATTACAAAAGTTTTTTTGAATCATTTTTGAGGTAATGAAATATCTTAAATTACATTTAATTTGTTACTGTCTTGAATAAGAATTAATTTATGGAAGTTTTTAGACTTTCACAACTCTGCAACTGAGGTCTCCAGTCTTCTGTAATGTTGCACTGTATCACTGGGTGATTGGGGCTTGATGCTTCAGGATAACATAGTGGTCTCGTCTGCAAGGTTGAAACTTGCACAGTTGTTTCAACTACACTGTCTCAAAATGCCAAGCACAAATCACCCACTGACTAACATTATTTCCTAGAAGGAGACCTCTAGAATGAATTTAGTTACTGGCAACTTATATATATAATGGCATAACTGTTCACATACTAGACAGTTGTATCACTCTGTTTTTAAAAATATTTGTTCTTACTGGAAGTATCTTAGTTTTCAGTTACATGCAAATGTTGAATTTTATGGTTTCCTTTGTTTCCTAACTCAAATTAGAGATGCCTGATATTAGCTGGTACATTTCTTATACATTTAGAAAATAAAAAATCAGTAATTTCATCATATATCCCCCCACCAAAAAAACAATCACATATTTGAAAATAAAATTGACTAAGAAAAAAAGGTTGTGGCTTTTGCAATTGCAGCCTTGTATCCAACAATTAAAGTCACAAATGTAGTCATAAGTAAAGACTTGAATCCATCTATTTACTCATGTACGACTACTAAAAGGACATATTTTTAAACAAATTACTCTGTAGTTACCTGATGTCTCTTGGTGAAAGAAAGTCCTTAGAACAATGCTTCAGCATTTTAGACCTCCTTACATGCGATGTCTATCTCTTATTAAGGCTGAGCTCACAAAATATTATATCATCAACAGAATAAACATCAAACACACACTTAAAAAAAGATAAGTGATGGTTATATTCAAAGTACTCCCCCCCTCCAAAAAAAAAAAGATCGCAATTCTTTACACCTTTGCACACACAATAGGTAAAGGTAAAGCAATCCCTGTACAGGCCTTAACCAGCCCTGAGGGTTCCAGGAGGTTGAGGCGCTCAGATTTCTAGATATTTGGCACATGACAGCAGTAAGGCCATCAGCCCTCTGCACCAGCTGCCTTTCACCCCCAGGAAATATTCCTGGTACTTATGTCTGTTAGAGGCTAAGTTGAACCCAGGGCCATAGTGCATCCGGAAGGAATATGTCAATGAAGAATTCCAGTGACACCACCAGTTATTGAACCTATGACCTTCCGACATGTAGCGCAGAGCCTCAACCAAATGCACCACCACATGCCCCTTGCACACATAATACACTTCACATTTTACAGCAGTGTGCAAGTAATTTTTTCTTGCAAAACAAATGTTTTGTCCAATTGTAACGCTGCACACAAGGATTCACACTTGCAAATTCTGCAACACGATAAAGAGCTACATTCTGCAATGCAACTGCATATACCTATTTTTGGATGACATACTGCAGTTTTAATTATCGAACCAAAATTACAACTGTGAAAGGACCATACCTGCAGCAGATGAACTTCCAAGCTGTGTAAGCGAAAAAACAGGGCTGGTGGAAGCTGATGACTGCTGGACTGGAGGGCTGCCTGTAGACAATGCGAAGGAGAAGTTTTTCATGGCTGGTGATACTGCAGTACTTGAACCTGTAGGCAAGCAGTCATTCAATCCAACTTCCTGCTCAGCAGCACATACCATCAAGTTCAAGAAATGGGGTCATTCACCACAAATGACCAACAAGAAATACTGCAAATGATCCAAGCACTCCTTGGTACTTATTGCATGACCCACGTCGTGCAGTTGCTGATGTGTGGTGCCGAATAATGCTCTGCCTGGACGGCAACAGAAAACTGATGCCAGTATTCAACTACTGCCTATGCATTCCCATCACAGAATAAATAAAATGAATGAATGTGTACTTTTCATTCATTTCTCACAACACAGGCACCTTTTCTCAAGAACCACAGAAGGAACAACCTTCTTTCAATACTACTCAACACAACCAGCTGCCAACTGGAGGATGTGTACACATGGCACAAGAAAGCCCACTATCACAGCACTGGCAGTACTGGTCTGCTGGAATGGACAGTGACTAAGTTAGAATTAAGATTTTGGCCCATGCTGAAAAAAACAATGTTAAGTGAAAATATGCCAAGGAATAATGAACCAGGTGAAGTTTGGCAGACATTCTGTAGGACAATGCGAAAGTACGTATGTTGGTCTTCTGAAGCTTGAGATGCTGCCTTCCCTTCAACCATCCACCTCTCCAAAATGTCAAGCACACACGTGAACACATACGCACACACAATCTTAACTGGAACCACTCGTTCTTGAAGTAGTTTAAATGATACAATACATTTTTGAAAATTTATAACAAGCACAACTTCACTGACACAGGCATCAATAAATTATCATGCACATTGATTAATAAAATCCTACAAGCTGTAAATTACACATCTGAAAACAAGGATGATCATTCCTAGTTAAATTGGACTCTAAAGAAGAGGTTTGCCTAGAGTTCCAGCATAAAGAGATGTAAATGGTTGTTTATCTAATGGAACACAGTGATTTGGATAATATGAAAGGATTTTCTTTAAAAACAAAAGCATGCCAGACAAAAATATGCAATTAGTAACAAATTTATTAGCATATTTTTAATAGAAACTAATAATAAAAATTCATCACAAAAATTTCATGATCACAGAGGTGGAAAAAACCTACATACTACATACATCAAACATGGATAAATAAAAAATACAAAAGATAATAAATTGTAACTTACAAGACATCAAACACGTAGATATTATCTTATGTTTATTGGACCCTGCATAATCTTGATATTTGAGTAAAAAGAGACAAACTTGATGCCACTTGTTTTATTATTACTTTATTCAGTGCTCAACATGTTTCGGATGTTAATACATCCATCCATGAAGTAACTAAACGAATTAGTCGCAAGCTCCTGAGGATGGATGTATTAACATCAGAAACATGTTGAGCCCTGAATAAAGTAATAATAAAACAAGTGGCATCAAGTTTGTCTCTTTTTACTCAACGTAGATATTATATTTAGCAAAATTACTGTTCATCTGCAGTCAAGGGAATGATCCACACAATTTGTCTTTGCTGTTATTTCCTGCACAAAATGTTTTCCTGAAATAAGTCTCCATATCCACTGTCTGAGTAACAGTGAATGGGGATTTATTCGCAGTATCAGTCTATGAGATTTTCACATTTAAGGTCCTTGCCTTCATGGTGCAACAGCCCCTAGTGGGCCAGGGCCTTTTCATCACACACTTAATGTGCTCATATATACCTGTGTTATCACACGAAACAGAATATGCAAGACATTAGCCAGTATGTCTGTATTAATGGTTCACAAAATCTGAGATTCAGTACTCAAAGACGAACAAGATTACCCTCATAAGAGACAAGGGGAGAAGCACAAATTTTATAAAAGGAAAGAAACGATGTGCACTGTTGCATGTTGGAAATAAACATGCAAACCTCTACATGTGGGTACAGTCAACATCAGCTTGTATGTAGAACAGAATGAGAAAAATCAAGCTGCTAGGTGGTGTGCTCAGTATAAGGATTCGCTACTGGCTGGATGGTCTGGGATTCTAACCCTGGTGGGGGCAAGATTTTCCAGACCCATCCAGATTGGCCTCAAGGCCCACTCAGCCTCCTGTACAACAAATACCAGGTCTCTTTCCTTGGGCTAAACCAGCCAGAGCATGTTGCTGACCAACCACCCCCTTCTAGCACCAGGTCTGAGTAGCAGCAGAGCTATATGATTACCTTATCTATGTGCCTGCTTGGCATATAATGGGACACCCTTTACCTGCTAGGAGGCAGTGTGGAACCTCGAGACTGTCACTCTATGCTCTTCTGGATTCTTGATAGACGTGTTAAAATAAATGGAAACTGACGGCTAAAGCTTCCTTATGAAGCACCATCTGTGTTCTCAGATTCAAAAACAAATCTCATTCGACCCTCTCACTTTCATTAAAAATGTTATGTTACAAGAGGAAGCAATAGAAAACGATATTCAATCACATTTTGACTACACACACTGCTGAATTTCTGTGCAAGAGATGTACAAACATGTGCACTGCAGCACTAGGGAAGTGCAGTAACTACCCAAAAATTTACCTTGCAATGATCTTTGCTCTGTCTTGATTATGTTGCATTTTGAATGGTCTGGACAAAACTGACATACTATACTGTTGCCTGCAGACAACCCACTGTTCAATGAGTGAGTCACTAACACTCTGACTGGGCTAAATATTTACACATATGAAAATGTATTTTGTATTTGAGCGACCTTTATAATAAATTTAAAACCTATGTTGAAGACAATCTGTTGGAACCCATGTCCAAAAATCACACAGAACGTCTAAATTTTCACTCCCTACGAGCCTGTTATGAAACTACTGTGCCTCTATAAAGTTACTGCTGCACTGCTCACTGCATTAAGCATATCTGGATCCAATCCAGACATGAGTTAATGCCACCTAATTCCACAAACTACAAACACACAGGAACTCATATATTTACATTTAACACCACAATCAACGCCTTACAAGACGGCCAATCCAAAGCAGTCTATTTCTGACACTAATACTGTCAGACACAAAAGAGAACAAACTTGGTACAACATACAGTGAACCGTACGAATGCCAAAAGTGGCTGAAGGGAATGGTCAATCCACATTAGACACAGGTTGTTCTTCTTCTTCCTCCTCCTATGGTTCTGCCAACCAACCACATTTGGTTGTGAAACAACAGTATTTTGTGGGAAAGGCTATTAACCTTAAGCCCAAACCCTGAGCTGGAGGACCATGATTTTATATCAGGGTTTAATCCAGTAGACATGAGTTAATTCCACCAAATATCACAAATAACAACAAACAAGGAAATGGTATATTCAGATCCAAAACTGCAATAAATGCCTTTCAAGACACATAATACACAGCAGCCTATTTCTGACCTCCCCCGAAGGTGTCTCCACCTTGTAGTGGTGGGGGGGGCTTGTGTGACTCTGTGACCCGGAGAGCTATGCTGGTGGTAGCGTAGCTACTGGTTGGGCCTCCCATGCCGGACAGGTCGAAGGGTAGAGCCCAGACAAAGCGAGACACCCTGGTCCTCCAGGTTGAGGGTTAGGCATGAGGCTAACAACCTCACCCTGGAAAAAACAGCACTGTTCAAGAACCTAACAGAGGCAAAAACTGGTCTGATCTTCTGCAGCGACACGGGCGACAAACTGGAGGATACGTGCACACAGAAGAGACGACTGGAAGATGGTCGTGAAGGAGGCCAAGGTCCTACAAGGACTCTAGAGCCATGGAGTAGTAGTAGTACTACTTTTGACACTAATACTGTCACTCACCGACAAGAAAAGAACAGACGTTTGAACTTTGAAACTAAACATCGTAAATGACAGCAACGATAGAAGTGTCTGAAAGGTATGCTCAATATTGGTCCAGCCAACAATTCACAGCACAGCCAGTGTAGCAGTAAACAGTTGCAAAAGGGATAGAGCTGTAGTAATGGTGTAGAAGCACAACTGAAACTCCTACAACTCATAATATGAATACATGGGTCATTCCTGAACTCTACTATATTAGGCATATTTTGGACATCATGCTTATTAAAATTACATACAGAATAGCCTTCTCTGAATGGAATGGACAATTCTTGAAGTAATACACTACTCCACTCGGGCGAGGAAGTGGTGTGACAGTCTCGTCCCAAAACAAGATGATCAGAGTTACTACAAATCTGACACAAAAACCTGGCCATGGTGTCAGACATATTCTTGAACTCATAATCAAATTCATGGTGTCTAGCATTAAAAGTAATCAGTTCCCTCCACACAAAATATACAGGTACAATGCCTTGTCCATTCTGATTATTCAACAGTTCCTGAGCAATAGAAGAACTGCACATGTCCTGCAAAGGATAGAATAACTGCAAAATCCAAGTAACATTATTTCTGGTACCTTCAGAGCCAGGATACAAACGTGTGAACTTCTTCAAGGGTGTGAATTTATTTGGATCATACACACTCTCTGAATTACTCAGCTCTGTAACTTTAACGATGGTACAATACCCAGAATATATATTATCTTCAGACAACTGGGTGACGATCAAATTTCCCTGCATAATGCCACGACTGTGGACAGAAGAACGTATATCAACTGTACTATCAACACTCACCACAATCATGGGTGAATGTAGTATGTCAAGATAGCTACTATATACTTTCTTAGTGAAAATATCAAAATGATTCGTAACTGGACTGTTATACACTACCTGAAGGGCCATTTTTTTTGAGTCATTAAGGTCAAAATAAGATTCAGAAGGAGAGGCACCAAAATTTCCTAAGTTAAAGCCAAGGTCAACTGAAGAGCTCTTCCCTCCAACACACTCTACCAAACGTGTAATGCGCAATTCTAGTAATGACACAGTGCTGTCTTCAACATCCTCTTCACAGGAACATGAGACAACCATAGATGAGATGACATATGTTACATAACCTGGGTCAAAACCTGCATCAGTATTTACTAGACCAACATGGAAGCCACCCTCTATATTACAAATGGTAAAAATTTTTCTACTTTCGTGCATAAAACCATTTGAATCAATCCTTTCCTTAATACCAACACCAGTATCATTCAACATGCACAGCACACTGTAACTACAAGTTTTCAGGGAATTAAGAAACAAGCTGAGATCAAGCTTAAAGGTACACAAACTAAGACCTGAATTTTCTTTACATAAGCATGTGAGTGCCTTAGTTTCAGAGCTTGCACTCACACATGGTAAGGAGTGTAGCACAAGGGTCGCATGGCATGTTAATTTACAGCTACAGCATTGGCCATCTTCTTGAAAGCTTGCCAGCATCTGGCGTAAAGTATTACGATTATAAACAGCTGCATTAGTAATACTAGGTGTATGTTTATGGAAAGTATGATAGTTACTGTCACATGCTCCTTTCTCCTGTGATAAAGAAGTAGGTGGAGTCACACATTCATGAGAATCTGCAGTAACAGACACTTCTGTAGCAGATGATCCAAGCTCTGCCTGTTGAGAAAAATAATCCAAATATATAAAAAAACGACCAGTTTAATGAAGATGGCAAAAGAAAAATACAAAACAGGAAATATACATACACAGCTTAGGAAATAATGCAATTTCAAATATTTAAACAGCATTAAGGCATTCTACTCTATCTCCCTATCCCTCATACTAAAAGCAAGGGACTACTGGAAACAAAAGTTACTTACTTGTGCTTTGTCAATGGCCTGCTTGAACTCTGAGGCTATTTCTTTGTTCTTGAATCTAACGGCAAACTTCTCCTCCTGCACGTGGCCTTCTGAATAGTCAGGTGCAATCCACAACCATGTTTTTTCATCCTTTTCTATGAATGTTATTTCAGGCTTCAGGAAGTGATTGAGACACAGTTTCAGCACCTGATCCCGCCGCATCAATAACCTGAGAACAAGAACAACTTCATCCTCTTGTTCTGCTATCACTTAACAGGTACACCAGAAGACAGGACCTACAATGTTTATTATCATGCAAGATCAGTTTGAAAGATTATAAAAGCAATTCGGCTGACTACACGCTGTTAACGGCACTTCGATACAGAGAAAGGAGACAGAATATGTTGTCTGGATTAAACAATGACAACAGGAAAGCTGATCTTAGAGAAATAAACTGGTTATATGAAATGGACCGGCTTCGGTGGTCTAGGGGTAGCGTGCTGGCCTTTAGTACCCAAGTTTGCGGGTTTAAACCCGGCTTAAGCCGTCGGATTTTTTGGGCGAAAAAATCCTCAATACGCCTTCCTTCGGAGGGGAAGTAAAGCCGTCGGTCCCATGTCGTAGATTTGCGGCATGTAAAAGATCCCTAAACTTACGTGGGAGTTGGAATTTAGGCAAAATTACTACCGGACATCTTTCTCGCCCACAGTTCCACCTTTCGCTGCTAGGATCTCTCGTGTCGTTGCGGACGGAGGCACCTGGCGGCTAAAGTGGGAACTTCTAAAGGCGGGAGAAAGCAATGGCAAACTACCCCCAAGAACTTGCCCAAGATGCAGTGTGCCAGAGCCATACCGGTCACATGACTGGGCTCTGGTTCCTGCCAAGCCCAGCCTTCAAGGCTGAATACTAATGAAATGATGAATGATATGAAATGGACTAAGTGGCTCACAGTTAAGACCAATAACAGGTTTCTGTGACATAGATATAAATTCAGGTTGAACAACAGTTGGACATTCCTTAATCAAGAATGTGCCAAGTGTTTATGAACAACTGTGCATCAAGCAGCAAAACTTGGTTTTGAAACTTAGGATCCCTTAACCCATTCTCAAACAACATTTCCAAGACATGATTAGCCACTTTGTCCGAACGGCGATACTGCACCTTCAAGACATTCTGAGCTTCAAACAACAATTGTACTGGTCTTTCAACTTCTCATGAAGACACAAAAGCCTTACTTTCTTTTTTGGCCCTTCTTTGACCAAATAATAAATCTTAATTTTTTTAGCATTCATATGTCCGTGCATCGCTAATATAGTCGCAGCGTACAACCAACAAGATGAAACATTTCACAATTTATTTATTTCTGTAAAACGCTCTACGTGTTTCAGACGGTTTTTCCGTCCATCATCAGGAGCTCAAAACTGCACATATAGCGTCAAATATTTGTCAGACCAATACTGCTACCTGCTGCTAGCCTGGTCAGGCTAGCAGCAGGTAGCAGTACTGTATGTGCAGTTTTGAGCTCAAGATGATGGACAGAAAAAAACCATCTGAAACATGGAGAGCGTTTTACAGAAATGAATAAATTGTGAAACGTTGCATCTTGTTGGTTATACACTGTGAATAATAAATGCTACTTAAAAATATGTATCAAAAAAGACTTTTCTGTGACCAAACTGGGGGGTGGGAAGAAGAAAAAAAAAAAAAGAGAGAGCCCCAGTGTTGAAAGGTTAAAACAGTTTTACAAATCCTTACAGTACCAGCAAATGCAGTTATACTAATACGTATTTCACTCCTAGTTAGTTCCTAAATGTTTTGGCTTAACTGCCATCATTAGGGAGCTAACACCCATATTACTAAAACTTACAGCAATAATATTGTTTTACAACGCTTATGCACATCAAATGTACACATTATAGTTCAAATTTACAGTGTTCAAAATGTTTTAAAATGCTGGTGATTAGGCAGTGTTATAAGATAATTGTGGCTTTCGTTGTTTACAACTGTTTTGTCAGTTGGTTTCTTGTTCTTCAAACATCTACTGTGTTAGAACAAGGAACCAAGTGGTAAAGAGATGACTGTAAACAATAAAAACTACCCATATTTTATAACAATATATAATCAACAATTTATAACATGTTAACACTGTAAATTTTAACTACAATCAGTACATTTGATATGCGTAAGCACTGTAAAACTATTTCATTGCAGCAAGTTTCAGTAACATGGGTGTTAGCTCCCTGAAGCTGGCAGTTAAGCTAAAACATGTAGGACCTAATTAGGAGTGAAACACATAATAGTAGAACTGTGCATCTGTTGATACTGTAAGGATTCGTAAATAATGTACAATGCACAGAATGAACAA
>Ga0123355_10018824_pt1 | contig 10978 bp, 6 predicted proteins | sample TergutEmb28metaG_3_FD_89872 | JGI IMG/M metagenome (GOLD analysis project Ga0123355, IMG submission 89872) | Embiratermes neotenicus P1 segment gut microbial communities from Petit-Saut dam, French Guiana - Emb289 P1 | ecosystem: Host-associated > Arthropoda: Insects > Digestive system > Gut ...
ACCACACCGAAACTCCAACACACATCGAACTAAGAACAATACGACCAATGTGGTAATTCAATAGAATAGTCGCAAGCTTCTGATGATGGATATATTGATGTCCGAAACATGTTGAGCACATAAGAAGTGAAATAAAATAGCAAGTGACATCAAGTTGGTCTTTTGTTCTTCAACTATCACAATGAATCACGGTCCAATAAACATAAGATTATCCCAAAGAAATTACGCGAAGTTTTAAAATTGTTAATCTCCGTCCTGCTTTTTGTATTCTAGTCCAGAAATCGGAAATACTTAGTATATGCGGCAGAGTTAGGATGTTTTTTGGCAGAACAGTGAATAAATTATTGGTCAGTGACAGACATATTATTTGAGAATCAGCTGAACTGCTGTAAGGTAATAGATGATGATGATGACAATTGACGTACTTCTTTGGTGAAACGTACATGCGAGATGGAGATACGGTGTGGGTCGATCTACGTGGCCTTAGCAGAGGAGACGACGTCCTACCTGCCAGTCAAATGGACAGTTTTCCTGACTCCACAACATAAACTTCCTTTGGTTTAATTAATCTCTACTTGAATTTATGATCAATAATTACAACATCGTTCAATGACCTATCAATATGCTACTCGTATAAACTGCTTAGCTTGCAGTATGATGTGAAACTTATAATTTAGTTGAAATCCCGAACTGTTGAAAGAAGTACTGTACAAAGCACTATCAGAAAATATACCCTAAATCGTAACTTGTACACATTCGGTTCTTTGGTTGAGTGTTGAGATTGCTGTACTGAAAGGATCCGTCTGTGGAAGCAGATTAAACAGCGCGAATTGAAATGCACTGCAAGCCGATTAGTTATCAAACCTTACTTTATATGCAAAACATGTAGGCCTTTAACTGCTTGCCTTTCCCCTCCCTTTCTTTTTGTTAGTTTCTTTTATGGCATGGGGCCTATATAGTGGGACGGAGCTTTGGGAAGTAAAAGACCGTCTCTATAATTCCTTTGTGTCTCCCGCGCATCTAGTTTTCTCCAGGTTTCTGTTGCAAAGTCTTCACAGGCAAGAGTAATTTGCAAGTAACAAGAGCCTCTTTGACAATGAGAGAAATGGAGAAGAATATTCTCTTAGAAGTCGTGAAAGAATTTCTTTTACTTGTTTATAAGGCTCTTTTACCAGATACAAGGCGTGAATTTTAGACGTAGGACAAAATAAAAAAAACTTACTTCATTTAAAATTACATTTGCTGTGAAACATGGCAAAATCCTACTTGACAGACAGGGTTTGAAACTACACTTGTTAATTATAATATTATTCATTTTGTGCATTATGTCGTAAACTATCTTACACTGACAAACAAAATGCACAACATGTCAATGTAAGTTTATATTTAAATTTTAAACTGTAATACCTCTAAAATGTTTCGACTCTCCATGAGTCGTCATCAGGTACAACACACATCAAATGGATACGTATAAAACACGAAGTAAAACCAAGGTTATTTTTTTCAAAAAACTATTAAAATAGTGAGTTTTAGTACTTCTGGATTTCTTGAGAAACATACGAGTAGAGTAATGTAAGACTTTAGCCGAACATTTTTGGTAAATTTGTTTATTAGATGGAGCGATTGCAGGCCTCAGTTACGAGGGATTCAAAGCTATCCGTTATAATTTAAACTACCAACGTACATTCAAGAACCGTTGGTGATAGGTAGGAGGGTTACCTGCAGAGAGATTTAAAGGGAGAAACGGTTAGCAGGTGGTAACAGAATTGGGTGACTAACGTTGGTAGTCGAGTAAGAGGGATGAGTGAGTGAGTGAAGTGGTGGATAGTATGATAACTGAAAACAACAGGTTACAAGTTCGGTAGTGAACTGACTGTTGGTTTTCCTTTAGTTGGAATATGATTTTTGTTTTATTAACTGAACAAGCTCAGACGTTGCACCTCGAATACAAATAAACACACAAACAAACAGTGAAGGCTATTTGTGGATCCGATGAACCCCATCCGTACCCCGAAGAAGTTTCACCTACCGCAACGAGGAAAGCCAAGACAACAAAAAAAGAGTTAAAAAAGGTGATCGTGTAACTATAGAATGTAGATTATACCTCTGAGGTAGATGTGATCACGCAGTAACAAGAAATTTTGATTATTGGGTAACATTGATATTAAGATAATATAAGTTTTGATGTGAAATTTAACAGTGTATACAAAGTATGAAAATACAGCGATAGTGTGAATATGTACCAGCATTTCAGGTTAGCTGGTGCAAGAGACGGAGGTAGACTCGGCACCGAAGGAAAGTGAATGTCTTAGTATCAAACACAAGCTGTCATGCAATACTGGTACGTGTTGAAACTATCGTTGTATTTTTCGTACTTTTCATACACAATTATATTTTATATTTTTGTTTATATGTCCTTAATATCAATGATACAGAATAACCAGAATTCCGTGCTACTATATGATCACATTTACTTTATAAGCCATAGTGTAGAATCTACATTTTATTTTACTGCATGCTGCTTCGGACAACAAATTTCTCTACAAATTAGTGGCGTAAATTTTAAATCTTGGTTTTACTTCGTGTTTTATACATACGAGGTCCGTCCGGAAAATTCCCGAATATATCGCGTAAAAATTTTCCCGTCTTACCTCGAAGCTATTCAGCCTTGTCGCCTTCAAAGTACTCCCCTCTACTCTGTATGCACCGCTGCCAGCTTTTCTTCAATGTTCTGAAGCATTCCTAGAAAGCTTTTATAGGAATGCTGCGCAAATGCGCTAGCGAATTTGTCTTGATTGTCTCAATAGACTCAAAATGACGGCCTTTCAGTGTTGATTTGAGCTTTGGAAACAGAAAAAAGTCAGCTGGTGCGAGATCTGGAGAGTACGGAGGCTGTGAAAGGACAGTCGTCGCGTGCTTGGTCAAGAAGTCACGGACAAGGAACGATGAATGTGAGGGCACGTTGTCATGTTGGAGCATCCATCGATTCTCCCGCCACGCATCAGGTCTTTTTTCCCGACTGCCTCACGAAGACGTTGCATAACTTCCACATAATACTCCTTATTGACTGTCCGGCCTTTTGGTAGAAACTCGTAGTGAACAACACGTTTAGAATCAAAAAATACCATCAGCATCACCTTGACGTGTGAACGCACTTGGCGTGATTTTTTTTGGTCGCGGCGACGTTTTCGACACCCACTGTGATGATTGGACTTTCGTTTCGACATCGTACCCGTATACCTATGTCTCCTTTCCTGTAATAGTGTTTTTCAAAAAGTCATCATCATCATCATTAGCTCGGTCCCGAAGATCTTGACTCACGTCAACTCGATTCTGTTTTTGATCATCCGTCAACAGGCGCGGCACAAATTTGGCTGCAATGCGATGCATGCCCAAATTTTCGGTAAGAATTTCATGGCACACTCTTTTTGAGATACTCACTTCTTCAGCTACCTCTCGAACTGTCAAACGACGATTTGAACAGATGACTTCACGAACTTTTGCAACATTATCGTCAGTTTTCGACGTTGATGGCCGTCCCGAAGGCGGATCATCATCAACCGAAGTTCGGCCCTATTCGAAACGTTTCCACCACTCGTACGTTCGAGTCTTGCCCATGGCTTTTTCCCTGAATGCTATTTTCAATATTTCAAATGTCTCAGTAACAGATTTTCCAATTTTCACATAGAATTTCACACAAATTCTTTGCTCGTGAAAAACATTCATTTTCTAGTCTCAAGAGAATCGCCAGACGAGTCAAACGTGTGATCACATAAAGAATCACAGCAAAATGACTAAGAAAGATAGGGCAATGCGGTTTTCGCGACTCAGTTCGTCAAACTCATTACTAGAGAGTAGCACTTGCCGCGTCCCGCTAGTTCGAGGCAATGGCGGGCTATTTTGAACGTTCGGAAACTTTCCGGACAGCCCATGTATTCTATTGATATGTTTCCTCCCCTGATGAGGACATGTAAAGAGTCGAAACATGTTCCAGATATGTTTTAAGTTTTAATTATAATCTTACACTGTGCATTTGGTTGTTTTAAGATAGTCCATTCATTATAATATCTGGAAAATCCTGGTAACCTATTTTCCCGCTCTGTAATTCCCAGTAAAACTGAAGATACGAAGCGTAACGGGATATAGGCCATCTTACATAACGAGAAGTTTCGTAACTTGTGTTTTACAGGAAATACTTCAAGCAACCAACAGATAACGTGTGAATTGAATGTGACACGTGACACCTACAACGATGTGTGAAATTCATTTATGGAATTCTCATTTCGAAAGTATGGAAACAGAACCAACCTAAGAGACGAATGATAATATAAAAAAGGGGCACCTTGGTAGGTAATGTCACTAAGCTACGGGCTCTGATTTGCCAGAAAGTGTTCACATATCCACATCTTCCCTCTACAAATGTGTGTCTACTTAGCTGCTCTTTCAGTGGGCACCAGACCTCATTTCACCCTAGCTAAGGGACTGGCGAATGAAGTAAAGCACTCAACTCCATCTGGTGCTGAACTTAATAATACGTGCAACTTATTTCCATTCCTCGCTGTCTTCAGGCTTGGTACTTAATTAGGCACAGGGATGTCTTTGGCATTTTATGGATATTATACAAGTAGGTTATGATGATTTAGACTTAACAAGCTGCTTTAGGGCGCGCAAGTCAGCAAAATAGTAAACCTTCGAACTAAATAACAAATTGACTAGACACGTCAGCACAACAAATATTCATTGGAGAAAATATTTGTTGTGCTGACGTGTCTAGGCAATTTGTTATTTAGTTTGTTAGAGCACTTCGTGATGCCCTCCGTGAAGTAAACCTTCGGTTTCTATAAGATACCGGGAAATCCTTTACCACTTTAGCAATTATCACACTGCGGGTTTTATCTTCTTACAGCTTCGTATCTAAAGATTAATTTCTTTTGTAATACGAGGTGGTGAGGTGGTCTCACTGTGTGAGTGGCTGTTGAAGTTTCGAAGAAACGTAGCGCCTTTGAAAGGTCAGGCGCTGCTCACGTAACGATCTACCGTCATACCCCAGAAAAAATTGCGTTGTCAGCCTCTCAGTAAAAACTTCGATGCCTGCTATTAACCATCAACACGTGCACAGTTAAAGTTGTCAAATGTAAATCCACCGGCACTGTGAACAATTCTTCTGCACCTTCGCAGAATTGCAAAATGTGACTATTAGCTTCACCATGTCTGCCCGTCTGTCCGCCTGTCCGTCCGTCCTTCCGTTCACGTGAAATAACTCGGCTTACACTGGACGGATTTTAATAAAATCTTATATTTTTGTATTTTTCAATAATCTGTCAAAAAAATTGAAATTTAATTGAAATACGCCAAGAATAAGGGGCATGTTACATGATGACCTATGTGCATTTATGATAACATGTCCCTGAAATCTTCTTGAAGTGAGGAATTTTTCGGACGAACATTGTAGAGAAAATCAAAACAAGCGTTTTATGTTTAATAACGTTTTCCCAAAACTCGTGCTGTTTGTGATATAATGTAGGAAAACGTGTTAGATCTAGAGAGGCCACAGATGAAAATACAATAGGGCGCATGCACTTTTCATGCTGAATATGTAAGGCTACATACACGCCCTCAGAATATGTAATACTTACGACTTTTCCACCGCAACAATGTTTAAGCGAATGGGCTTCAGTGTTGCCTTTATACATACATTGTGTTGTGTATTCTGTTCATGTGACTATGAAGTTTGTAAAGGGTCCGTACTCGAGTACAGTCCCCATTTTATTAGTCAGCAAAAAGACAGTGGTTGTAATTGAACCTCATGAAGGATCCATGGGATAAATGGAGAATATTTACTTTTGACAAATTTTTCTTCACATCACCTTTTTTTGTAGGGCATTGTAAAGGACAACTACATACAGATTCTAGCTTTTCATCCTAAGACAATCTGGAGATACGGGATACGTGTTGATAGCTGAAAAAATAATATTAATACGCAACTTGAAATGGAATGTTAAGGCGTCTACTGGATAACTTGGCACACGTTTGGGTCAGTTGGGGAATTTCTGTAAATACGAAGAACTGGCATCTTTTGATTGGCTGAGCGTCTTCCATTCCCACATCCTCAAGGACGGTTTATTCTTTGGACCCAGTTGAACAATTCTAAAACAAGGTCCTTTTAACATAAATTTAAAATAATTTCTTGTCGTGCTCTGCTAAGGTTTTCTGCGGTTTTCAGTATAAATGTGTTTATAATACCTTAAGTACGCGATATCTTCCCTTGAATTCGCATGACTTTTTCTATGGCTATCGCTTTTAGACTAAACTGCAACTCAGCTCAGAAGAAGAAAATTCATCATCTTACGATCTCTCTCCATGTCATAAAACTAAATTGCTACATGTACAGGCACATAACAATTTTCGTGACTAAGTCAACACATCTAACCAATTCAAGACATGTATCACAAGTGACGTAAATGGGCGCACGTTATCAATTAATAGCTTTTTTAAAATTATAATAGTCGACAACATTTATGAATGATTTATATCATTTATATCTTTTATATCTCTTCATTTACAAACATGAATATGATTTAGACAGTAACAGTTGGCTGTATATTTTAGGCGTTCTTAACCCTTTAAACGCCGAATTAAATCCCATCTTCTATTTGCTGGCATTATTAGGAGCTCACCATATTCTCCACGTTAGCAGGATAAGGGTTAATAAAATAAAAAGTGATGTACACTTTGTTTGTTCCCATTTGCTCTCTTGTAACCTCTGAAATGGCATTTAAATCTGTGGGAGGATTTTTTTTAATGTTCTGAATGTTTGACGTCCAATAGCTGACGTCGGAAATTGCAGTTTCCTTCATATTAATCTGTAAAGAAACCCTTACTACATAAGAAAAATAATGAAATTTTCATAAGTCCTGTAATATTTTCAGATGTTTTGTACCGGTCTCTTATGGGGGATTGCAACCAACGGTGTACTTGAAAAGATTGGAAACAAACCCCGTCACAACGCAAGACACTATAGTGTAAAGAATTTGTTTCATACAAGATCTGACGCACTGCGAATCTGAAAATAATTGAATGTATATTTCTCGTATTTAAAACTCTGAAGTGTTTAGAAAATGGCTGAAAATTTTAATGTGTTATACCGAAAGTATATTGGGCTCTGTCAACTGTCTAGAGTATAATTCATTTACTGCTTCAAGAAATAGGCGCCCTAAATTTCCTGCTTTAGAATATTCGAAATTAGAATGATGGAAATATTCTGACATTATTTTGATTTTAAAATTTTCGGTGTTTTGAAAAATGCTTTTCCCTTAAAAAGGAAAGTATGAAACATCGTGATATTATCTTCCAAATCGTCATTCCTTTTAAGTAAACGAAACTTTGAAAAATGTTCAATAAAAGTCAGTTAAAATCGCACTTTTTCCACGAAACTTCAGATCTCGAGTTTTCGAAATGCAAATGTTCTACATTTAATGTTGAACATAATATATCAGTCTGAACCGCTTTTCGGCGCAAAAGAGCATAATATCCCTGTATTCCACAAAAGGTGTTACATTTCGTAATCAGTATAACGGGCTATCACTTAACACAGTTATCTTTTGAGTTAACATGTCAAGGAAACAACAACGAACATTTATTAACAGAAATACTTCACACTGAATTAGTCGATTAAGTGGGACCACTTGTTTTGTGATAGCGTCCAGCTCAGTTGGGATACACGAGTTTTATTACAGTATAGTAAACCTAATTAAGGGGGTCAAGGCCCTTGTAATTTAAGTGAATTTCTTAATTTTGCCTTATTCAACTTTTGACTCACTACATTTTTAGCACAGGTAATTGTTTCTCACCAAACAAATTACGGCTGGATCATAGTCCATACTTTCACAGGGTTAATTTTATAAAATCTATTTGGACAATTTCTAAAACAAGCCACATTCTGTATCCTTGAAAATGGCAAAATTTTACGTGTAGTTGAAGGGTCACTGAAACGGCCAACTATTTTATGTGGTAATTACATTTCGAATATCATTTAATACGATTTCAAAACATATCATAGAAATAGAAATTTTGGAAAGAAATAATTCAAAATGTACTTTCCAGCACCTAATTGTGAACATGTAGAACACAGTTTGATATAAAACTTGCAGCGACAGACCACAGCCACGCACATGCTATATTCAATAGGTAAGTGCATACAGGGTTTTGGCGGGGAAACCTGAGGGAAAGAGATTACTTTGAAGACCTAGGTGAAGACTGGAGTATAATATTGAAATGCATCCTCAAGAATTTGTAAGAGGAAGCGTGGACTAATTTGATCTGAATTAGGACAGGGACAGGTGCCTTACTCTTGTAAATGCGGCAATGAATATTCAGGTGCCACAAAATGCGGTGAATTCCTTGACTAGCTGAAGACCGTTTAGATTCTCTAGATAGACTCTGTTCTACGGAGTTCACGGTTTAGTTGTATAGACCCTGTAGTTGTTTAGAAGAATGATATGCAAGAAGTAGAAATAGGACCGGCAAGACGGAGCTTGCAACCGACCCGGAATGATGAATCCTACAATATTAAATTAAATAAAAGAGAAAATTTAACATTAAATTCGTTTTACCATAAAGTTAAATTCTTTACAACACAGCTAACGATGTCCTACATTAAACGTCACCTATAACAAGAATCTACCTTTCTCCTGGAGTTTAGGTTTTAGTCGTACACCACTTGGCCCAAAAGGGAATAGCTAATGCAGACGACGGTCCTTGCGTTGTAGTGAAATAAATTTATGTTACTTAATGCTGAAGAAACTACTGTCTGGTGGTTACGTCCATAGACCTGTCCCTTTATACCATTAACACAAAGTTGCACTTTAACAGTGAAAGCAAGAAACAGATTATCTTGGTGAATTAATGACAGAAAAGTCCAAAGTTAGAGGAAAGGTTGCGACTCATATCCTCTACATTTTTGTTTTGCTTTCTGTCTGATTTCTAGATAAAGCTAAGCCCTCCGTATATTCAGGCACTTACAACATCTATTTATAAGTATGTCGTAGTTAACACCCTGACTTTTTGAATTCTGCTGTACATCCTTACATGCAAGCAAAGGAAATATTCCTCTTAAGAACGATGATTTATTTAAAACATACTTTACCGCATATTATAACATTTACTGAATTCATATTACTGCTTAATAAGCCATTTATGTCTAACACCGGACACTAACCCTTACAAATGTAGATATCTCTAATATAACTGTCAGCATTAACTTTTCACATCTAAGTGTGCTGTGTTAATTTCGGCCACAGTAACAAACTTGTAAATACATATTTTTAAAAACAATTTTCAGTTCGCACAATTACAATAGTATTTATAAAATATTTATTGTGTTTCTCCCTTTCCTAAAGTTACAAATATACAAGTTTTTAAAAAATCTTGAAAATATCTATACAAAAATAATAATTTCTAAAACCCTTCTAACACAGAACCAGTTTAATATTTGATGATCGGTTCTGCTTACTTGAGGATTTTAGCAGTATTCGTGTTTTCGTTCTGTTATTTATGTGGATCGTATAAAGATTAATTGTTGTTTACTGAAAATTTCCAAGCTTTGAAATGTAGCATACTTAATGACTACTATACAACTCAACTCTTACAAGAAGTGTAAAGCTTTCCTCTCCTGATCTTTACTTCATTCTGCCTGTGTGCGTGCTTGGTTTCAGGTCCTAAACTGATAAGCAGTTGTCACCAGACAGGCCAGCAGCTGTGTACATATATAGTCTCACAATAAGTGGTCTTCACTTCGTAGCAGCATTGAAAACTGGGTTGAGAATTGGAGAATGTCCACCGTTGAGCAAAATACCAAGCTTAGTTGCTTGATACCATAGGCAAATTTCCTAATAAAGTGCCTAAGCTTGGTGTTTAATCAAAGATAAACATTTCCAAGTTCTGGACTCAGTTTTCAATGCCGTAACCTAGGGCTGATCCTTTGTTGAGAGGCTACAGGGGGTGCTGATAAGTCCTTAGCCCGACCTACTTCCCGATTTCGTAGGACGGAATCGATAGTGTTGTTGGAAAGAGGGGTCTGTTCGTGTGCCGAATTGCAAGTCTTTTCTTGTTACAGAGGCTGAAAGAAAGCACGTCAGGCGACGCGCGCGATTTCAACAACATCGAGACGCGAGTTGTCATGAAGTTTTTTTTTTCCTGTAAGGTAAGACGCCGAAGGAAATTCACGCCATTCTGATAGAAACATTAGGGAAAGATGCGCCATCGTATGCCACCGTCAAAAACTGGGTGGCCGAGTTTAAACGTGGTAATTTTTCCACCTGAGCTAATCTTGGAAGACTGCTGGATTTCGGCTAAATCAATAGCTGAGCAACTGGGCATCTCACGTGAGCGGGCTGGGTCCATCATTCATGAAGATTTTGACATGCGGAAGGTCACTGCGAAGTGGGTCCCGAAATGCCTGAACGCGGATCAAAAACGTCAACGGTGCCAGTCGTCAGAGCAAATTTTGGAATTTTTTAGGCGTGATTCAAATGATTTCCTGCTGCGACTGGTGACCATGGACGAAACCTGGTTATATCGCTATGATCCGGAGACAAAGCAACAATCAGTAGAATGGCGGCATAGCGGCTCACCTGCCTGAAAAATTCCGAGTGCAAAAATCCGCTGGAAAAGTTCTCGTCTAGATTTTTTTTGGGATCAAGACGGCATACTCCACATTGATTATCTTTTAAAATGATAAACTATCAACGCGGAGTATTACTCATCTCTGATGGTGTAATTGAAGGATATTCTGAAGTAAAAATGCCGCGGGAAGTTCACCAAGGGGGTCTTGTTCTTGCACGAAAATGCCCCGGCTCACCGGGCACTTGCAACGCAGAAGAAACTGGCCTACCTGAACTTCCAGTGTCTTGATCACCCACCCTATTCTCCGGATCTGGCCCCGTCCACTACCACCTGTTCTCTGGACTGAAAAAAAAAA
>Ga0123355_10018825_pt1 | contig 10977 bp, 6 predicted proteins | sample TergutEmb28metaG_3_FD_89872 | JGI IMG/M metagenome (GOLD analysis project Ga0123355, IMG submission 89872) | Embiratermes neotenicus P1 segment gut microbial communities from Petit-Saut dam, French Guiana - Emb289 P1 | ecosystem: Host-associated > Arthropoda: Insects > Digestive system > Gut ...
GCAACAGCACCAGTATTTGCTGCAATAACAGTCATAAGCCTAGCTATATGGCTCCTGTGGCAACGCAAGTGGAGTGAGTGAGCATCGCGCAGCGAATGCTCCAACGAACGAAACGCAGTGTAGACGAAGTCAAAGACTTGTAAAGGTATAGCCGAGGCATCATCAAGGGCAAGGAAGAATCTAAGCAGAGAAAGTCTTAAAGGTCCACAGGGTGTGAGGTACATGAGAAAGGGTACTGTTCAGAAGTGAAGCGTAAAATTACATTACGTGAGCCTCTGAACAGTACCCTTTATTGTGTGCGTCATATTTTGTGGTGGACCCGGGCTGATTCGAACAGCCGACCTCACGGTTATCAGCCGTGCGCTCTAACCAACTGAGCTACGGGTCCAATAAGTCAAGCCTTAATACCTTAGCTGAAATCGCTTCATATTGCAAGGCAAATTTAAGCCACATATCGTTAATGGGCGATATTGTCACAAATTGTACCAAATGAGAATCCAATAAGAATGTTGCAAGATTACAAACTTTAGCGCCTAACCTGCATTTTAGGTGATGCAATCTTAATGCGCGCAAGCCCCAAATAAACCCATTGAACCTTAAACTCACTCTAAGGTTTGTGCCTTCAAATGGTGCGCATTCTAATCTCATATACTCAAAATGTGCGCATAAAAACCTTTTATCGAAATACTTTCAAAAGTGTGTTGACTCTCTAGTTACTGCAGGCTGCAGAATGATGTACATGGTTTTGGTCTCAATATTTTGCCTACCAGGTAAAGATTGAGAACACCTCACTAAAATGTCTGGCTATTGCCGCACATATAGCCAGACATGCCTTTGATACCATCTGCGGAAACGCAGTGTAGGTATACATCAAGAGTCCTTGAGTACTTGGCGGTCCCTCTCGGACTCTTGGTGCAATTTCATGTAAAATAGATTATCAGGAGATTCTCATGTATTCCTTGTTAGGAGCGATATCGCAAATGAAAGAGTATCTTTCCATCAAAGAATTCGCACGCTTCTCTCGTATAGAACAGACCACTTTACGCTATTGGGATGATATCGGACTGTTCTCTCCTAGCAAGCGCGATCCAGATAACAATTATCGCTACTATTCCCCCGAGCAGATTATTGCTGTGAAATTTATCGCAGTTCTGAGCGATTTGAACATTCCCCTGAAAGCAATCGCAAATATCGAGCAGGATCGTGATCCTGAGAAGATTATTAGACTTATTAGTGAAAGAGAAAGGCTATTGGGTCTAGAGCTCTTAAGGATTCAGCAGCAGTTCACTATTTTGCATACACGGCGCAGACTTATTGAAGAAGGAAATCGTGCAATCAAGGAGCACGACCTAGAATTTACAGAAGAAGAGAAGAAGTCTGGAGAGATAAGCAAGACTGCCCTACAGGTTATCGCAGAAGAAGAGATGGCCTATATTGTTGGTCCTCGAAACAAATTTGCCAACAATGGTGAATTCTACGAATCTTTTGTGAAGTTCTGTACAAGTGCTGAAGAGCAGCGTATCAAGCTAAGCCTTCCTATAGCAGGACGCCATGATCGCTTTGAAAATTTTTTGAAGCTGCCTGGTGGTCCTGACAACTTCATTTCGATTGACCCCAGAGGAAATCGTATTAGCCCTGCAGGCAACTATCTTGCTGGATACGTAAGAGGTTTCTATGGTCAGCTGGCAAATATCCACGAAGAAATGCTTGCCTACACTAAGGAGCACGAGCTAAAGCCTGTCGGGCCTGTGTATACAGAATATTTGCACGATGAAATCTGCTTGCGCGATCCCATTGACTATTTGGCAAAAGTATCTGTGCGTGTCGAAGGGGCATAAATAGCGCTTTATGAGTGCTTTGTGCCACATCTCTAACGCTTAGCTGCTTTTCATTTTGCCAGTACGACTTACTGCTAAAATATCAAGCATGAATATTCAAGAGAATTTCTCCATTTCGCAGCTGACTACCATGCGCTTGGGTGGTGCTGCGCGCTATCTCATAGAAATCGAAAAAGAGGCTGACCTAGGTCCTGCCTATGAATTTGCAGGTAACCATCAGCTTCCGACTTACATCTTAGGTGATGGAAGCAACGTAATAGGTCGTGACGAAGGCTTTGCGGGTGTGGTCATGCTCAACCGCCTTAAGGGGATTGAGCCCATCAGCGAAGATTCTGACAAGCTCATTGTTCGCGTCGCCACAGGTGAAGAGCTCGACGCTCTGGTTGACTATGCCGTTGCTGGTGACTGGTATGGGGCAGAGGCTTTGGCTGCCATTCCCGGGACAGTGGGCGGTGCCGTCATGCAGAATGCGGGTGCCTACGGACAGGAAATGTCGCAGATACTTGTAGGTGTGGATGCTTACGATACACAAACGGGGGAGCTTATCCACATTCCCGTAGATGAACTTGCGCTGTGCTATCGTCACAGCATCTTTAATAGTGATGGGCCAGACTCAGTCAAGGGGCGCTACTTTATCGTTGCAGCCAGGGTTCGCTTGCACCGTACAGAGATTCAGGGTGAACTCTATGGTTCGTTGCAGGCTTATTTGCTAGAAAATGACATCACCGACCGTCGTGCAAAGACCATCCGTGATGCAGTTACTAACATTCGCACTCAGAAGCTACCAGATTCTACTGTAATGGCAAGCAGTGGTTCATTTTTCAAGAACATCACAATTGATGAGGCTGATATAGAACCTCTACGCGCACAGTACCCAGGCATTCCGATTTTCCTGATTGGGAATTGCTGGGAGGTCGCTAGCGGATGGCTGATTGAGCAAGCTGGCCTCAAGGGAAAGTTACTACATGGCATGCGCGTTAGTGATAAGGCAGCACTTATTCTGATTAATGAGTCTGCTGACAGCTATGAGGACCTTTGCCGTGCACGAGCAGAAATCATTGCGGCAGTGGAAGAAAAGTTTGGCTTTCGCCTAGAACAGGAACCTGAAGAGATTTAATCATGTTGTGGTACGTTTTTTTCATATTCGTATTGATTTTAATAAATGGCTTTTTCTCCATGGCAGAAATCGCTACGATATCGGCACGTAAGACTGCCCTGCAACAGCGCGCAGAAAAAGGGTCAAAGGGTGCAGTAGCAGCCTTAAAGTTAAAAGATGATGCTCCGCGTTTGTTGGCAACGATACAGACCGTTATAACTTTGGTGGGCGTGTTGGCCGCAGCACTTACGGCCATTACCTTTGAAGCGCCACTCACTGCTTGGGTGCAGTCACTGAATATCGGCCCCTTGTCCTCTGGGGCATCTGTGATTTCACTTGCAGCGGTGACGATACTGATGTCTTATGTCACCTTGGTCATAGGTGAGCTTCTTCCAAAACAGATAGGTCTGCAGCGCGCAGATAGCATTGCAAGCATTACGGCATTGCCCGTTAACTTTGTGTCTATCCTAGTGCGCCCTGTCATAAGTGTACTTTCTGCATCAACTGGTCTGCTGGGCAAGCTAATCGGAGTCAGCAAAGATGTTACATCAGCCCAGGTCAGCGAAGAAGAGATTAAGCTGATGGTTGACGAACAACAGCATCTTAGTGGTGAAGAAAAGCGCATGATTAACGAAATCTTCGACTTGGGTGTCACGGTTGTTCGTGAAGTTATGGTGCCACGTGTCGACATCGTTTTTGCCCAAGACACCGAAACAGTGGGAGAAGCGGCTAAGCGTCTTTATGCCAGAGGCTTTTCTCGCGTACCTGTCTACCACGAAGATTACGATCGCATTATTGGCATCTTGATACTGAAAGACTTAGTCATGCCCCTTGCAGAAGGGGAGTATGACCAGCCCATCACTGACTATTTGCGTGAACCCGTCTTTGTTCCTGAAACCAAAGACCTTATGTCGACCTTGACAGAGATGCAGGAAACGCGCGTCCAGGTCATGGTGGTCGTTGATGAATACGGGGGGACTTCTGGGCTTGTCAGCATGGAAGACATTTTGGAAGAAATCACAGGTGAAATCATTGACGAGACCGACCAGGAACTAGATTCAATTCTTGAGGTCGAAGAAGGCAAGTGGCTGATAAATGGAACCTGTGACATTGAAGATGCCATGGAGATTGGTCTTCCCATAGTGCTTTCAGATGAGTATGAAACCATAGCTGGCTGGGTACTAGAACAGCTGGGGCATATTCCCCATGTGGGTGAGAAGTTCGAGTACAAAGGATACTCATTTACCGTGATTACTATGCGCAGGCGTCGTATAGCGCGTATTCGCGTTCAGCGCTCAGAGGGACTGGCATCTCATGAATCAGACGGCGATTAGTGTTGTTCCTCTGACTTACGACGAGCAGCTTAAGTGTGCTAGTTTTGATGTGCATTTACCTCCAGATATCCCAAAAACAAGTCACAATTTGAATGTAGATCTGCTTTTTAAGCACTATCCAGGGCTGCATCGCCATCGCTGCCTCTGCGGAAAGCATAGATCTTTCTACGATGAGGCGCGCCAGACAGAGACAGCGCACCTGTTGGAACATCTTGCCGTTGAGCTTCTAGTGCTCTCTGGTGTAGCGCGAAGTGTAGCAAGGGGTGAGACAGGGATTCCGAAAAGTTCAGAGAGCTCCCTTGTGGAAAATCGTGGGTACAGATTGCGTTTTTACGGAGCGGATTCTTTGGATTGTATGGAGGGAATCCTCCGCCAGGCAGCTCATATTCTAGATAAAATTTGAGGTTGCTAAGCCGTAACCTTAGACGCTCAAAGTGGAAAATTAATTGAAAACCTGCCATAATAGACTTCATTTATAGTGCCCTAAATCTGTTCGTCCACCAGATGGGCTCTGTCCTTATTTGTGCAGTATGATATGAAGGAACGATACCGATGAGTGTTAATACCTTGATTTGGCAGACTACAAAATCTGCGCCAGGAAAGTCCAATCTCCGTTCGGGAGGACTTTTTTCGAGACGTGGTGTACTTGCTGTTGCCTTGAGCCTATTTGTTTTCTTTGCAGCGCAGTTTGCCTTTGGGGCAGTGCTTCCTCAGTCCTTATCGCTGGTACCTGGCAGTGCTTATGCCGCAGCAATAAATGACGTTCACCCAAGTGGTGTAGAGGTGCCCGCTAGAGCAAGTGCGATTACTGTTAACTTTGCTCAAGCCATGGATACTGCACAGGCGCTTTCTGCGACAGATCTAACGATTAGTGGATCAACAGGTGTGAGCTTGAACCTGTCAGCGGCAAACTGGAGCGCTGACGGAATGGCTTTGACTGTGCCTCTCTTTGGAAACCTTGAGCCTGCGACTGCCTATACGGTAAATGTGGGAGGGCTATCTTCAGATTTGGGCATTCCTTCGCTAGCAAATCATACGCATATGTTTACGACTGCAGCAGCGGATGCTCTGTCGTATGTTACTCAAATCGCGGTATCGGACTCGCACACTGTTGCTGTCCGCAATGATGGAAGTTTGTGGATTTGGGGGGCCAATGGTTTTGGTCAGCTAGGTCTAGGTGATACAGCTCAGAGACTTATTCCGACTGAAGTGCCTGTGCCAGGCTATGAGAGCTATGGTTGGATAGCCGCTTCTGCTGGAACTGCTCATACAGTGGCATTAAAAGATGACGGAACTCTTTGGGCCTGGGGCTTCAATGGTCGCGGAAGACTGGGCCTTGGGGATACCTTGCAAAGACTTGTGCCTACTGAAGTGCCTGTGCCAGGCGGAAGCGCTTATTACTGGACAGCAGCTTCGGCAGGAGATGCCCATACTCATGCAATCAGAAGCGATGGAACACTGTGGGCTTGGGGAAATAACGACCATGGACGCCTAGGTGTAGGAACCATTAGCGCTGCAGCGTATCCAAACCCTGTTGAGGTTACAGCACTGGGCGCAAGCGGCGGATGGAAGGCAGTATCTGCTGCCACTAACCACACTACAGCCTTGAGAGTTGACGGAACACTATGGGCTTGGGGAAATAATAACCAAGGTCAGCTTGGTACTGGCAGCATCACTGCACCTCAATCTGAGCCTGTACAAATAGGTGGAGATACTGACTGGGCTGCACTATCAGCTGGGAACGTTCACAACCTTGCGTTAAAAGATGACGGAACCCTTTGGGCCTGGGGCTCAAATGCTCAAGGAAGATTGGGACTAGGAGTTACGAGTCCTCCTGTGCTAACACCTACAGAAGTTCTTCTGGATGGTGCGAGTGGTGGATGGACTGCAGTGTCTGCTGGACAGGCTCATAGTCTGGCTGTTAGAGATGACGGAACCCTTTGGACTTGGGGAGTCAATGCTGACGGACAGCTAGGTCTAGGTGACGATACACAGCGTCTAGAGCCAACAGCTGTTGATCTGGATGTGAGTGACGAAATCGTACTTCCTGATGGCGGACGTAACTTCTTTACTGTTGTAGCCCTTGACGATGGAACCCTTTGGGCCTGGGGCGATAACAGCAGCGGACAACTAGCTAATGGCGTTGTTGATGGTGGCTCTGATAACTGGTTGCCTTGGCGCGTTGTAGCGTCACTGCAGTCAGAAGGAAATGACTGGGCGGCAACCGATAACGCCACCGTTCCTCACAACGCTGCAGTTGATGTAGACGTACTTGTAGGAAGAAACCACATCAGCCTTCGCTTTGATCGCCCTATGCGTAGCGATGTGCCTGGCGTAATCATTGTTGATAATGGTGCATTAGTAAACATGTCAGCAGGGCACTGGTCTGCTGATAATATGGTCTTTACAGCACCACTTACCCTTGTGGCGACACAAACCCTTCATGAAGTTACCGTGAGAGGCTTCGCTGATGACTTCTTAGGTCAAGAAGTTAGTGAATTCGGATGGAGCTTCACTACAGGTGAGAGAATACTGCCAGAAGATGCCATTAAAATAGCAGCAGGCCTAGGACATACTCTAGCTATCCAAGCAGACGGAACGCTGTGGGCATGGGGAAGTAATGCAAATGGGCAACTTGGCCTTGGTGACACAGCTTCAAGAAATATTCCTATCCTAGTTTCAAATGATGAATGGATTGAAGTTTCAGCGGGAGCTAACCACTCTCTAGCGATTCGCGCAGATGGCACACTTTGGGCCTTTGGTGGCAATGCAAACGGTAGGCTAGGGCTAGGAGATACCAATCAGCGCTTAGTACCTACTGAAGTGCCCACTGCAGGAATAAGTGGTGATGAGTGGGTGGCAGTGTCTGCAGGCAATGCTCACAGCTTAGGACTTCGTGATAATGGAGAACTCTACGTTTGGGGAAGTGGCGCCAACGGTAGACTGGGACTAGGCAGCGACACAAATCAGCGCACTACTCCAGTTCAGCTACCTACTGCAGGAATAAGCGGGAGTGAATGGATTAACGTTTCAGCTGGACACTCTCATACTCTAGCAATCAGAGACAATGGAGAACTCTACGTTTGGGGAAATGGCGCTAATAGCAGACTGGGACTAGGCGCTGACGTTAGTGATCGCACTACTCCAGTTCAGCTACCTACTGCAGGAATAAGCGGGAGTGAATGGATTAGTGTTTCAACTGGAAACGCTCATACCCTAGCAATCAGAGATGACGGAAGCATGTGGGCTTGGGGTAACAACAACGCAGGAAGACTTGGTGTAGGTGATTCTTTCCTAAGAACTGAGCCTACTCAGGTACTTACTGCTGGTGTTAGTGGTAGTGAATGGACGGCAGTTTCTGCAGGAAATACTCATACCATGGCACTTCGTGATAGCGGACAGATTTATGTGTGGGGTGCTAATGGAAGCGGTCAGTTGGGATTGAGTAGCACTCAACCATCACAACTTGCTCCTATTGCACTTCCTACCGCAGGTATGAATATTGATGAGTGGATAGCAATTTCTGTTGGTACAGAGGCCTCTCATGTTGTTGCTGTCTGTAACGATGGAACTCTATGGTCATGGGGTAACAATGGCTCTGGGCAACTGGCAAAGGGAGTCTCGGGTGCTTTTGAGAATGCGCCATGGCGCATTGCTGCAGCACTACAGTCTGTTGATGCTAATACTTGGGCTGTTGCAGGGGATGCTACTGCTCCTTATGCGGGTGAAATAGATGTACATATGACTACAGATAGAGTCCATGTTCACTTTGACCGTCCAATGCGTACCGAAGCACAACTTCTTGGCAGTATCACTATCGATAGTGGTGCGAGCATAGATGTGACTACTAGCACAGCTAGCTGGTCTCCTGATGGAATGACTTTCTCTGCACCAATGGATCTTGTGGCGACTGAAACAACTCATACTGTTGAGATAAGTGGTTTTGTTGATACTTTCTCAAGCATTTCAAAGATAGACAATGAAATGTATCCTTATACTTGGATTTTCGTTACCGAGAGTCCGCGTGAGGGCGATGACCTTGTTCTTGATGAAAGGGCTTGTGCTACCTGTCACTTCTCAAGCAGCCTTAAGCGCGAGCATCAGTTTGTTGCTTCAAGAGGACTGGCTCTGCAGTGGGCTGGCTACGATCATAAATATGGTTGTCAAAAGTGTCATGGGCAAGATTTTAATGATGTAGATAAGATCAATTGGAGCAGCCAATCGCCGACTGCGGAAGCGAAACGCATGGGCGATATAGACGAAATGGGCTGCCTGTCCTGCCATGGATCATCAGATAATCCCATTCACGGCGGTGCTGAAGGTATGATGCAGGCACACATTACCGAAGACCCCAGCGACACGGGCTGCTCAAGCTGTCATGGCACTATAGTTCTTGGCAGTGACACAGGCTTTGGCTTTGGAGAGATGGACTTAGCTTCAGCGCACGCAGATTTCTGGCTTGCTGTAAGCGAAGATCGAGTAGCGGAACCAGCTACGGTTTCAGAACCTATGAAAGATGCAGACAACTTCTTTGGTTGTGGTACTTGTCATGCGAAGACTGGCGAGGAACATCGCCTGCGTGCTCCGATTGCAGCTCATACTGAGGTTGCACGAGGAAACGGAACACTGACCTGTTCTACCTGCCACGTTGTTCCTGATGGAGCAGACCCGCTGGAAATGACAATGCACTTTACGCAACGAAGAGTGGATCCCGATCTTGCTGACCTTCTAGGCATTTCGGGCGTAGCTGCACCGCTTCAGGCTTCACAATCGGCCTTAGACTTTGTAGATGCACTTTCAGCACAGACAAGAGCAGAGCTTAACCTAGGAGATGTGACAGGCGGCAATTTAGCCCCAGAAGTATTGGACTCAAGCAATTCGAGCCCTTGTAGCTCCTGTGATCCTTGCGACCCAGAACTTTGCGAAGCAGGATATTGTTGCGAGTCAGGATCATGTGAGACTACCCCGACAGCTCGACTATTGAACGGTGTTTGGGTGTACTGTGAATGCATATTCAATTGCTGTGATGATCCGACCTGTACTACCTGTTTCTGTTCTCCTGCATTTATTTCTGATTGTCCTTTCTGCGGAGCTCAAAATGTCTGTATTTGTCCAGTAAATGACAAGTTTTGTGATTTCCAGCCTTGTCCCTGTCAAAATCCAACCCCAATTCCTCCGCAAGTGACTCCTCCAACAGGGGATGATGACGATGGAGAAACGTCTCCACCAGGACATCCTGCACCAGGACCAGGAGATACACCTCCAGCTAATGATGCTGGTGATGATGAGGCTCCTCCAGCAGAGAACGATGGGGATGCTGGTACTGAAGAGGATGCTTCCAACGATACTACTACACCAACAGCATCTCCGGAAAGCGGTACAGGAGACGGATCGAGTGATGCAACAGCTGGTCCTCGAACTGGTGACACAAACAATTGGTACTTCCAAATAGCAACACTAGCGGCTTTAATTGCAGCATTAGCTGCGATGGGACTGTTCAGATCCAGGAGATATGGGGATATGTCTTCGTAGGGCAGCAAATGAAATATTGACTAAACCGTAATGCCTGGGAACTATCTCCCAGGCATTGTTAGTGGAAATGCAAGTACATTTGTGCGATAATCTTAGTTCTACATATACTGGATAAGAAATCGCAGGAAATATGACCCACAATTCTCTTTTTGACAATCAAGCAGCTCAACAAAGGGCAAAAGTTGCACCTTTGGCTGTACGTATGCGCCCGCGCACTCTGGATGAATTTGTTGGACAGAACCACATTGTTGGTCCTGAGAGCTATTTGCGACGCATGATTGAGGCCGACGCCCTTTCTTCGCTCATTCTCTTCGGTCCGGCCGGTACGGGCAAAACAACGCTTGCACGCATTATTGCAGGCAGCACAGCCGCATACTTTGAAGAAGTGTCAGCAGTAACAGGTAGTGTTAAAGACCTGAGGGTAGCCATAAAAAGTGCAGGGGATAGATTGGCTCTGCAAGAGCAGCGCACAATCCTCTTCATTGATGAAATCCATCGTTTTTCAAAGTCGCAGCAAGATGCCTTACTTCATGCCGTAGAAGATCGTATCGTGGTGCTGATTGGCGCTACTACAGAGAATCCTTACTTTGAGGTGAATTCGCCCCTTGTTAGTCGCTCCCGTGTGCTGGAACTGCACTCCTTAGAGGATGATGATATTAGGGACTTGCTTTTGCATGCACTAGAAAGTGAACGGGGGCTTGCGGGTAGGCTCAGCGTAGACGATGATGCCCTAGATGCTCTAGCACTTACTGCCGGAGGAGATGCGCGCGTAGCACTTACTTCCTTGGAGCTGGCAGCCCAATTGGCGAAGCATGCTTCACTAGAGCCTGGTTCAAAGAAGACGGGGACAAAAACTAGAAACAACGATGACAAAGGTGTTGAGCCACTTAATCACATCACCTTGCAGCTAGTGCAAGATGTTATGCCTTCACGTATGCTTCCTTATGATAAGGGCGGCGACATGCACTATGATGTCATCAGCGCTTTTATCAAATCTATGCGTGGCAGTGACGCAGATGCAGCTCTATACTGGCTAGCGCGCATGCTACATGGAGGAGAAGACCCAAAGTTTATCGCGCGCCGCATTCTCATCTTTGCTTCAGAAGATATTGGAAATGCCGACCCTCAAGCATTGCTTGTTGCAGATGCAGCCTTTCGCAGTGCAGAAATTATCGGC
>Ga0123355_10018826_pt1 | contig 10977 bp, 3 predicted proteins | sample TergutEmb28metaG_3_FD_89872 | JGI IMG/M metagenome (GOLD analysis project Ga0123355, IMG submission 89872) | Embiratermes neotenicus P1 segment gut microbial communities from Petit-Saut dam, French Guiana - Emb289 P1 | ecosystem: Host-associated > Arthropoda: Insects > Digestive system > Gut ...
CTGTAATCCCTATGGTGGTGTTTCCTGCATGCGTGTATGATGTGTGTATATATATATATATATATATATATATATATAGGATGAGCATAAATTCTCTCCCTGATTACAAACATTTATTACAAGAAAACTACTGTATGTGGAATACAGTTTTTTTTTTTCTTCAAAATGTAACTCAAGAAGTTTTTTTACAACGCATTAGTACACTTCAACATGTGCTCCTTTTGTTGCACGGAGAACGTCTAATCGATAATCAATTTCTCTCCGCGTGTTCTCCAACATGTCTTCAGTTATTGTAGCAAAAGTGTCTGTTACTCTTGCCTTCAGAAACTGACGAACATGTGAACCCCATTGTGGAGGTGCACCGTCTTATCCACAGCTGAAACTCTTCTGAGGTGCAACGTAAAGTTCCAACATGTCCAGGTCAACATTTGTTCGTAATCAGGGAAAGATTTTATGCTCACCCTGTATATATATGTATATATATATATATGTGTGTGTGTGTGTGTGTTTTGTGTGTGTTGGTCTGGAAAACAAAACTGAAGTGATGTCTCTTTATAATACAACCACTAACCCGATAACGAGAGACCAAACAAGTCCGAAAAAGGCCTTTAAATAAACTGTACTTCTGACAAAGCAGAACGTCTAACAGTAAAGGGTATGTAAGACTGAACGTTCTCTCATCTTCACCTGCACCGTCATAAGTGATAAACTGCAGTGGTTTATATTCAGGATGGACAGGAAACCCAGCCACTCACTGTCACTCAAAATGCGTTTCGTTTTTTGCAGTTTATTTTGTCACTGTCTTTGTTATTTCGAGCCAATCCGTTGTTGCAAGCTAGTTCTTTCTTTAATCTTAAGCTGTAGCCGCTAAATAAACGCCGTAAAGAACAAACGCGTGTGTTGGAAAGAACAATTGAAATGTAAACCTTAAAGTTCGCTGTAGAAGACGTTGTCTTTAAGGCTGTTTCGTGGTAAATCCTTTTGCTGTAATTGCTGCCTAACAGCACGACAAACAAGATAAAGGAGTAAAATCTAAACAAGAAGTAGCTGCAAACAGAAATAACGGCTGCAGATCGTTGTGTTTCAGAATATGACGCGTTGTAATTTGGTACATATGAACCAGCGTCGTTCAGAAACCTTCTATCCTAAGTTTAGGACAAAATGTATTGATGTTTCCGGTTGTGATATTTTTTTAGATTAAATATCTGTCCCTACAGAAAGACTTTTAAGGAGCATAGCACATTCGAAGCGAATATATTTTTTGACTGATACACATGTATTAATATCAAAATCTCTCTTTAAACAAGTCCTGTAACTTGCTTAATTTTTACTGTCAGCACAACCAAAATGAGAGGGGGACGTATAAGGTTTTGGTGGGGAAAGCGGAGGGAAAGTAAGTACAACCAAAATGAACACTTCAAGATATCCAGTCTGCTTTACGACATGTTTTCTCACTTAGAATTCTAAGTATTGTAATGTAGACGTGTATATCCAGGTTCATTTGGAGATCTGTAAGTGTGCATAGCTCAGGCTTTCGTACAAGGGGTGCTGAGAAGTCCCTAGCCCTACCAGGAAGGAAACAAGCTAATGTTTCTTTCAGAATGGCGTGAATTTCCTTCGGCGCCTTGCCTTGCAGGAAAAAAAGAAAACTTGATGACAGCTCGCGTCTCGATGTTGTTGAAATCATGGCGCGTCCCTGACATGCTTCCGAGCTTCTTTACTTCCTGGTCGGGCTAAGTACTTATGACAACCCCGGTACCTTCCTGACACTTCGCGCTTGTCCGTCCGACTTTAACCGTCACTCAAAAAGAAGTCGTCGTTTGAGACGTCTTCATGTTTCGCTCGCTAGAGTTCCTGGATTTCAATAGTCTTATTTGTTTTGGATAGTTAAAGTAAGTGAAAGTTTTTAATCTCATTATACTTGAAACAGTTAACGTATATTTATATAATAGCCGTATTGAGAGGCATATTTTAGCACATTGTTGCCAGCATATTGCTATGTGAGTCGGAAAAGGTGAAGGCTAAATGGAAAAACTTTGAAAAATTCACATTGAAAAGGGGAATTATTTTGATGGAGAGAAGAATATATATAGGACCTATAATACTGAAAACAATAACAGACACTTTTTTCCTGTGCTTGATTAGGCACCTCTCCCTGAGTGGAAAAGCAAAAGTGCCGATGTATCTCCAGTAATTCTTAACGTAAGAACTATATAGATGTAAGTGTTGGACTTCATTCTCCGTCTGCTTTACACGCGGGAAGAGAACCCCCAATATCCGTTGCATAGGGTCCTGCTTTGACTGTGGAGCTGGTCTGGGTACATTGGAGAAAAAGATATCTGGACCACTCCGGAAATCGAATTTTTTCTGCCATCCGGTGAGAAGACTCCTACTGTGCCGACAGACAGCGCCGTTCTGTTTCCATTGTGCTGTGTCTTTTTCCCACGTGCAACAGCCCCTAGTGGGCCAGGCCCTCCTCAAAGTGAAGACTTCAGGATCACAATCAGACATACCACACTCGGCAGGACTCCTCTGGAAGAGTGATCAGCCCAACGTAGAGACCTGTCCCTGACAACACACAACACTCACACAAGAGAGACATCCATGGCCCTTGGCGGGATTCGAAACCGCAACCAGCAAGGGAGCGACCGCAGACCCGTGCCTTAGAAGCGCGACCACCGGGATCGGCCCGGCGTGCGGTTATGAATAATTAATTTAGGGAGACGTAAATGAGAGCGGTTTTGTACTGTTTAAAGTATACTGTGGAGTAACTAAGGAAACGCAAACATTTTTTCACGGTGTATGCCTTCTGGCCGAAAAGCGAACCAAGGACCTACCAAATACAAAGCAAGTTTCTAATCCCTCTGGACGTATACCTAGCACATCTGTGGAAGAAGTCAGTACCTCAACCGTATCACTGTATAAATTTATGTTGGAAGTGTGGAACTGTAAGAATGACGCAAATTTGAAAGTCGATTACGGTTTAGTGAAAGTTTATGAAAGGAACTTGGAGGATTTTGTCTTTTGGCTTCTCAAAACTCTACGAACATCTTTGCCGGGTGCACGTCAGACAGGCAGCATGACCCTTACATGCAGCAAGTACAAGAATTGTGTTTCACTGCTAGAACGAAGCCAGAAGGTTCACGTAGCCGCAGTGGGCTTTTACCAAAAATTGGAAGCTTTATAAAATCCAACGAGACAAATTAGTGTGTACTTACTTCAACTATTAACCAACAACTGCACTTATATAAATTCACAGAAAACACTTTAAAATCACTTAAAACCACTCTGATATGATTCGATCTTATCAGATCATCATCAGGGTGTTTCGTCGTTCCTTGCTAAAGTTACTACTTATTCACGATTTAGTTCGTGTTTGTGAACAAGGCGTTGTGGCAGCATATCAGGTTGTGTAGGAATCTGTTGTAGAGAGAGTAGTTGGCTAGGTGTGCGTCGTATGCTACGTATCCACGACATTCCTACACAACCTGATATGCTGCCACAACGCCTTGTTTACAAACACGAACTAAATCGTGAATAAGTAGTAACTTTAGCAAGGAAAGACGAAATTCCCTGATGATGATCTGATAAGATCGAAACATGTCAGAGTGGTTTTAAGTGATTTTAAAGTGTTTTTTATGAATTTATATAGGTGCAGGTGTTGGTTAATAGTTGAAGTAATTCTACAAAATGCACGGTGCAACGGTAAGATGCACAGTGTGTACTTAACAAATAGCACATCTCTTTATGAAAGCTAACAAATCTCAGCGCGCTCTACCATCATGTTTACTAATATTTACATGAGTTTTTGCGAAATCTCTTCGAGTTTCGTCATTGCAAAGACAAGAATTCGTGGTTCTTTAAACATTTTCGGTCTTGGGTCTCCTTGCACCGGCCCCTCTAGTAAAAGGCAAAACCTCAGACATTTATTCCGAATCGTTATAAAATATCGGTGTCACTTGCATGTAAAAAATTATTACCTGTTTTTAATTCGCTGAATATCCACTATAGAATATCGTGGGTAATAACACTGAAAAACTTAAATTCAGTAAATTAGAAATATATAAATATATATGACCTTTTATTTTAAAAATTATTATTATTATTGTCATTTTTATTTATTAAATTGTATTGCGATGTAATCACTTAGGATACCCAGGGGCAGATGGGAGAATAATATTAAGATGGATCTTCAGGATGTATAGACTGGATCGAGCTGGCTCAGAACAGACACAGGTGACGGTTACTTGTGAATGTGGTAATGAACCTTCGGGTTCCACAAAATGTGGGGAATTTCTTGATTAGTTGAAAGTCGGTTAGCTTCGCAAGAAGAACTCAGCTCCATGCAGTAAGTAAGTGAGTGAGTAATGCCGATGTAATTATTCGTTACAAATACTTGCCATAACGTGTACGTGTTTTCTTATTTTAACATTGATTTAGTAACAAATTAAACCGTATTGTAATATTTTTTCTCGTTTGTTAGCTTCTTTTGTTCTTTTGCTGTTTATGTCTGTATGTATTTTATTTTCGGTGTATTCCCGCTAAACCTGTAAGTGGTCATTAGACTCTCTAACAAGATTGTAATATTTTTCGCTTCGCGTAGCGAAAGTACAGACCGGCTGAGGGATCCACCCTGGCACGTGTTCAGTGACTGTGGATGCCAGTATTCCATGTGGGCAGGAAAACGACCGGGGCGTCACGCTGACAACTTATCTCCAACTAGCGGAGAATTTAGGAATGAGTGAATTTATACTTCTACTCCTTTTACATAACGCAGTAGCTCATCTGGTTGAGACACTGCTTTACGAGCCGGAAGGACGCGGGTTCGATTCCCGATGTTACAATTGGAGTTTTTCATCGACATAATCCTTCCGACCGCAATATGGCCCTGGGTTCGACTCAGTTTTTAAAAGAAATGATTACCAGTAGGGGGGGGGGGGTGCGGTTGTAGAGGTGGCCGGTGCTTAGGGTTCACAAATTTACCACCTTCATTTGCCGAGTGTCATACAATCTGTTAGCCTCAAGCTTCTGGAACACTCAGGGCCTGTCCAGGCCTGTACAGGGATTGCTTTACTCCGTTTATATACCTTCATAGGGTGAAACAAGAGCTTTACCTTTTTTACATTTACCATGCAAATCATTGTGTTAATTTGTTACTATTATTGCTGATATTAAGAAGGTGCTTTTAAGAATTCAGTTCGGCAATACATTTACATTCCACGGTTCAGACAGCTGATACAGAATGTGTTGTTTTAAACTGTGAAATGTTTCTTGTAGATGGAATTCCGTATAAGTAAAGGATTAATCTGTCGATCCTGTGACCGTGCGGTCTAAGGCCTAAGGCTGCAGACGCTTGATTACTGGAATCGCAGGTTCGGATCCCATTGAAGGCGTGAATGTTCGTCTCTTGTGTCTGAAGTCTTTTGTGTGAGTAGCGGCCTCTGCGACGAGCTGATCACTTTCACACACACCCCCATCTAGCGTTCGTGTGTCCAATTGTGTGTGATATAGGGCTATCAAGAATAAAACAGCCTGTGTCCAAGCTGGGATCTTGTGCCACAGAATAAGGCTGTAGCTACTTTTTGCTTGTATCATGATTTATTTAGATAATCAGGTCACATATATGACCTGAAAATGAGTATTGTAATGTTAATTACTCACTTAATTACTTGCTAGTTTGCTTGCTTACTTACTTACTTACTTACTTACTTACATGCTTACTTACTTATTTACTTACTTACTTACTCCAAAGAGCAGAGTCTTCTTGAGAAGCTAACCGGTTCTCAGCTAGTCAAGAAATTCCCCCCGTTTTATGGAACCCGAAGGTTCATTACCGCATTCACAAATGCCCACCATCGGTCCCTATTCTCAGCCAGAACAATCCGGTCCGTGCCTCCACATCCCACTTCCTGAAGATCCATCTTTATACTCTCCTCCCATCTACGTCTGGGTCTTCCAATGTTAATTAGGAAAAAAAAGTTCCCCTCATAGTTTTCAATAATAATTAGCCCAGGATCAAACCTAAGAAAATTTTAAACTCTCAACTGGTCAAGAAATCCACCGCCTTGCATAAACTCCAGTAGGCCATTTTCGAGTGCACAAGAACAAGCCATTAGATCTTACCCCTAAAAGCATACCTCACCCCTTGAGGGTGAACACTCTATTACATACTTAGTACGTGTAATACACACTTCGTTCGCGAGTTACATTTAAAATTTCACGCCTTGGGGCTAGGGAATGGGAAGCGATGCAAGTCAGACACAGATGTCTTTCATACATTTTACACAGCCGCGCTCTCTTTCGAACATTTCCCGAAGCGGTTTCCCTGCGGTAGTGTTGTTTTGTACTGCGTTGTGTTTCATCCCATGAATTATTTGAGACTTTGCTGGGTGCATGCGGTCTGCTGTCCTTTATTCAGCCGTCACTGCCCTCAGGATTTTATGTAGACCGTAAGCTATTATATACTTTAGGCTTCCACCCTCAAACAACCCTCTCTCATGGCAGACTCTTTGTGGTTTGCCCTGTGTTGTGAAACAGTAACTTCAAATATTCTGTGGTCTTTTCGTATGTTACAATATAAAATCAATAGCTCATTTGATATGACGATAAACCCCATTTGATCGAGCGTTGTTAGGACTGGATAATATTCATCTAGCTGTAGCCTGAGGACCCCTGCTAGTCAGGATATTGTAGCGAGTGTTGTATTAAATACAAGGTGCGTAGAAAAGAAAGTACATATTGTTTCAAAAACTTGGTTACAAGGGTATTTTTTTTATTTTACATTTTGTTGTTAGGGCCTAAATATTTTGAAAATTACTATCTTTAGTGCATAATTTCTTTACACCTGGGTATTTTTATTATTAAAATTAGCAGTATACACGAGATGTTCTGTCAATTCTTCCGTATTACCGCTTAACTTTTAATTTGGAATATTTCATATACTAATAATTCCGTCTTCCTTAGCTTAATAATACAAATTTTCTTTCTTCTTATTCTTATTCTGCTTCTTATATGGCACTTCAGCCATTTTATTCGGGTAGCTGCCTACCTCGTCTTCTTTCTCCCAACATAATTCTGTTTTAAATGCAGATTTTTGGATGTTTTAACAATAAAAATTGCAGTAGACTGTTTCTTGTAATGACGATGCTAGCCAGATAGCCGACGGTCAATTAAAAACCACTGACATTTTACAGGTTTCTAAAACAGGGGCAGGACTGAGTTCCAGGAAGCTGTCACGCGTAATTTCAAATTTTTACACTTCTCTATTTAGTTCAGTTACTGCTGGTGGGTGGTAGGATATATATGAACAGAATTTCACGTTACAGTTAGCCAATTAAGCCGTATCGTACGGACAGTAATGCAGTTACAATCCCTAGAATTATGCACAAATGACATGACTATATTCTAATGTCTGGATATTGTGCTGGACAGAGAACAAGAACACAAACTACACGGCACGCACACTCAGCAAAGCATGGCAGACCCTAGACAGCACATACGGCAGGCACAGGATGGTAGAAAATGCCAACGTTTGTCGCGTTCTCTACCTCAGCTTAATGGGTTAATCCTTCGGCCACGTTGCTGTTACCAGGAACAGGAAATGCATATTTACGGTGTCTGGGCAGTCTGTATTTGACAGCCAGGTTTTGTGGAAATCGCTTTGTTGAAAATGGAAAAGAGAATCACAAATTATGGTTATCTTATAGGTATACTCTGTCTTTAAGAAAAGAAAATCTACGGAAAATTGAGTGGATAGGTGATGTATAAATTCCATACAGTAGTATAAAAGCTGTGACTGAAGACTTTAACAAACGGGGCTGACTGATTGATTGTTAGTCTCAGACAAGAATTTTCGCAGCCTCATCCTTCTGTCCACCGTTAAATGAACAAAATTGGTTAAGGTATTAATTTGTACATAAAGACGCTGTTGAAACTGTGGGTGTTGCATAACGTTAAATATATTGAGATGATTCTGAAATATAATGGGAAAATGTGTCTGGAGAAATGTGGCGTGATTCAGGTTAATTTGCAGGAATTAGTCAATAGAATGGAAGTAGGAAACGAAGAAAATTTTGAGACAGAAATAAATTAAATTTAGACAAGTTCCTGTTCTAACGCCAGTGCCATCCGGTCACCGACGCTATTTAAACAAATTTGCAGTTTCCCGTGTACACCACCAACACAGGGTTCATTCTTTTACTTCTTCTTGCTTCAGTTTACATTTGCATTTTGTCGCCTATGAATTATATTTCAGAAACTCACTGTGTACGTTAAAATGGTGAAAGACTCTATAAGAAACATTTATAAGATAAATTGCAACATTAATACGTACATTCAAATACCTCCTTTGTTCGTTATATCAAAACTTAGAGCTCTGTTGCTACAGACCAAAGGTACCCAAAGGCGCCCACAATTCTACAACTGGAGAGAACTGGAAAGGGACAGTTACCCCTCTCAAATCCCTGCATTGGCCCATACACAGCCCATTGTCATTTTCAGATTACTATATTCTGGAACGTAATGCTTTCTGTTTTTTTTAGCTCCGTAACAAAACACACGGTATTACGCCAGCCAAGGCCGTAAAAGTGATATAATGAGAACCTGAAATTTCACACTGCAGTTTTGATTGTTTCTGACTTCCAGCAAGTTTTCGACAATGAATGTGCGTTTATCACTTGCAAATTGCCGCGCTTACCCTATCTTAGTTTCGTGCAACAAAGCAAGTGGCGGAACGTCTCATGCTAACATACGTAATTTTATTACCAAGCCGTGGGGATTGGTCTCTGATTAGAGAGTAAGGGAGTTGCAATTTGAGACTGTTTTAATCCGCTAAGCTGCGGGTGGGCGGAATGGGGGGGGGGGCAAAAGCTCAGAGCCTAAAGCCACACACAGTGGGTTACAACGTATCTACTATCGCGTGCCAAACCGACATGCTGTAATTATGATGTAAATATGCTGAATTTATCATAATCTCCTAACCGTAATGGCCACGCCACTGTAACCCTTTGAAATAGGTATTATACCTCTCATGTGAACAGCTATTTTTAAATTGAATTTCTACCGCAATTATATGATACGTTCCTAAGGCTGATCAAATGATACCTCTACATACTATAGAAATAATTGTTGCTTCTTTGAAACTGATATGGGTTACGCACAGGCACTTTATGAAAGGTTAGTTTTTCTACAGTAGCCACTGTGCTGTGAAAGGTAAAACAAGTGACGGTAAGAAGAACACAGAAGAAAGGGTCACTTTACAAACCAGTGAATTATAAAGAAGTGCACCAAAATTGACCACAATGCACACGTTACGAAATGAACTAAGCTATCGCATGCTGTTACCAAACACTAGACCTTTCTATCGTAGGAAATAAACACTCAGGTTCTCAAGATTGACAACAATTTTCCCGTGCAGCTGACATTAGGCTGACTACGTGTGCAGTTCTGTTTCATGTGAGAGGCACTGCGAGCTCAGATGTTTAGAAGGAGGTTCCGGCGTGGATCACACGCCCATCGAGTTGAAGCAGTAATCGGGTAACAGACAGAATTCAATGGATCAACCCTACTTGCTCAGATACACAATAACGAATAAAATAATAATACGTTTTGTTTATCGTCATCACGATGTGGGCGGCATTGATTGGAATTATGCTGCAAAACTTTGCTCAAAGAAGCCTGCAATATTTCACAGCGCGTAATTTTCTTAAGCCATTTTTCATTCCCTGAAGTTAATAATACTAGTTTCAAAACTAATTAAACTTGCTTTTCTGTCACATAAAATTCCATTCTACTGTCTGTTTACTCTTTTCTTATTTTATTCTGCTATAAATTAATTTTTTAAGTACGAAATAAGTTTTCTTCAAATTTGTCGGACCTGGCCCCAAAAATTTGCATCGTCGCCATGTTTGTAATTATTGACTAAAAAATTTGACGTTCAGGTCACCGAACATCTTGATAAATTCTTATAATAAAGCCAATCAGATGCACTAATTTCTCAAATTCATTTTTGGAATAAAACTCTGCATGTTTCGGACAGTTCCTCTGTCCATCGTCAGGAGTATTTCACTGTACACACAGCAAACCTGTATGATGTATACCATTACTGGATGTACAATGAAAAACTCCTGATGATGGACAAAGGAGCTCTCCGAAACAAACAGAGTTTAATTCCAAAAACTAATTTGAGAAATTAGTTTATTTCGTTGGTTTTATTATAAGAATGGCTGAAGAATTTTACTGCATATTTAATTTGTACGTATGTTTCGTTATATATCTGTGTGCCAGATCTCACTGCGCAACTGGAATGGCAGTCAATCTGAGAACCAAACAATTAGTCCCACGGATGTTGCGCTCTCGGTTTGCACTCAAGAACAAATTTTATTTTAGCAAGTTGTATATATATCGGTGACATATTTTGATGTAAAGCTTCAGAACTGAAAAGTAAATTGCGGTATCGTCGCTTGAGCATCGCAAATGCGAGGGCCGACCATTTTGTTATTACCAGTTTCAGGAGATAGAAAGGTCCAGAGTTGAGGTTTTGTTTACTGGTGTAAAATTCATAGTGTTCCTCAAAATGGCCAGCTAGTTCAAGACTTGAAATGGCTGACATGCACGTGAGACAGTAGGACGATTTTAAGGGTCTTTTCTTCTGTATTTAGTAAGGAAGCTAACCTCAACAATAGGGTGATTACGTCACTTTGCTGTGTGCATGTCTACCTGTTCTTCCTTCAAATTCTAAACACATTAATTGGTTTTAACAAAGCTTAATATTGTTCTTCCTTCAAATTCTAAACACATTCACTGGTTTTAACAAAGCTTAATATAAATGTTATGTCATTTAAGGAAAAATAAACTCGTGTAAATTATTCCTTTTTGGGTAATTCCCCGGCGTCTGAGTTCTAATTGCCGACGTTTCGGAACTCACTATCGGTTCCATCTTCATAGGCAGGTGAATGAAGTACTTCATTCACCTGCCTA
>Ga0123355_10018827_pt1 | contig 10976 bp, 10 predicted proteins | sample TergutEmb28metaG_3_FD_89872 | JGI IMG/M metagenome (GOLD analysis project Ga0123355, IMG submission 89872) | Embiratermes neotenicus P1 segment gut microbial communities from Petit-Saut dam, French Guiana - Emb289 P1 | ecosystem: Host-associated > Arthropoda: Insects > Digestive system > Gut ...
AAAAGCTACGTATATTAAAATAGGAGTGTGCAATGCGAATTAGAAAAATGCTTCTTAGTGATTATAATAACGTTTACAGTTTGTGGTTAAATACCCCCGGCATGGGATTAAACGATATAGACGATTCAGAAACAGGCATAAAGAAATATCTTCTTCGGAATCCCGATACTTGTTTTGTTGTTGAAAAAGACAGCGAGATTATAGGAGTAATTCTAAGCGGTCATGATGGTCGCAGAGGATTAATTTATCATATGGCAGTCAAGGTTTCTGAAAGAAAGCAAGGGATTGGAAATACTTTACTCGAATATGCCATCGAAGCATTAAGAGATGAAGGGATATCGAAAGTTTACATTATGATTTTTAAGAATAATACATTGGGTAATGCCTTTTGGGAGAAACGAGGATTTACTATACCTGATGAATCGTTATATCGCGCCAGAGAGATTGCGCTAATTAAACATATTGATACCTAATGCCTTTGCTGAACAAAAGAAAAAGATTTTATACGAACAGGAGGACTTGATTGATGAGTGAACTGATAAAAAATCATTTTAATAATAAATCAGATGAATATTACAAAGACAGCATGGAGTACTATGGCGAAATTAGAGAAAATCATAAAAGAGCGTTTCCGATTATGCTTTATCCGCTGATTGAAAAATATGTCGGAGATTTGCAAGGCAAAAAGGTATGCGTGCCATCAAGCGGCGATAATGTAGCCGCATTTGGGTTCACTGTACTCGGCGCCAAAGTTACATCTTGTGATTTATCCGAAAACCAATTAAAAAACGCGGAAATAATCGCAGAGAAATATGGTTTCAAAAACATTGAGTTTGTTTGTCAAGACAGCATGAAGTTGGATAAGATAAAAGACGGCGAATATGATTTGGTCTACACATCAAACGGCGTACACGTTTGGATTGATGATTTGCCCGCTATGTACAGGAATTTCAATAGGATTTTAAAGCCCGGCGGATACAATATATTCTTTGAAACCCATCCGATGAGCAGACCATTCGACAATACGACATACGAAGTGAAAATCAAAAAACTTTACGAAGATATCGGACCGCATGGAGATGATAAGCCAACATACGCTTGGAGAACGCAAGATTTCGTGAACGCGGTTGTTTCCGCAGGTTTTAATATAAAAGAAATGCAGGAGTTCCACAGTTTGCGGGAAGATTTAACCGCTCATAATTATCTGCATATTTTAGAAGAACATAAGGATAATTATAAATGGCACGGCGATACTTTCGATTGGAAAATAAACCCATGGGCGGCACTGCCGCAGTGTTTGTGCCTGTGTTCGCAGAAACATATGCCTGTATTAACAAAAATCAGTAAGTTCATGAGTGGAGAAGATATATAATTTTCGGTAAAAGAGGAAGTATCTATGCAGTACAATTTTGACACATATTATTGGCAAGATGACAAGATTAGATTGCGCACAGCAACTCATTCAGATGCGGAATATTATAATATGGAACGCATAGATGTCTTAGGTCTTGCGTTGGTTATCGAGCATATTCCATTGACGCCTGTAATAAGAACCGCTAAAAATGATGCCGAACCCTTGGAAAATAACATAAACTCCCCATCGTTTGCAATCGAAACACTTTCAGGAGAATATGTCGGTCATTGCGGTATTCATAACCTTAATGAAAGAAACGGGTCTTTTTCAATAGGAATGAGCCTTCTGAAAAACCAGAGAGGAAAAGGTTATGGAAAAGCAGCTATGAATATTGTCCTTGAATATGCTTTCAACGAAAGGCGGCTGCACAGATTTGAGGGATATTGCCTTGACATTAACACTGCCTCAGCTAAAATGATGGAGTCCCTTGGGTGCGTACTTGAAGGCGTTAATCGCGAAGCAATATTCTTTAACGGAAAATATCATAACAGGTTATTATATAGCTTATTAGAAAATGAGTATCGGGAACGTAAAAAATAGCCTTTTATACAGGAGAATTGGAGTATCTATGAATAGCTGGAAAGGCTGGCAAATTATCTTTTGGGGTATCTTTTTGGTTATTACCGCTATACATGGTGTTTTACTGGTCATAGCCGTTATAGGCAGTGAGATGTTTATTTTAAGAGCCATTATTTGGGCTGTCGCTGTTATAGCCGGTTATCACTTTCTAATAGTTTTATACCGTTTTACCCATGAGAAAGTGAAAAAAGCCTGTGGGGCGACAGTAGGGCATAAATGGAACGGGAGCGGTTGCAAATGTATAATATGCGCCGCAGAAAACCATGAATGGGAGTATCTCAAGGAAATTTCATTCCGTGCGGCTCGTGGTGATATTCGACAGCATAATCACCGATGTAAAAAATGCGGTAAAGTAATGAGAAGCAGAAAATAAAAGAGGTGCAAGTTGGAAATAAAATATTCAAAGATAGCTGTGAAATTCCTTAAAAAGCAAAATAAATCTTCACAAATCAGGATCTTAAGTGCCATTGAAAAAATACCTGCCGGTGATATTGTGAAGCTGCAAGGAATACACGGATATCGTCTGCGAGTTGGGAATTATAGGATTATATTTGATTTCTTCGGAAATATTATAGATGTAATTGATATTGATAATCGCGGTCAAATATACAAATAGGAGGGCGTGCAATGTCTGTTGTTAAAGAAAGAATTTTAGGGGCAATTACTGTTATGAGTGAAGAGGACGCTAATAATATTTGGGAATTTATCAAGATGCGATTTGGATTCCCTACAGATATTCCAACTGAGGAAGAGATAGCGATTATAAACAGCTACAAAGAAAAACACGAGGATTACCAACCGTATATTACGCATGAGGATTTGAAAAGGGAACTCGATTTGATCTGATACTTTAGAATTTGATGTAATTACAGAAAAAGCAAGAAAGGTGGTATTAACTTGGACACCAATAAGAACAAAAAAGACGACAAGAACAGCGCGATAATCGCGAAGGAGATAGCACGGCTTGACGCAGGGGCGATACTTTATCAATTCCAGTATAACGTAAGCCCCGATAATAAATACACAGACGGCTTGGCTGTTTTGACGGAAAAATATATATTCGCGAGCGATGAGAGCGGTGTGAAAGCCTTTGAGCTTGATAAAATCGATACGGTCAAATGCGTTGTCGCTGTCGGGTGCGTTTCGGTGGAGTTCAAATACAACGGCGAACTCACGGAGCTTTGCAGGGCGAATATGCGCTATAAAGACCAGCTACCGGATTTTGCCGCGCAGTTTGATTTGTTTCTCAGCGACAGGACGCGTAAGATTGCGGATAAAAGCGAGAAATTCACCTGTGCCAAATGCGGCGGCAGTTTTGAGCCGGGGACGGAATTTTGCGCAATGTGCGCGAACAAACTCAAGACGTTCGGGCGGCTACTAAAATTAGCGTCTGAATACAAGGCGTATATGGTTGTCGCGATTGTATTCTTCGTGGCGACAAGTTTGGTCAGCCTTATACTGCCGAGGATATCGCGTATCCTTGCGGATGACTATATCTTGCCGGGAGCAAGGGGCGAGGCGTATATCACGTTCGCGAGCCTCGCGGCGATAGTGGGGCTGATTTTGGGGCTTGATTTGGCTACCCGTATATTCGGCGCGCTGCGCGGGATATTGCTCGCGAAAGTGAGCGCGAACCTTGCTTTTAACCTGCGCTCGTTGGTATTCGAGAAGATTCAAGCTATGTCAGTCGGTAAAATATCCCGCAGGACAGCGGGCGAGCTTATAAACCGCGTGCAATGGGATACGATGGAGATAAACGAGTTTCTTACATTCGGATTGCCTGAAATTATCCAACAGGCGATATTGTTCGTAGCGGTAACGGCGGTTGTCTTGATGCATCCAAGCGGACCGAGCCTTATACTTGTGATTATCATCCCACTGCCAATTTTCTTGCTGATAAATAATATAACCTTCAAGGTTATAAACAAATATTTCGAGAAAGCGTGGCGGCTGCGCTCAAGGGCGCGGAGCGTTCTGTATGATATTTTCTCCGGCATAAAAGTCGTTAAATCATATGGCACCGAAAAATACGAGATTGAGCGGTGTAGCAACGCAGTCAAGGATTTGGCACAGATAGAAATGAAATCCGAACAGATTTGGTCAGTATGTTTCCCTGCCGCGCGGTTCATCCTGAGGGTTGGTATGTATTTCTTGACGCTTTACGTTGGCAATAACGTAATCGACGGAAACATGACAATCGGCGAGATGGCGGAGTTTACGATGTATATGTCAATGCTGTACGGACCGTTCCAATGGATGGGCGGGCTTGGCAGATGGATGGAGTTTGTATTCGTTTGCGCGGCGAAGATTTTTGAGATTGCCGACGAGCGCATTGACGTCAGCAACGCCGAGAACGCTGTGTCAAAAGATATCGAAGGTCATATAGATATCAGTAATATGTTCTTCGGCTACAAGGATTATGCGCCGGTGCTTAAAGATATAAATTTAACGGTCAAACCCGGGGAGTTTATTGGGGTTGTAGGTAAAAGCGGTGTGGGGAAATCCACTCTTATCAATATGCTTATGCGGCTTTATGATGTTAATTCCGGCGAAATCAAGGTTGACGGCATAAATATAAAGGATTATGACCAAAATAACCTAAGATCGCAAATCGGCGCGGTTCTTCAGGAAACATTCCTGTTTTCCGGCACGATTTACGAGAATATAGCCTACGCGCAGCCAACCGCAACCCGTGACGAGATAATCGCGGCGGCAAAATTCGCGAACGCCCACCAGTTTATCATGAAAATGCCCGACGGATATAATTCGAAAGTCGGCGAGCACGGCTACACGCTTTCAGGAGGCGAACGACAGCGTATAGCGATAGCGCGCGCCGTACTGCATGACCCTAAGATTCTTATACTTGACGAGGCGACAAGCGCGCTTGATACTGAAACGGAAGCACTGGTGCAGGACGCGCTGCAAAAACTCGCGAAGAACCGCACGACCTTCGCAATTGCGCACAGATTGGCAACATTACGCCATGCAACACGGCTGATAATCCTTGATAAAGGCACAATCGCCGAGTACGGCACCCATGAAGAGCTGATGGCGCAACGCGGCATATATTACTCACTTGTAATGGCACAGCGGCAAATGTCAAGAATGGCAATCGCGAAAAATTAGAAAAATCAAAAAATTGCAAGAGTTATAAAATACGGTAGGGCGGGGGTTCTGCTCCCGCCGTTTGAATATCATGTATTTGTGTTATTTGTTTAAAGGAGGCGCATAGTAGTATTATGACATCCGAGAACCAAAAAATCGCGATGAGAGTAACAGCGCGCAGTATAGCAGTCAACGTATTGCTCGCTGCGTTTAAATTGTTTGCGGGGATAACGGCTCATTCCGCGGCGATGATTGCCGACGCTATCCATTCGATATCTGACCTTGCGACGACTGTTGTTGTAAGAGTGGGCATTAAGATCTCAAGCAAAGAGTCAGATGATGAACACCAATACGGGCATGAGCGCATGGAGTTTATCGCTGTGCTGATTGTTGCTATTGCGCTGTGCGTTACAGGCGTTTGGATAGGGGTCGAGGGTATCGGCAATATAATTGAGCTGACGGCGGGAGAAGAGTTCGTAACCCCCGGTATACTCGCCTTAATTGCTGCAATCGCCGGTATAGTCGTCAAAGAGGGCGTTTTCTGGTATGTGCGGTTCGCGGCGAAAAAAATCAAGTCAGACGCTCTCATGGCGGACGCATGGCACAGCCGTGTTGATGGGCTTTCATCGGTCGGTAGTTTGCTCGGCGTTGCGGCGGCACGCGCCGGATTTCCTGTCGCAGATTCGCTTGCGAGTATTGTTATATGCGTATTTATCATCAAAGTCGCGGTCACTATCGGCAAAGAGGCGATTAATAAAATCACGGATAAATCATGCGACACCGAAACGACTGAGCAAATAAGGGGCATAATCCTCTCTTATAGCGAAGTGAGGAAAATCACGCGGCTTATGACACGTATGTCCGGCAATCGTATATATGTTGACGCAGACATAAGCCTTGACGGTGACTTATCATTTATCAAAGCGCACGAGATTACCGATAATATCCACGATGAGATAGAGCAAAAGCTGACCGATGTAAAACACTGCATGATTCACACAGAGCCTTACAAAGAAATTTCCAAAGAGAGTGATGTAAAATGAACTTAGATTTCGATTTTAGCCGCACGCAGAAAATAATATTCGCGCCGCCTATAAAAAAAGGCGAGCCTAAGCTCAAGGGTCGCAGGATAAAAATAAAAGGGAAAGATTTCATCCAATTTGAGCGTATCACGAATAATCAAGCGTTTCATGAGAATGTCGGACTCGAAACGGGCAATGAAAATGAAAATCTGCCTGATTTTTTTGCGCGTGAGATTTTGAAATACAAGCAGGCGAATATATTTCTTGACGATGCGCATTACACGGCGTTTAATAATAAAGGCGCAATTAAATTCCATAAAAACAATACAAATAATACAGGAAATATAACTGCAAAGGCAGATTCTGCTGCTTCCCATAACCGCCGTAAAAATTACATCATCAACGAAGGTGATAATGTGCCCGCGTTGGTTGAGCTTGGCATTTTTACGAAGGATTTCAAAATCGTGAACAGTATGTACGCGAAATTCAAGCAGATTAATCGGTTTACTGAACTGTTCAATGATTTATCAGAGAAAATTGATGAGATATACGCAAAGCACGGACGCATCAATGTTATAGATTTTGGTTGCGGCAAATCGTATCTGACGTTTGTATTGTACCATTATTTTGTGAGTATACGCAAAATCCCTGAAGAGCATCTTGCGATAACCGGAGTTGATTTGAAAGCGTCAGCGATTGATGACTGCAACGCCTTAGCGCGGAAATATAATTATAAGAGTCTGCGTTTTGAGATTGGCGATATACAGAATTACGAACCGGATGCTTCTGGTAATGGCAATCCTGTTAATATTATCATATCGCTTCACGGCTGTGATTTAGCGACCGATTACGCACTTTATAACGCAATACGCTGGAATGCGGACATAATCTTCGCCGCGCCTTGTTGTGAGCATGAGATTAACGCGCAGAATATAAAATCCATGCGCAATATTCTGAAATATGGCGCGGTCAAAGAACGGTTTTCGGCTATTTTGACGAACGCGATACGGTGCAACCTGCTCGAACTTCAAAATTATAAGACAGAACTCATCGAATTTGTTGACCTTTCGCACTCGCCTAAGAATTTACTTATCCGCGCCGTAAATATGAACACCTGCAAAAACCGCGACCAAATCCAGCGTGAGCTCGAAGAAACCCTTGCCGCTTTCGGAGTGAAACAGACGCTTTATGAATTGATTATCAGAGGTGTCCAAGAACTGTAGGGATTGCTGTACCCTACCCATACATAAAAACAAAAAATTCGAGATTTCTCAATAGTTTCAACTATTTTCACAAAACTTTGTGAATTTTTTGTGATTCTCGGAACTTTTCTATTTAATTTTGGTATAATTGTATTTGTATATATAGAGATTGCGTATTGCGCATCAAAGATTCAAACGGCAAACAGATAAAAACAGATAGGGGGAGATTATAATTGCTGAAAGTATAATAAAAGTCGATAACCTGCGGAAAGTTTACAGAATAGGCAGGGAGAAAGTCATCGCTTTGGACAACATCAACATAGAGATTAAAAAAGGCGAGATTTGTTGTATTCTCGGCACTTCCGGCTCAGGAAAGTCCACACTTTTGAATATGCTCGCGGGGCTTGAAAAACCCACGCGCGGCGATATTATAATAAATAACAGCAAAGTGAACAAACTAAGCGAGAAACGGCTCGCGGTGTTCCGCCAAAAATATATAGGATTTATATTCCAGTCGTATAATCTGATACCAACGCTGACGGCTGAGGAAAACGTTGCGCTGCCGTTGGTATTCAGGCGTATGCGCAAGAAAAGACGCGTTGAGGAATCCAAGCAAATGCTAACCCTCGTCGGTCTTGGCGACAGATTACGCCATAAACCTACGCAAATGAGCGGCGGGCAGCAGCAGCGCGTTGGGATAGCACGTGCGTTTGTGGCGCGTCCTGCGGTTGTTTTCGCTGATGAACCCACAGGTAACTTGGATTCGCGTACTACGATTGAAGTCATGCTACTAATGCTGCAAATCGCGAGGGATAACAACCAAACGCTTATAATTGTCACGCATGATATAGAAATAGCCTCATACGCAGACAGGGTGATACAGCTCAAGGACGGCGCAATCATAGCCGATTATGCGCCGGAACGACCTATTGAGATTGAGACCGAGATGCCCGAACTTGTACACGATGAGATTAAATAAATCGGAAAATTCGGAAAATATAGAAAATATGAAAAGGGATTAGAGATGAATATGAAATTTAGGTTTAAAAGAATAGCCGCCTTCACGCTGGTCGTTGTGATGCTTATGCTTAATATCAATTTTATCAGCATTAATATAAGCGCGGACACACCAAGCCTCACGATCTCAAGCATCAGCGCAGGTACGGCGATAGAAGGACGGCAGTTCAGAGTTGATGTCAGCGTTCATAACCCTACATCATGGGCTGTACACAGCGTGACTGTTTCAGCGGAATCAGAAAGCGGCGTGACGCTCGCAAGCGCCGCCAGAGAATCGCTTTCGCAAGATATATCGGGACACTCTTCCGCAACGTTCTCATTTTATTTCACGGCTACACGCGAAGGCGTGGCACAGATGAGGTTCGCGCTCAACATTTCGGGTTCAGCCGTGCATCGCTCTGATGTAACGGTTGTGGTTCAGCCCGCACCCGAACAGCCGCCTGAACCGCCGGAGCAGCCGGCGGCGACGCACAGGTTTGATATAGCGGCGGAGATGTATATCCCGCCATCAAGGGAGGCAACTGTCGGTGATAACGTCAGAATGGGATTCAGGATAATCAACGCGGGGCTCAACTCATTCAATGTACAGGCGGCTATCCACCGGGATAATAACGGTGTTCCGGGTAATGTTTCTTTTGACGGCACAGGATTTGTACCAACATCTCCGGCTATTATAAATCTTGGCAATATGAACGCCGAAGAGAGTGCTTTCTTGGATTTCGCTTTCGATGTCACAGACGAAGCCACGAATGGACAGAACAGGCTTTGGCTTGTGATAACCGCAGCTGACGGACGCAGGCGCGAACATCCGATTAATTTCACGCTTGATGTGCCTGACGTGCCTCGTGAGGAAGCACTACCAAATTTGAGGTTTACCAATATCACAATCCCGTCAACCGCCGAACGCGGCGACAGGTTCACGCTTACTGCAACTATCGAAAACACAGGCGCGGACGCTTACAGAGTATCGGCAGGTATAACCCGCTCCGCAGGTATCGGCAGCCTTGCAAACGACAGCGTTCAAATCGGCACGCTCCGCACGGGAGAGCAGCGCGAGGTATCATTTGATTTGATAGCGCGCCCGAATGCACCCGACCATTTTAACGAGATAACATTAAATGCAAGCGGTGTAAGCGCAGAAGACACTTCTGTTCAGATAACCCATGGCACGGGCTTGATTGTCCCAGAAGAGCCTGAAGAACCGGAAGAAGAACCGCTTATATCGGATATCGCGATAACAAACGTCAATATCCCCGCGAACGTCAACGAAGGCGATAGGTTTACTGTCGAAGTAACAGCGGCGAATACGGGCGAATCAGAGCTGCGCGAGGTGAGATTAGCCGTAACCTCACCGCAAGGCGTGATGGAGCGGGGTACGCCAACAATAACTATAAGGAGTTTAGCTCCCGGAGAAACGTATACGCTCAGAGTAGAATATACGATATCCCCGCAAGCCGCTGTAGGATTTTTAGCGTTTACCGCAACTGTGACGGCTTCCGATGTTGACTCTGCAAGCCGCAACTTCGGCACACTGCTCAATGCCCCGGGTACGCCGAGCCTGCGCATAGACCGCGTAACAGCTCCTGCGTCCGTCCGCGTGAATTATGACCGTGACGCTGATTTCACCGTTGAAGTGGCGGTGACAAATACAGGGACGGTGGAAGCGCGTGACGTAACTCTTGTGCTTTCGCCGGAAAGTCAGGCGATAATGCCAAGAACACAGAACCAGATATCCATAGGCAGAATCGGCGCGGGCGAGACAATCACGCGTTCGGTTACGTTTACTGCCCGAAGAACCGCAGCAGAAGGGTTCGCAGGAATTGTGGCTACCCTTACGCATGGCGAGCAAAGCATAACGCATCCGTCCGGCACGAATATCATCAATCCGCCGCGCCCTGACGATGACCCGGCGGACGACCAGCCGAATCTTGGTATGCCAGTTGTGATAATCAATCGTTTCAGTTTCGAAACACTCACTCCCGAACCCCCGCCGTCACAGGATTTTCACGACTTTGATAATGATTTCGGCAATTTCGACGGCGACTTTGGAGGCGATTTCGGATTTGACCGTGACTTCTTCGGTATGCCTGATTTTGAAGTCGGCGATTTTAATTATTTTGAAGAAGAGGATTCCGATGAGTTTGACGAATTTGGGAATGATGTGTTCGAGCGAAACCGAGTAGTTGAAAGTATCGTCGTTGGTCGCCCGATGCCGGAATCTCCCGGAGGAATGATGCCGGGATTCCCCGGAATGGGCGGAGGCATGGGTGGCGGACCGCCATCACAGCCGATTATTGATACCGATGCGGTGCTTGCGGGCAGCACGTTTGTATTCACGGTTGAGCTTTTGAATACGCACAGGTCTGTCGCGGTCAGAGATTTAACCGTGAGGATAGATTCAGAGGCTGCGCCTCAAGTGGGCGTTATATTCTCCCCTGCGCGAGGTTCTAACACTTTCTTCATTGAGTATTTAGGACCGGGCGAGACTACGGAGATACAAATCGAGCTGATTGCCAGAGCGGATACACCACCTGATTCGCACGGGCTTACAATAAATATGAGATATAGCAACGAAGACCGCACCGGTACAGTCCCCAATGAAAACGTGACTATCCATATACCTGTAAGGCAGGAACT
>Ga0123355_10018828_pt1 | contig 10976 bp, 9 predicted proteins | sample TergutEmb28metaG_3_FD_89872 | JGI IMG/M metagenome (GOLD analysis project Ga0123355, IMG submission 89872) | Embiratermes neotenicus P1 segment gut microbial communities from Petit-Saut dam, French Guiana - Emb289 P1 | ecosystem: Host-associated > Arthropoda: Insects > Digestive system > Gut ...
CGGGTCCCCCCCCGCGGCGCATTTTCCCCCTGACGAAAGCCCCCCCTTCGAACGATACCGAGCGCAAAGATCTCCCCCCCCCCCCCCCCCCCCCAAGTGAAAGCTGACGTCACACACAGCTCCTGGTCTTTTTGTTTCGAATAGGGCAACAGCCCTAGTGTGCCCAGGGCCTCCACTTTACCGAGGCTTCACGATCACACTCAGACACACACCACACTCGGTAGGACTCTTCTAGACGAGTGACCAAGCCGACGCAGAGACTTCTACCTGACAACACACAACACTCACAAGAGGCAGATATAAATGCCCCCCGGCCGGATTCGAACCCGCAATCCCAGCAAACAAGCGGCCGCAGACCCACGCCTTAGACCGTACGGCTACTATGACTGGCCATTCACCGATGTCACACTATAACAACATCATTCTAAAAGGTAAAGATGGTAAAGGTAAAGTGATCCCGTTACAGCCCCAGTGTGGCCCAGAGGGTGGGTAGAGATATAGCTCTACCCTTCCATGACCGCGGCACTAGAAGGGGGTGAGTGGTCAGCAGCACGCCCCGGCCACACTTTACCCCCGGGAAAGACCCGGCACCCATTTTACGGGAGGCTGGGTAGGCCCCAGGGTCGGTCTGGACGGGCGGAAAATCTCGTCCCCACTGGGATTCGATCCCGGACCGTCCAGACCGTAGCTCAGTCGCTATACCGACTGAGCTACCGGGCCCACATAACAATATCATTGTAACAGGCATAAATAAAGACAACTATTATGGCAAAATAATACGCACTCCTTAGTTTACACAGTCAGAGGGCATTCCACATCATAACTAAGCTACGTGGCTACACGAAATGCTGACATCCCACCGGCCACAGCTGACGTATCCGTATGTTCTGGTCACATTTCAGTGGCTTTGTTTTAATATAAAGCAAAAATAAGGTTGTCCCTATGAATTCCACGAAGACATATGGGGGAGTGCAGGTATAGCTCCACTCACTCTTAGCCGTTTCCTTTTACATGGGGAAGACAAATCAGCTCATGTCCAAGTGAACTCGTACTTTTCGGAGGGAAAACACATCTTGAACTTGGCAGGTAATGAACCATGACTTCTGGTTTGTTCAGCCCACACCCTAGTCACTGAACTAGCTAGGTATGTCCATGCACATTTCATATATCGATTTAATTGTAAAAGTAATCTGGGATTCCCGTTTATTTTGAAAAGCGCGATAATGAATTAGCTGGGTTTCAAAATTTACTGCCTATCCGGAAGAGTGCCTAATGATGATTTTTAGGCGCGTTCGCAAAATTGCGAAAAGTGGCTATTACCTTCGTCATGCCTGTCCGTCTGGAACAGCTCGGCTGCCACCGGACGGATTTCCAAGAAATTTGAAATTTTTAGTATTTTTCGACAATCTGTCCGGCTAATTGAAGTTTCATTAAACTCGGACAAGAATAACGGGTAATTCAGAAGGAGGGAAACGAATATATATTTTGGATCATCCTCGCTCAGTTCTTCTTAGAAGTAGAAATGTTTCAGACAAATGTTATAGAGAAAATCAAAACACACATTTTGTCTTCAATAATTTTTTTTCTTCGAAAATCGTGCCGTTTATGAGATAATGTGGAAACATATTGCAGAGCCGGACAGGCCATAGAAGACTATGGGGCCAGCTTATTGCTTGCTGGATACCTGAGGCTACAAACACGCGCGCGCGCGCGCACGCACACACACACGCACTCAGAATATGCAATAGTTATTGCTTTTCCACTGCAATAATGGTTGCTCGAACGCGCCTCAATGTTACGTTATACCCACACTGTCTCTCTCGTCTAGAATCGAAACTTGTTGTACCACTTTGTCTAATTAGATTATATACAGACTGCAGCTGTCTTGGCGCAACACAAATCAACCACATTTGTTAACCAGGAACATTAAAGGATGCATCACATAAAAGCTGGAAACCAAAAACGAACTTACACAGCACTGAGTCACACAGACCTTTACCTTGTGTATTAAAACCGCTTGCCGATGGCAACTTGGCGTTCGAAGTGACCTCAGGCAGATAATTAAAATGATTAATTTCTTTACAAAGTAATCCTAAAATGTAACACTACTGTGTGTGAATTCAACAACAGCACATCGCCATCTCACAAAAGATCCAACAAAAAAACCTCGTGCCCCTGAGGAAGGACAGCTGGCCCCGTCAACGGGCTACAGTCACCGAGTCTGACCCTACAACAAATCAGATTATGAACACAACCCTGAGAAGAGCCAGATAGAAAATGGGAGACTGTTAGCACGAATCGATCAGCGCGAACGGTAATCAATCACAACGTTGTCTCTTTGCCTGCAAGAATATAACACTAACAACGAATTAATGCTACGTCATTGGGGAATACTTTATGTTGTTTCGTACGGTATTAATTACGCCTCTTGTGTGAGGCTGACAATAAATCTAGGATCAGAATATGGCGACACACTGTCTGCAACATTTAGCAGAGGGCCGACTTTCCTCACCAGTTTGCAGCTTGTGTCAGGCTGCTCTCACAAAATGGGTGGAAGGCTGTATGTTATTTAACGAAGAGGAAAATAAGAATAAAAGAGAAGGAAGACAATAAAAAGAGAAGAGCAAAGAGGCGAGCTTTAAGAAAGGAGATTAAGAAAGAAAACGAGACAAAGAAAGAGCAGTAGATGTAAAAGAAGGCGAAGAAGAGACAAAGAAGAGGGAAAAAGAAGGAAAATAGGGGAGGGACTAAACCAAAAAGAAAGAGAACAGGGACATAACGGAGAAGATAAAAGTCTGTTCTGGACAGGATCATGATCCAGCTATATTCAAACTTCAAAAGCCACTCTATCGTCACATATCCTTCTTCTTATTCCAAATGGCCGATTTTATCCCTTCCACGTGCCCGCATGTAATTTTACGTCTGAACTGAAGGGACCCGAATATGCTCGTTCATAAACCCTTCTTCGACGACAGTGAACAGACACTTGGGTTACCCAAACATTTAAAACATCTCATACTGACCAATTTTCACACCACAAAAAAATATTATCACGAATCTTATTTGATATTACTTCACTAACAGTACAATGATTTTTTTTTTTTAAGTTTTCCTTCCCGACGTGTTATAACATACAAATAAATACCATATGCCAGTCAATAACACAACATTTATTTTATATGCAATGGTACACATGTCGCCCTGACATATAAACCATTGTACGTAGGTTATTCGGAAAGTAAGTACCGTCTGCGCTTATCTCTCGCGCATCCTCGAGACTGTCACTTTGCGCATGTGCAGTGACTTCCTCTACCAATTGAGAAGCCAAAGACGACATTTCGTGAAATTCGTGTTATGTTTATGTTTGTTCCTGTGCGTTAAACATGTTTACGACAATTGAAGCGGCCGCCGACTGTGAAATACGGTCTGTAATTCGTTTTTTGAACGCTAGGAATGTGCTACCAAGTGGGATTCATCACCAGATCTGTCAAGTGTATGGTGACAATGCGATGAGTGATGGCATGGTTAAGAAATGGGTTCGGATGTTCAATGAAGGACGAGAGAACGTGCACGATGAGGCGCGAGGTGGGTGTCCATCTTTGGTGAATGATGATTTGGTGTGTAAGGCCAACTAACGAATGCGTGACAACAGACGTTTCACAATTTCTGATCTGTCCCTGCACTTTCCTCAGATTTCAAGGACTCTACTCTATGATACTGTCAGTAGACATTTGGGTTATCGGCGGCCGCATTCTATGAGAAGGGTATACAAAAACTTGTGCCCCGCTACGGTAAGTGCCTCAATAATGGCGACGAATATATGGAAAAATGGTTTGAAGAATGTAGAATCTGATAACAATAAAATGTTATACGAAACTTACTCGATTTTTTTACAGCGAAACGATACTTACTTTCTGAATAATCCTCGTATATAAAATAAATGTTGTGTTAATGACTGACGTATGGTATTAGTACAATGATCTGTACAAACCGCACACGTCTTCATAATACCCATCTGTTTTACGATCAATACTTCCTTATCCACTCGTTTTCAAACACTAATTATGATTTTTAATCTCACGCACGCACTACACTAAAGGCATAGTTCCAGTTTTCATGCCATAAATATAGGGTCTACAATGTAAACCCCTGGATTCAGCTGCACAGTGACTATGCAAAACCGAAGGAGCGCGCGGCCAGAATACCGGACAAAAATGGCACTCCGTGACGTGTTGCAGAACGAGGCCAGATATAGCCTAATGTACAGAATGATTTACAAGTTTCTCTGCACCTGAAAGAGCAACTTGCGCACATCCCAAGATCGAACAGTTGTCAAGGTAATAATAGTTACATGACTTAAACAAGACACTTTCGCCACCTACAAGGTCCGTGCAGAGGGACTTGGAGTAACTTGCCACTCCCTAATTTCTTGCTCTTACTGATACAACGGGACTTTTGAATCACGCTGTTTACGAACGACGCAGGGCATAGCCACGGACAGTCGGACCTACAGACGTGTCAGCAATGTATGTAGATTATGTTGTACCGAGCTGCAGTGAGAGTCGTAGGGTACAGTGGAAAGGTTTTAACATTCGTAGACATACTATGAGGAGCTTAATGATCTGTACTTCTCACCCACTATCGTTCGGGTGTTCAAATAAATGAAGAATGAGATGGGAGGGGCATGTAGCGCGTACTGGGGGGGAGGCGTATACAGGGGTTTCGTGGGGCAACCTCAGGGAAACAACCACTTGGTAGATATAGGCGTAGATGGGAGGATAATATTAAGATGGATCTTCAGGAAGTGGTATGTGGGGGCATGGGCTGGATCGAGCTGGCTCAGGATAGGGACAGGTAACGGGAACTTGTGAATGCGGTAATGAACCTTCAGGTTCCATAAAATACGGGGAATTTCTTGACTAGCCGAGAACCTGTTAGCTTCTCAAGAAGGAGTCTGCTCCATAGAGTAAGTAAATAAGTAAACATAGCATAGCTTAGAAAATTCGAGGTCAACATGCATATGCCGCCCAGTTAGCCTGTTGCCACTTAGAGACACGATGGCAGGGTCAATATGTGATTTACTGAGTTGCCAACAGACAAATTTGGAAGGAACGCCTGACAGGTTATTTGGGTTCATTTGTTTCTTTATTAACTTCGCTTTAATAGCTCAGATTAAATAGTGCAATATGGGAGGATGTGGAAGAAAGCGGTCCTGTCTACTTCAGGTACTGTTTCGACATTTCCTTAGGCGGACTGAGGTAAAAAATCGAAAACCCTCAGCCAGGATTGTTGTCTCCGGGCCGAGATATGAACTAAGGAAGCCCGAACAGAATCATTTCCCGTTCGACCGCGACGGAGGAGGAGGAGGAGGAAGAGGAGGAAGAAGAGGAGGAAGAAGAGGAGGACGAAGAGGAGGAAGAGGAGGAGAGGGAAGACGAGGAAGAGGAAGAGGAAGAGGAGAGGGAAGAGGAGGAGGAAGAGGAGAAGGAAGAAGAAGAAAGAGAAGAACAAGGAGAAGAAGAAAAAACTGCGACAATAAGCCACAATGCCTGTTTTTCTTCTGCGAGGTTTGGCTAGCAGGAACTAGACACAACTAACTGGGTATAAAATTCACTGACACATTTACTCTCACATTTCTCAGTACCAGAGATTCAAAATACTTTAAGCTTGTCACGTGTAACCGCGAAGTTGCGCAATAAAGCCACGCGTGCGGTTACTGACGTACGAAATGTCGCATACAAAGTAAATAGGTTAATACAAAATTTCAAACGCCTAGCTCCAACAGTCCATTAATTACGCCCATCAAATCGTAAGCTATATATAAATTTCGTGTAGACGTCATGTTGCTGTTTTAAAATCTACAGAAGTATCACACGGAAAGAAGAGTCTCAATTTAACATCTCTTACTATTGCACATGGAAGAGGCGGTAACTGACCCATACGGAGCTGCAGAAAGAGAAAGATGGGGGAGGGCACAATGTAACAGGTTAAGACGTTAGTTAAAAAAAAGTAGAAACACAGATTCGTATTTTGCTACATTCTGAATATTGGGCCAGATCTCCCATAACGATCCGTCACAACTGGGTAGAAGAAAGTCTATGCGAATGTAATGCAGCTTTATGAACTGCTTTACTGGATTTGTTTGTTTCTCTGTTGAAGCTGCCGGTGAAGTTAGCGCCATACAGGTAAAGATAAAGGTAAAGTTCACCCTAGAACAGGCCACGAAGGCCCAGAAGGGGAGTAGAGGTATAGCGGTACTCTTTAACCTCGGCGCTAGATGGGGTGGGTGCTCAACGCCACGCCCCGGCCGCTTTACCCCCGGGAAAGACCCAGTACCTTTTGAATAGGAGGCTGCGTGGGCCCCAGGACGGTTCTGGACGGGCGCGGAAAATCTCGCCCCACCGGGATTCGATCGCCGGACCGTCCAGCCCATAGCGAGTCGCTATACCGACTGCGCTATCCTGGCCCTCGAAGTTAGCGCCGTAAACTACTATTATAAAGTACGACGGTAGCGCCTGAGTAAACTTCCGTCGTCGCAGATTCAGGTGTTCTAGAAGGTTAGGCCGTGTCGACCGGCAAATAATTACCGACGTTTCGGAGAACTGTAGTGTCTTCACCATAACGGTCAAGCAGTGCTACGTTCGACTGAAGTACAAACGTGTCTGTCTGCCGTCCAGCAAATAATTCTGTGGCGTGAGAATTCCACCTCAGCGATTCTAAGTCAGAGTTATGACGTCCCTGAGAACCAACGACAGTGGCGACAAATGACTTTATCAATAGCCAGTGACAGTCGTGGTACAGCAATGTGTATATTACACGCGACATGTGTAGAAACACTAGCTATACAAAGGATTTACGGGCCTTTCCTAAGGGAGAAAAAAAAAACACAAACCAGAGACCCTCACATAATACCACAAAGCCGTTGCCCAATTAACGTGCCGATATATCTCGAACAACTGATATCATTACCTTAACATACAACGCTATATCAGGGGTACACACATGTTACAAAAATCTATAAACCACCTGAAAATTCCAGGCACCAGAAGGGTAAAAGGGGGGCAGTTGGTTGAGGCATTGCGCTACAAGCCGGAAGGGGCGGGTTCGGTTCCCGATGGGATAATTTATATTTTTCATCCACTTAATTCTTCCTGCCGCAATACAGCCCTGTAGTCGATTCAGCATCTAACAGAAATGAGTACCAGCGATGTGTCCTGCTGGTAAAGGCAGCCGGTGCGTAGTGCTGTGGCGATTGTCTAGAAATTATGGGAGCCTCAACCTGCTGGAACACTAAGGGCCTGTCCAGACCTGTATAGGGGAAGATTTACCTTTCAGAAGGGCGACAAGGAGCAATCAGCACACCGACGACAAAGACACATTTGGCGCCACGTTAAACATTTAGTCGCCCCGGATTTGTGCAACTCTGTGTTATTTCATATATCACTTGCTATATGCTACGTAATTTCCATCACAGAACAAAAATTCAGCCATTCGAGAGAACATATTTAAAGCTCATGCAATGAATACGGACTTCTTCGTGCTCTGAGTATTTGTTTTCGTGAATGCAATAAGCACACCACAAGGCCAGACGCGCGCGCAAAATAGTCCGCATTTTGAGATAATTTAATTAATTTTAATACTATGAGACATGCGGACCAAAATTGTAGTGCATTTCTCATGTCGCCATTTGTGCTGCCTGTTTCTGCCATGTCATATTTTTGTATTTAAACACTTTTACAGTATTAACTGCCGGTCCCAGTGGCCGCGCGGTCTAAGGCGTAGGTCTGCGGCCGCTCGCCTGCTGAGATTGTGGGTTCGAATCCAACTGGGGTCATGGATGCATGTCTGTTGTGAGTGTTGTGTGTTGTCAGGTAGAGGTCTCTGCGACGAGCTGATCACTCGTCCAGAGCAGTCCTACCGACTGTGGTGCGTCGTTTTGTGTGATCTAGAAATCTCGTGGAAAGAGGAGGCCATGGCCCACTGAGGGCTGTTGCGCCAAAAGACGAAGAAGAAGAATTTTAATTTTATGACAATTTTCAATACTCCTGAGTGCATATTACCGGAAATTAGTCCTTACGCACTACACATATAGTGGGTTGTAACAGTAATAAGTTTGCAGGTGACTTTTAAGTTTCTTACACCATCTTGTCTTAAGCTAGCGTCTTTCTTGTGATGATGCAACGTATTTCGTCAGTACGTCGCAGAAATGTTAACGACGTTGGATTTCCGGTCCAAGATCATGAGAAACCTGAGGTTCAGGTGACCGTGCATCGTGATAAATTCTTGTAATAAAACCAACTAGATGCCGTAATTTCTCAAAATGTATTTTTGGAATAAAACTCTACATGTTTCAGACAGTTCCTCTGTCCATCATCAGGAGTTTTTCACTGTACACACAGCAATGGCATATGTCATACAGTTTTGCTGGCAGCTTGCGAACTGTCAGGAAACCTGTATGACATATACCATTGCTGTGTGTACAGTGAAAAGCTCCTGATGATGGACGGACGAACTGTCCGAAACATGTAGAGTTTTATTCCAAAAATAAATTTGAGAAATTAGTGCATCTAGTTGGTTTTATTATAAGAATCATGAGAAACAGCTACAGAAGGAAGGATAACGGACACCACTCCTGCATCAAACTTCAAAGAGATATGGAATCGAGCGCCTGAGTGAAATAGTCGAATGTCAGTAAAAGAGTCGATGATAGCAAATTCGACAAACACACAAACACACACATCAACCTCAACAACTTCATACTGGATGAAGGTTCTTGTAAATTGGTTCAAGATTATCAGCGCGCAGGGATGGAAAATATCAACGCAGCGGAACGAGCATAACTCGAACGTCTTTATCTAATGCTGTTTTACGAATGTCCCACTGCTCCTTTGCAGTACAGATCAGTGTCCGGCGCGCCCATTAAGTTCCGACACTTTACACTATTCTTGGACTCTTCTAATGGTACTGTACATCCTACGGCTAACATAACATGATATGTTTTTAGGGGCATTCACATAGTTGCGAAAAAGACCTATTAGTTTCGCCACGTCCGTCCGTCTGTCTGTCCGCATGAATCAGCGCGGCTCCAATCGGACGGATTTTCGTGAAATTTTATATTGGCGACTTTTAAGAAAATCTGTCGAAACACTCCAAATTTCGCTAAAATAGGACAACAAAATTCAGGCACTTTCATGGCCTTACGAGTGTTTCATATTGTTGGCGGCGAAATATTTAAAGCAACAATACAGAGAACGCACTGCTGTGATTCAATGGCAAAGCTTTCATACATTGTTATCCGCGTCACACGTACGTAAACAACGTTAAACGGAACGCATTGTAGCTTTTCCATGGCAACAATGGTCACGAGAAGGCGCCCATATGTTACGTTACACGAACATTGCCTACCTTGTTACTGTTAGATGTCAGTGTTTGGGTCCTGATGCCTAGCAAGTTTGGCTCGAATAAACGTGCCAAAACCTTTAAGACTACAAAACGAATATAAACTAATTGCAGTACAGGTAATGAACGCACAGATATTACATTAGACAAAGACCAATCCACACGAAGAGTCATCCTCGGGAAGCTAACAGTTGTTCAAAAAAAGGTAAAGCAGTCCCGTTACAGGCCTGGAGTGGCCCAGAGGGTTCCATGAAGTTAAGATTCCCAGATTTCATGACAACGGCACAGGATGGTGGTAAGGCTATCAGCCTTAGGCACCGGCCGCCTTTACTCCCAGGAAATGCTCCTGGTACTCATTTCTGTTAGAGACTGAGTCGACCCTAGGGCCGTAATGCGATCGGAAGGATTTTATGTCAATGAAAAATCCAATGACACTAGATGTGATCGAACCAGCGACCTTCCGATTTGTAGAACAGCGCCTTAACCACTGTGCTACCGCGGTCCCCTAACAGTTGTTCAGGTAGTCATGAAATTACCCGTCATCGACGGAACCCCGCGTCCAAAAGAATCCCGTGTGAACCCTACATTCAGTCAGAGGTGCCCACTTCACATCTTCATAATCTGATTCTGTTACCAGCAATTTAAGGTTCATTTCAATACCTCACACATCAGTCTCTAGGTCTCCGAACGGTGTCTTCCCCCTCCACGGTTCCGTCTGTTTAACTTCTTTAATTCCATAAAACGTTGATACTTGGCATAAGTAATTTTTCCACCTATTCGAAGTATGGTGAGAATTCCCAAGCAGATAAATTATACTTACTAACTCCATGCTGTAGAGTCCTTCTTGAGAAGCTAACAGGTTTGCAGCTAGCCAAGAAATTTCCCGCATTTCACGGAACCCGAAGGTTCATTACCGCACTCACAAGCGTCCGCCACCTGTCTCTATTCTGGGCTAGCCCAATCCATTCCATATACCCACATCCCACCTCCTGGAGATCCATCCTAATATTATCCACCCATCTACGCCTAGGTCTTCCCAGTGGTAAGCAGATAAATTATACTTCGTTTAATATTAGTAACATATTCGCTGCACAGGAAGATATTTAATATAAAGCTGTATGCTTTCGACATTTGATAGATCAAAAGTCTGAATTCATTGGTGCAGGTAATAGGCATCACTGAGCTTCAATGTACGTGTCACAACTACAGGCCAAGAATAGATTAACGATGTATTCCCATCTGGACAACCAGGAACGGTGGTTCAGTAACTGATGCACAGCAGAATGTGCGTATTTTGGGTGGACTGCAGATGTTTGACAGGAATCAATGCAAACGGTTGAAATATCGACTCTTTTCGATACTGGGTAGACAAGAAAAGAAAAACACCACTTTAATCGCTGACGGTCATGTTTTAAAATATAAATGGAAAACAATTGGTGACAACCGCATATGTGACAGCAGTGTGGGTGCATACGTGTGTTCTACAGCAGTGTGGGTGCATACGTGTGTTCTACAGCAGTGTGGGTGCATACGTGTGTTCTACAGCAGTGTGGGTGCATACGTGTGTTCTACAGCAG
>Ga0123355_10018829_pt1 | contig 10975 bp, 8 predicted proteins | sample TergutEmb28metaG_3_FD_89872 | JGI IMG/M metagenome (GOLD analysis project Ga0123355, IMG submission 89872) | Embiratermes neotenicus P1 segment gut microbial communities from Petit-Saut dam, French Guiana - Emb289 P1 | ecosystem: Host-associated > Arthropoda: Insects > Digestive system > Gut ...
GAGGAGCTACTTGAATAAAAAAGTAGCGGCTCCAGGTTCAGAAAACAGAGATTAACGGCCGTGGGGACTCGTTGCGCTAACCACGTGACACCCCTCTATCCGCAAAAGTTGGCACTAACTTCAGTGGCGGTAGGAGGTGATAACTGAGTAACTGTTGTGCGATCTTTACGGGAAGGCAAGTACACAAATTAAAGTTGTTTATTACTGAAGGGCTTCAATATTCTATCTTCCGTAAGTCACATGTACTGGGCGCGAGCATATATAATATAAAGAAAAACACAAAAGCTTTAATGGTTGCTATTAAGGAGATAGGTATAAAAGTAAATGCCGAAAAGACTAAGTACATGGTCATATATCGAGAGTAGAAGGTAGGAAAAAATCACAACATAAAGACTGATAATATTCTCTGAAAGGGTGGAACAGTTCACATATTTGGGAACAACCTTAAAGAATCAAAATTCCATTCAAGAAGATATTAAGAGCAGATTGAAGTCGGGGAATGCTTGTTATCATTCGGTGCAGAATGTTTTGTCTTCCAGTTTGCTGTCTAAAAATATAAAGATTAAGATATACAAAACTATTATTTTGCCTGTTGTTTTGTATGGGTGTGAAACTTGGTCGCTCACAATGAGGGAGGAACGTAGGGTGAGAGTGTTTGAGAATAGGGTGCTGAGGAGATTATTTGGGCCTAAGAGGAAGGAGGTAACAGAGGAGTGGAGAAAACTACATAATGAGGAGCTTAATGAGCTGTACTCCTCACTAAATATTGTTCGGGTGATCAAATCGAAAAGAATAAGATAGGCGGGGCATGTAGCACGTATGGGGAAAGGAGGTGTATACGGAGTTTTAGTGAGGAAACCTGAGGGAAAGAGACCACTTGGAAGACCCAGGGCTAGATGTGAGGATAATATTAAGGTGGATCTTCAGGACGTGGGATATGGGGGCAGGGAATGGATCGATCTGGCTCAGGATAGGGACGGCTGGTGGGATCTTGTGAATTCGGTAATGAACGTTCGGGTTCCATAAAATGATGGGAATTTCTTGACTAGCAGAGAACCTGTTAGCTTCTCAAGAAGGACTTTGCTCCATGGAATTAGTCAATTTATATTTCCCAAGTAGGATAGCTCTGTTATTCCATTTAGGGACAACAGTTTTTTAATTAGTATTTTCCCGAACACATTACAGACTGATTCTGTCAGTCGCTTGTTATGTGCTACGTGTATGTGATTGAATTTACATAGCAATTTCCGTCCTCTAAAAGGACAGATATGCTTATGAAATTATTACAATATTCTAGCCTGTAGGTATTCGCACCTGGCGTTCAGTAAAGAAAAGAGAAGTAAAATTCCATTAAATACCCGTTCCTAGTGGGCAGACTACTAAAAAAACATTCAAACTGCCGTGATTCGTGGTATCAAAAGCAGAAGACACGGCTTATAAAGGGCTGAATAAGGAGGAAAGTTCATAATGAATGGTGAGTAGGTATGAATTTGGGGAAGCCGTTTAAACCAATGACAAAACTCAGTTAGGAGCAACGGCAGCCTCTTGAATTCAAGTTTACAGCTTCACTACTATATAAAACTGACCGATCTATTGTCAACAAACAAGATGACAACAACGTTTTCCGATCTTTAAAACACGATAATTGTACAAATTGTTTGTGCAATTTCTTGGGGTCCTAATTCCGCGACGCGGGCGCAGTTTGCCGAACTTGCAATGAGGACATTCTGAACTAGAACTGCGAATGAACTCCACATACATCGTGGCTGCAAGTATGTGTTCGTAGTTACATGCAAGCTAGTTGCCGGTAATTAAGTGTGGAATCCAGGATGTCACTTCTCCGCAGCAATCGGGAAGTGCGCATGTCAGTAGTGTCATGCAGTGTTCACGTGCATCTGGTACACTACAGAACACTTCTCTGGGGAATATTTGCGGCACTGCTACGCCCTTTTTTTTTATTCTACGGAAACTGGACAGCGCAAAATTTCCTTAATTAGCCCCTCTGTATTTGTAGTGATATGTTGTTCGATGATGGTCCGGGTAGCTCAGTCGGTATAGCGACTGACTACGGGCTGGGCGGTCATGGATCGAATCCCGGTGGGGACGAGATTTTCCGCCCGTCCAGACCGGCCCTGGGGCCCACCCAGCCTCCTGAAAAATGGGTACCGGGTCTTTCCCGGGGGTAAAGTGCGGCTGGGGCGTGCTGCTGACCACTCACCCCCTTCTAGTGTCGCGGTCATGAAAGAGTAGAGCTATACGTCTACCCATCCTCTGGGCCACACCGGGCCTGTACCGGGATCATTTTACCTTTACTTTACGTTGTTACGTGTGTCACAAGATTCTGAGTTTGGCAATGAAGGGTCAAGGAACGCAGTATTCGTGAAGGTCAAAACAAACATGCTACAGATGTTAACACTCCTAGTTTGACAGGCATTATTTACCGTATTTATTTGCGTAATTTCACACCGGAATTTACGGAGTAACTGATTTAATGTATTCCCCAAAACAATTTCGCGTACTTCATTAAAAGGCCCTGCCACAGACCAGATGGTTATTAGCCGCATTCTGATGGTAGAGGCCCGGGTTCGATCCGTCGGAAATCCTTGTAGGATTTGTGTTACAAAATAGACACGGTACAATTTTTTTCCTCCGGACATTCGGGCTTTCTCCTGCCAGTTGTCGCTCACGCGTCGCTGTGTACGATCGGATATTGCAGTCAACATAGCATCTGCCTGAACAGACTGAATAAAATCACTAAACGCCACAAGTTAGTCGCTGTCCCGTACGAGATTCGAACCAGAAACGCCAACGCTGTTATGTTTAGCTCAGGAAAAAGAGCGGTAAATTATCTATAATGATGCATTATTTCGGCACATTCTTGGATATAATAAATAACGCAACGAAAACATTCGGCCCAAAATTGCATCGATAGCCTTCAGAACACGAAGCGCAAGTGGTAAATACCACAATACTTTGATCAAGAATCTCTGTAGACACCGCGGATTTTTCACTATTGGGTAAAACTTTCACCCCACAAAAGACCATGAAGGCCCGGGGGAGGGGGGGAGGCCCAGAGGGGGAGGGGGTGTAGAGGTACAGATCTACTCTGTATTATTATTATTATTATTACTATTATTATTGTTTACTGCAATTGAGTTTTCACCCCGTCGCAGTAGTCCTTACACTAGTACAAGCAAAACAAATAAGAATCAAATATACATAAACAAAACAATACAAAAACACAGTACAAACAATACAAAACACAGTAAATACAAGTGCACATATTACCAAAACACCCACACAATCGTCAAAACACCCACACCTTACAAAGTGCACCCATACACACACCCACACATTACAGAACCAGTTATAACAAACACAGCACAAGATACACACCGAATGTAATAGTTCCAGTACATTTCAGTACCCTCAGCATAAGGCCACACTAATGTACCTGGTACTTTTGTCCCCAAGAGCTTCACCTTAGCTCACTTCATTTCAAAACAAGATCACTTCACATAAATCACGTCAGTGCACTCCACATCACTTCACTTCACGTCACTTCACTTATTTACATCAATGCCCACTTGAATTCCCTTTGCTTGTAACTACATTCTTAACCCCCTTTCTAAAAGTGTTTAGTTTACAGGGAAAAGACTCTACCAGAGTCTTTCCCCTGTAAACTAAACACTTTTCCCCATTAAAAGCTGTAACAAGTTATAATTGCTCCAGCTTTTAATGGTCCTATTGACGAAGGAATATTTACCAACATCTGTTTTTCGTCTCCCACTCCTGATTTTCCGATTAACCTCGGCTCTAGATGGGGGTGAGTGGTCAACCCCACGCCCCGGCCGCTTTACTACCGGGAAAGAGACCCGGTAACCATTATACAAGAGGCTGGGAGGGCCCCAGGGCCAGTCCCGACAGGTGCGGAATATCTCGCCCCCCACCGGAATTTAATCCCACAACCGTTCATACCGTAGAGACTCGCTATACTGACTACGCTATCCCGACCCTCACTCTAAGGTACACAGCAGTAAAACTATTTTTTTTTTTTCCGAAAATAAAATTTTGTGTTCCAGATCTGACATCAATACTTTTAAAAGATTTTAAAATTAATGCATATTCCCTACCTTCTTTTACATACACACCCACACACACACACACACACACACACACACACATACTGGGTCGCATTTTATTATAGGGATGCGTTCCTGAATGTCTACTATAATTCAACAATAATTCTCCCTCAGGTATAAATACGGAGTAGGGGGAAGTGCTTTTCTAGCCCATAAAGCTGCACAAATTGTAGCGCATTTTTGCCTTTAAACGCAATAGCACAATATAAGTAAATAAAGAATACAAGTTAAACAATCGATTCACATTTTTTAAAATTCTGAGCAAAAGTGAGATTTGATTAATATTTTACGTCGCCCTATTGCAAATTCGGATAAAAAGCGACCGTACCGTTTGTACTGTATACAATACTTAGGTGCGGGCGAAATTTTAAAAACGTGTACTGGATACGTTAATATATCATAAATATAATAACTATAGTCCACCTCTGGACTTTTGTGGCCTGTTCTGGTTTGAACCTTACATTTACTTTACCTTTTAACTATGCTGAAAATAAAAAATCACCCCCTGAATTCCTAATAATGTCCCGTCTTCAGCTACTATGACGAAACTCGTCTGCTGAGGTCGTGGGTTCGAACCCCACCGGAGGCATGAATATTTGTCTGTTGTGAGTGTTGTGTGTTGTCAGGTAGAGTTCTCTGCGACGAGCTGATCACTCGTCCAGAGGAGCCCTACCGAATGTGATGCGTCGTTGTGTGTGATCTAAAAACCTCAAGAATGAGGAGGTCATGGGCCGCGTTGGGCCGAAGCACCACGGGAGATAGAGAAAAAAAGGACAAACAAAACAAAAAATTGCACAAAGGGTAAAGAGAGAAAATGAAGAACTAGTGTCAGGGGAAACGGTTGAATATATATAGTACATCAACTTAAATGTGAGTACATTCTAAGACATAAACGCATGGGCCGTGTAATGCAGAAAATACGTTACCAGCCACAGCCCTCTGTAATGTGCACTTTGGATTCAACATAACAATAATAATACTAATAATAATAAATAATAGTTGCCGTATTCATAAGCAGCTTTATAATTTTAACGCTTCACAAAATATGATTAGGGTGTAAAATCAAGGATGATGACGTGGGCGAGGCATGTGGCAATTATGGGGCAGAAAAGAACTGCATGTAAGGTTCTGGTGCGGAAACCCGGGGAAAAGAGACTACCTGGAAGACCCGAAGATGGAAATATATTAAAGTGGATCTTAAAGCAAAGGGGTTTGAGGGCTTGGATTGTACTTATGTGGTTTAGGACACGAAAAAGCGGAGGGCTCTCGTGAACATGGTGATGAACTCTCGATTTCCTAAGATGCGCGAAAAAAATTGATTAGCTGAGGAACTATTAGTTCCTCAAGAACTTTGCTAAATGGAATTAGTGAGATGCCTCCTAAAATGCTGTTGAATTATAGCGGAGTTCGTAGCTCCTACGGAAGTCATTACTAAAGGAACATTTCTCCGTTACATTTCCTTTTCAAATAGTAGTCTGTTGATGAAAACGGATCCAATATTCAGTGTTTTTACGTGAATAAACTTCCCCTGCTTATTCGTGCTCTCATAAAGGACCATGTAATGAAAGTATAGTACATCAATAAACATCGGCATTGACAACTATAGCGTCATTTTTTGATGGCCCTATACAAATCACATTCGCCCAGGCTCCATATCAGTCGACAAATTATCACCGACCTTGAAGATAATGTTTGCGGTAGAAAGACAAACGATTACAACTGCTCGATTTGTGCCTCATTCATTGATGTCAGGGTCTGTAATACACAAAACCTATCTCCTGTACATCGCCCATAAAACTGTAACGTCTACACGGTCTAGGCTCAGCGCAATGAAACGCGCTTTTACGTATTTACCCTGTTGTATATTTCTCCCACATAAGACTGACCTTATAACCTTACATTCAACCATACAAATACGTCAAAGCAGCATCATCCTCCACGGGCTATTAAACTTTCAAAATTCAGACCTTGGGATGTAGCACTGAAAATGTGTGCCAATATTTGGGCTAAATGTGATTACATTCCAAATTAACGACGGAGAAGGTAGCTTCGTAACCATAAGCGTTTCTCAACTCTGTCAATCTTGAGTGGAACTTCACCGGTGAAATCTCTGCCTCCTCCATTTCGGTTTAGGCCACTCGTCTGTTCCGGCTTCAGAACGTTGCTGATTTCGTCACCCAAGGCCTCTTCTCTTCTCTTCTTTCTTCTCTTCTCTTCTTTTCTGGTTTATGTCAAAGAGCCTGTTTTAGAAAATGCGAAACATGCATTTCTCAGTCATACGTCCCACCGTTTCTCTTACAAATCTTACAAACAAAAAAAAAATCTCGCAGAAATTGTGTTTAGCGACGTGTACTGTTAATGGAATGGAGGGGATGGGGGAACAAATGCAGAGAAAGCAGATACACTTCGGCCATATGAAACTTGAGAGTGAAGAGTAACTAGAATTGTGCAACTATTATGTCCCTGTGCCCCTGTGTCGCTCTAGCAAACGGGGCCAGGAGCCAGTATGCCCGCGGTAGGAAAAAGGAAACCGTACCATTTGTCCAGAACACACGCCGGCCCTCCAGTCTGCAGCACGTTACGCTACTGTATGGGGTATGCAAACTTCATTACAGTACGCAATCTACACAACATGCATCTTCCGTAACAGCAGTTGGCAGGAAACCCGTTCTTTTCAGCTTATCTTTAACTGTGTTTGTTTTTCTGAAGCATCATGTCATTCAACTTGCAGTATCTAAACTTGACCTCCAGCATGGCCTGATAGCCTACTTATTTTCAACAGAGCTACATAAGAAATGATCACCATGTACGCATTTCGTTTAGGCAACTTTAAGCCCGGGAAACGGTTGTGCCTTTACATGAGGCCTCGCACGAAGCAAGCAAAGCACACATATTGAATGAGCAATCACAAATAGCCGATAAGGTGCAGTCTTCCGGTTGTGGATTGCGTAAGGAGGTAAGAACGCTTCTCCGTTAAAACAAAGTAGCATGATAGCAAATGTTTGCGAGCCTCAGACACGAGTAGATCGCTTGAACGACATTAGCAACTGGGAATAGCACGAAGGTTGGCATGGGAGAGGTGAACGTTTAGTTTTCCGAATAAATGGAGCATGACTACAAAACTGGATTCTCAATGAAATAAGAATTTCGCTGCTTTACTTTCGTGCAAAAGTACACAGAAATTCCATTTCACACGCCAGATCTTACCTTGAATGAGACCCAGTCGCATTTTAATGAAGAACGCTAACTAAATGACAGCTTCAGATTTTAAGCCGGAGTATAGCCAAGGGAGCTCCAATTATGCATAGCAGGCCTTGTCGATATTAAAAGAGTATACCGCACTTTCTTGTAAGGAAAGGAAAGCAATCCATGAATTTTAGAGCGCAAGTCACTTACATATTACTGGGAAACATTAACTATTCACGCTTGGAATAGAACTTTAACATATTTGTTGACGAAATCAGCTTTCGGACTTGTATTTATAAATAATCTGCGTTTACAGCGGATCTCAAGTTGAGACTGTATATACGTGTAACTGAACTTCGTTACTATCGCTATTTGACCTTGGGTGTCCGTCGCATGCTGTTGGTTACAGTTTTGTTGCTAATCCCACGAGTTGTCTTAAAGCTGCGAAGCTTTACTGTTCCATACCAAATTATGCCATAAATTAGCTCAGTGTGAGATTGTCAAACTGATAAGAACGCTATCTAGCAACCGGCCAATACTGTTCTAATGCATAATGTGCATTTTTTGCCCATGTTCCTACAATAAATGCGTCATCCAATATGCACTTTTTGATGCACCATTATATAAATGGTCCATCACATAGTGCGTACGGTGGATGATATATTGATTGTAGGATTATGTACTTGAAGTCTACCGCATTTGACTGCGATCAACCGCTGTGACACGGACCGGAAAAAATGTAGGTTCAGAAAATAATTACAGAATATTTATCTAGAAGAGTTGGCCCGTACCAGTAAGTAATTAAAATGCATTCTTATATTTCTTGTATACAGAACGGATTACGTTATCTCAGTTGTCATGCATGTAACACTCGTTTGAGAGGTTCTCAGATCGAATTCTGGACAGAGTCAGATTACTTCTGTGTCTCAGTCGTCTTAAGCAAATGGTAAGGGCGCAGTTTCAGAGTAACTCCCCATCTGCCATTCGTGATTCTGTCTGCAGCTCTTTCACCCGACGTAATATGACCCCTCAATTTTTTAATTTGAATGACGCCATCCCGTTGTGCATGTGTAATAAATTTCATTGCAAAGTACCGTCATATACAACAATTGAATATCAGTTGTAGTTTTACAACTGGTTAATTAGGCTACATGTTTCGGCCGTTTTACCCGGCCATCATCAGGTCTACAGAATAATATTGTCAATTAAGGTACATTCGTTAACTCTACCAGTGGGATCCCATTTTTTACACTGGACCTTTAAGTACCTTTAAAAGCTTATTTCAACCTCTAACATAAGCTTCTAAATGCACTTAAAGGTCCAGTGTAAACAATGGGATCCAATTGGTAGAGTTAACGAATGTACCTTAATTGACAATATTATTCTGTAGGCCTGATGATGGCCGGATAAAACGGCCGAAACCTGTAGCCTAATTAACCAGTTGTAAAACTACAACTGATATTCAATTGTTGTGTATGACGGTACTTTGCAATAAAATTTATAACCCTTCAAGTTGACGGAGTGTCGTTAAGTGACGTAAGATTAATCAATCCGTGAATCAACTCTTGACGACAAAAACTGATCTGCATTACATAAAAATTTGGTTCGTACTTAACCGGTAACAGAGTGAGCTTCAGTTAAAAACTAGTAATCGGTTCAGCCGGTATACAGAAATAATGGGTGATGATTTTAAGAATACTGAATTCACGCGGACAAAATGTAAAGTATTTAGTGTTAAATTAGTGTCACATAGCAGCACCTAGAAAGTATTAATCGTTATGATGAATTTATGTTAGTATGTTCCAGTATGTATCAAATTCTTGATAACTGAAGACTTTCATAATTCCTCGGTCTGAATCAAGTATAATCAGAATAATGAAATCATGGAGGATGAGTTGGGCCGGGTTTATAGTAATTACACAAATTGTGATCGAAAAGCCTGAAAGGAACAATCATATGGAAGACCTTGTCGTTGGCATGAGAATAATACAAGTTTAAAGAAACAGGGTGTGTACTGGAATCGTCTTGCACAGATTTATGAAAAATGACAGGCTCTTTCGAACATCTAAATTACATACAAACGAAAAATTTCTTCTGAACCCAACTCAATAACATGAGAAATTTCTCGACTGAGTGATTAGTGGTTTATAACGAAGGTCTATACCCTATGATTTCAGTCAGTCAGTTCTTAGTTCAGCTAAATGGATTACGATTTTAACAGCACACTTAAACCGGGATATATCGCCCCCGACACAGCGACACCCGACTTAGCGTCCATGAAAGTCTGTGCACAAAAATTCCGTACTATACGGTACTTCTATATACTGCCACAAATTGTGATTGGGAAAACCCCGTGGTTCCATTTTGGGGTTTTTAAGTGAACATGTGTTCCAGAACGGGTCACCGCGATGTAAATATCCATTTAACGTCCTCGTCGGGCAACTATTCACAACAATGGGGTTACAATGAAAGATACTGGTGCCTGACACCTCGAGGCCTGTTCCGGGTGCCGCCCACAAAGTCGGATATACTGGTGGTGCCCGGCACAGGCTGTGATAGCAGGACCAGTATTCAGTTGCGGAAAAACACGGAATAGTACAGTCACGCTGTCAGACCTCCGCGCTCCCCTTCACTCCAAGCCCCAAGCAGTACGATATTAAAGGCCTTTGTCCTAGCCACTGCTTCAAGACCGAAGTACCTTTATGGACGCCATTCCGTTGTGTTAATTAACCCTTTGACGCCTAACGACCACTATAGTCGTCGTACCGCACCGCTAGCCTCTAAACGTTACATTTTATATCTTTATTCAACAAATACAGGTACTGAATATTTTAAACGTGGTATATACTCTCCGTTTTTTCCTCTTCAAAATGCAGTTTGTTTCATAATTCTAACATATTTGGTCCCTGTTTTATTCACATTTTATATACAGGGTGTGCTAAAATTAAAAAAAATAATTCCGGCGTCAAAAGGTTAATGACAGGCTACATGTTCAGTATAACAAAGCACAAATTATGTGTATTCAATCTGTCTTACATGTATACTAAATATTTCGGTCTATGCTAAGACCACCTTCCGGTATACCAATACCAACACCTTACTGTTTACTTACCTTATGCAAAATCTTTGTATGTTGTGGTATACTTGAAGATGGTATTAGCATAGACTAAAACACATGCAGTATACAAGTAACACATAAGACGGAATATACAGAATTTGTGTTGTGTTAGACTGATCATAACTAGCCTGTCATCGAAGTACTCGGATGAAAATTTTCCCCAGTACGTGGTAATCGTCGTAAATTAAGTTTCATGAGAGTTCATTAGACAACTTAAAATTTCGTAGGAATTGAATTAGGCCCTTCAGTAATTGATCCTGAATAGGACTAAACGTCAACGAAATTCACGCATGAGAATAACCGTATGAGAGAAGGACTCAGGTATTCAGGTACGTTCCAGTTTATTCATGACCCTAAGGAAAGCGACCCTTAAACTAAACTAAACTAAACTAAATTAAACTAAACTAAATTGGCTGTAGGCTCACCATACAGAGTTTAAAATAAATCGGTCCTGGAAGTTGGAACTCCGTTAATAGCGTACGGATTGACGGACTGAAAGTACGAGGCGGTAATCGATTTTTTTGGAATA
>Ga0123355_10018830_pt1 | contig 10975 bp, 6 predicted proteins | sample TergutEmb28metaG_3_FD_89872 | JGI IMG/M metagenome (GOLD analysis project Ga0123355, IMG submission 89872) | Embiratermes neotenicus P1 segment gut microbial communities from Petit-Saut dam, French Guiana - Emb289 P1 | ecosystem: Host-associated > Arthropoda: Insects > Digestive system > Gut ...
AAAATATGTGGTACGACCTTACTCTGTTTTACTCAGTCTAACTGTCGTGCGAATTACATTTTCAGGAAGCCATGTCTGGGAACGCGAGCGCCCCGAGCGGGGACGACGCCAACTTGCAAGAGCAAGTTTCGCCTGTGACCCTGAGCGACGAATGGAGCCGGGTGGCGCGTCTGCTGCTGATAGCTAGTCTTGCCGTAATCGGCAGTGTGGGCAACATCTTCATGATCAGCTCAGTAATGATCGAGGACCACCTTAAGAAACGGGGTAGGAGTTGAAATAGTGTAATTTACCAACCCTCGGTTCTTCTATCCCAAATAAATATCCGTCAAAACAAGTCCAAGTCTTTTAAGACATGGTACCATGTCGATGGATAAATAATTGCAGAAGTTTCAGAGGAACTATCTGCCTCCATCTTCAGGGTATTCCGCAAAATCCACATTACAGATTAAGGCAACATGATCCTCCGAAACGGCTGCAAAAATTTACTAATAAGCATGGCGTAATATTGCATATAACTGAATGTTCACTATACCTCTGTGTAAATACCAAATCACGGATAGAGTAAAATAGATAAACAGGGAGAGAGATAGGGACAGAACCTTTACTTGAGGAAAGTTCAGAGACGTGTTTTCTTGCCTTCTTGAAGAGCGGATTTATTTTTGTCGAAATTCGGTTTCTAGGGTTACAGAGAAGTGGCTCATGTTGAGAGTGTAAAGTACGAGGTATATAAAGTGCAGCGGTTCCATGCAGCGTAAACGTAAAATATAAGTTGTTCCGTGTATACCTAGAAGGCACCTGTATAATCTTTCTCAACTCTTTCTTAAACTTGGAATTAGATCGGGAGGGTTCAGAGTCACGCTTCGGCCGCTTTACCCTTTCGCGCTACCCATTAAAGAAATTGTATTTAATACGGTAATTATTTCTGGTAAGTCATGTCTTGATATTTGACTGTGTTCCATACAAACGTTATACTGAAGCATAGAGAAATGAATATTAGCTGGGAGGTCAGGTCTAGCGGAACGGTAAAATGGTGCACTGTCTCCGCTTCCACTAGATCTGACTACCGTATCAGGTTTCGCTATTAGCACAGAACTGTACCTGTGCGTAAGCACAATATCTCCGAGACATGTAGGAAGCATGGAGTTAAAGCTCCACATAATCTAGACCTCGGCCCTTGAGGAAGATTTGTAAGTTCCATTGTCTTTCTAAGCCCAGTTTGGACTCTAACCGACCTAAGTCTTTTGCAGCCTGGATTGATTGATTCATTGATTTACGATTGGATTTGAGACCTTAGGTCCCGTTGCAGCTAGGCCTTAATTGACGGGCCCTTTGTGCCCCATATCAATTCATGGGAGCCCTGTTACTTTGCTAAAATTCCAGATGGCCCCCAGATTTATACTCTTGATGTCTTCTGGCTCCAAGAAGGAGCCCAGATACACGTGTCTGTGGGAAGCCAAAGCTTCACATTTACAAAGAATGTGGGCGAAGTTTCATTCTCTGCTCCACACCTCCTACACTTTGCAGCCTGGAAGTAGAACACTAAGACATATACATTCAGATGGGGTCAGCTGGCAAAAGTAATACTTGCAATGCAAACAGCCGCCAGCTGGTTCCATAAGCGCGGTTCACATGAGGGCATGTACGGGAATTAAAAAAGTGCCCATAACTCCGTAACCGTTCAAAATCTCACCCATGTTCGTATGAACTTTTTTGCTTAGAATCACTCATACTATCATTTCCCAAAGTAGTGCAAATTCCTCATGAATCACTCTGTATAGGCACTGCCGGTAGGTTTGCATGTATAAATCACAGTGGTGTAGGACCGGATGAAGAGGCCTTCCAAACGAGGTATGGCCCGCGTGATTGTCGCAGTGAACGGGCGTTTTGGCTGCATTAAACTATGTGACAAGGGCATCCAGGTGATGCAGAGTGATTTCCTTGTAACTATTATGTCAACCGGAGTGACTGGAGCACGGAGAATTTTAAGTTTGTTCTTAGTGAGACCAGAAGCATAGTGACTTCTTTTGAAACGTTTTTAACGTGCTTTACCCTTCAAAGCGTTGTGGCAATTATATGTATCACCGGGTTTTAAAACTAAAATCTTCAAGTTTTGCCTGTACATTGTATTTATGCGTGTTGTGCAATTCGTACAACAATCAACAGTTGTTTCTATAAGCGACAGTCACCTACTGGCATTTTGGAAGCACGCTGTGTTCTCTGTGAGGTCCGAACTGAAAATTTATGCACACTGTAGAGTAATTTAGCCTTTACAGTTTGCCGTGCCACGGCTCAGGCGGTCAGTCGCCGGTCTCTCATCTTGTTACTTCGAAGGCCAGGGATCGATCCCAGGTCACTACATGTGAGAACTGTGGTGAACAGCGTGGCACTGGTACAGGGTTTTTTCCTGTCAGTATCATTCCACCCACACTTCAAACCCATCTTCACCTAGATCTACGTGTTGCTCTTACCGTCAGGACAAACGGCCTAAGCCTGGAAACATTCCAAAAAGCAATGCCCTTTCGGAAATTGGGGAGCATTGAATAGGAAATTACTTTCATTTTCTAGTCCTCGCATTTGGTTAGTGGCATCGCTCCTAGCCCTCCCGCCCCAACCACCCCCTCCCGCCGGTCACGACACTGACCGTCCCCGTCCAACAACCCCGTCCGGGAGTGGTGCCACTCATCAGTTTTAAACAGTTTTACAATGATCTAGTCAAGAGCCCCACAGGGGGCTCGACACCAAGACAGACTGGCTGACCGGTACTATAACGTGAATTTTACTAGCCTTCAGAGGGTTAGAACTTGGTCTTGCTGTGCTGAAAATAAAGAACGAATTCTCATCTTATTTCAGTTAGATTTATCCACGGAACGATGTTTCGGTACGCACAGACAAGAACATTTTGACTGCTGTAAATTTCTTTAAAACTGTACCGGATTTAGTTCCTTTCGATAGACTATATCGAGCACGTACCTTACTGTAGAACTTCTTAAGGTGTCTTATTCGCTTGCTCTGATATTGGCAACGTGACACATAGTGACCTCTACAGCAGACTGTCGCCCTGTTAGTTGCGTAGAGATCCTGCGGATTTAATATCGAGGGCTACTGTACAGTGCATCTGTAAATGTTTTTTTATTCCGATGATTGATCCGTTAAATAGGAGACTGGGTCGGCTTCATAGTCGTTATAGACGCAATGGAGAAAAGAAAAAATATTTCTCCTCCCGGAAATCGAAGCACAGATCCTCGGTTACCCAGCCCCCGTACTCTGGTCCCGTCTCAATTTTACCTTATGAATGCACGTCAGTTTTTACAAGAAGAACTTTTATCCCGGATTCGTAAAGATAGTTGTAAAAATGATCCTCTTAGTTTTATCATATCTGCCTGTCCGCCTCTTTGCATGTAAAAACGCGAGAACCAATGAAAGGGTATCTCTGAAATGTGATACTGAAGACTTTTACTAAATTGTTCTAATTCCTTTCAGTTTCCGCTAAGGAAGGAAACCTTAACAGATATTTACATGCATTTCTACTCGGATCTTCCTTGTACCTTAGGCTGTGTAATGGCTCAGGGAGTTAGTAGTTCTGAAGAAATTTGCAGTAATTCGCTGGCATTTCACCGCGGTGGCCCAGGTTCGATCTAAGGTCAGTTCATGCCGGCTGTGTGATGGGCAAAGTGACGTTGAGGAGCGAACAGGTTTCTGTCAGGTGCTTTTTTCCTTTGCCAGTATCATTCCATCGGTGCTGCACCCTTACTCATTCATCTATAAACCTCGCTATATGCTCTCAGCAATTGACAGCGTCTCGGGGTGGGGGGGGACACTTTAAAACTTACATTTTGACCTTATATAATTTGTTTACAAGTCATGCGGTTTTCTATGTAATTAAATTAAAACTAAAAGCATTTTCTTTCTGTCGTCACGTAACTGTTGGGCTGATTTTCATAAAGTGGTATAGTGGAGACTGTTTCTCGCCCACCAAGCTTATTTCACGCCATTCGTAAGACAGCATAAAAAGTATGCATACACGAAAAGTAATAACAATAACATAGCGAAAGCTCCAGAATTGCCAGCAATCCGTAATTTGAACAGCCCTGGTGTACTGATTGAAGTGATAAGACTGCGGCTGCTACACTTACTTTCATTATTTAGTGCAAAACAGTTCCACATCCGGTCGTTGGATCTCACAAACAGCAACATGGAAGGGGTTACTATTGATTTTCGTCAGTTCGTCACCCTCCACCCACCCACACACCCACACACACACACACACACACACACACACACACACACACACTGCTGTCAATAACCTGTGTACAGTACAGCCTATCATGCTTGACACCGAAAGCAAATGTCACAATACACATTTTCTTCAAATAGCAATTTTCAAACTGTCAACACCTGCTGTCACGTCTTTTTCACATTCAAATGCTCCCAAGGTTCTAAACCAGACCAGAAGAGCAGCTACTCTCCCTATACTTTCTCGTGGTTCTTACTTCCTGGAGACACACGCGAGGATAACATTCCTACTTCTCTAATTTACCATCCATAAACATCGTACCGTCTCCTAATAACCTACTTCGTTAAATCGTCATTAAATAAGTCAGGAATCAGTCATTTTGATATTCACTTTCTTATCACTGATGACAGCGAAATTTGATGAAGTAAACAGCGTGAACGGTCCTGCAAATTAATACATATGTGGGAATAAACAATAAATGTATTAATGCGGTAATGGTCTGTTAACTGAAGATTCAGATAGACTCATTGAACCTTGAGGAGGAACGAACTACTTTCCTTCGATACGTCTGGAACCACTCAACCAAAGACATTGCGTCACATCCCAGACGACCTGAATCCACATCAGCATTGTTGTGGGATCCTCATATCTCAATAACTTGGTCACTTTAGTGATTAATTATATTTTTAAGTTAATAAAAAGTTTAAAGTTTTGGTATAATCGAGTGGCGCGTGAGCCAATTCCTTCCACAGAATTTCGAACAGATTAATGGCTTCTAACGAAACAGACTCCTAGTGTAGTCTGATGGAGAAGCTCGCAGTCGCTCAACCGGTAAATAATTTCTCCTCTTTTTTATGGTACCAAATGTACAGCCCCCAGTGAGCCAGGGCCTCCTCATTCACGAGGTTTCTAGATCACACACAACGACGCACCACAGTCCTTAGGACTTCTCTAGACGAGTGATCAGTTCGCCGCAGAGACCTCTACCTGACAACACACAACACTCACAACAGACAAAAGTCCATGCCCCCAGTGGGATTCGAACCCACAACCTCAGCAGGCGAGCGACCGCAGACCTACGTCTTAGACCGCGCGGCCACTGGGACTGGCCTCCGTTGTATTGCATGAATTAATTTACTTAAATAGTCCACATACAAAAGAAGATTTTTTTTATTTTTCCTGCGCACCATATTTTGGTCCCACGACCATTGCCCAGGGCACGTTACAGCCACATTGACTTACAGACTTACAGTTGGAGCAACAAAGTAGACATCACCAGCTAATCAGTGGTCTGGTGGACTTGTGTTATTGTCCCTAATCCATAGCAAACGGACTGGACGTAGCAGATACAGTGGCACTGTTAAATACAAGGTGGTTCAAATATGACCGGGACTGAGTAATTAGTTACCTTCTGTTCGCTCATCACTCTAGCAACTTCCAGACAGGACTGTACAGGTTCTAACCCGAGCAGGAGGGAGGGTGGAGGTTGTGGCTTCACTCTCTCAAGGTCGCACAGCTGCTGCGCAGTGCGGCTTGTTTACACACAAACCAGTCCCGGTCATTACAACGTTAAGACAGTGACACTGGTTTCATTCGTAATAAGGATAATCTTACTAGCATCTGCAATACTAGTAAATATAGCAACGCCGATAAGGCGTGGGTCTGCAGCCACTCGCTTGCTGGGATTGCGGGTTCGAATCCCACGAGGTGCATGGATGTCTATCTCTTGTAAGTGCTGTGTGTCATCAGGTAGAGGTCTCTGCGACAGGTCGGCCGATCACTCGTCCAGAGGAGTCCTACCAAGTGTGGTGTTAACGAGCGTGATCACTACACCTGAATAAGGAGGATACCCTGGGCCACTAGGGCTGTCGAGCCATGAAACATAATAACATTAATCAGCATAAAGACAGTTTTTACCTTAATAAGTACAAAATTCACAATTTTACGTAACTGTTCGCGTTAATTTTATGTCACTGTTTGCAGATTGTAAACAGAGATGACCTGTGTCGGTAGACGTTTAGTACAAATTCCAAACATAGAACTTTACGATATCCGCCCGGGAGTCGTGCTATTCCATGTGGACCGACGGACGGACGGACAGGCACAACGAAGCAAATAGCCGCTTTTCACAGTTGTTTTTTCAAAAGCGCTTAAAACCGTTCCAAACCGAGAATTAGGATACACGCAGTTATTAATATTCCGATAAAGAACACGATAGGCGCAGTAGACAGCAGGGTACTCAAAAACACCGGTCGCGGGAAACATGCGGTCCGTGGGCGTAGTTTGTGTGGTACCTTCACGGATAGTCTTCCAATTATCGAATGTTGACAGGTTCAATGTCTGAGAATTTCTTTTTTATTTAAAATCCTGTACCTCACGCGCCTGAAGACACAGAATGATTTGCTATCCGAGGATAACACAGCCTGTTTCCAAGGTCACACACATCTTAGACCAGGCCTGCTAAGCGTTTTATGTGGTGCGTGCAAATTGGGCAGAATTTGGTGTGCATATGGGCAACGTGGAATTCAATACACAGAACTGAGGAGGAATGTGTACGTGTAATTATTTGTATAATTGCACTGTGTACTTTGCTATACATCATGTTCTGTAAAAATATACCGGTAATAGTAGAAACAGTTTATAAAAAATACAACTCACGACCTAAAGTAGGTTATTACCGTGTTTAGCACCTCTTAACAAAATGAAGTAGCAGTGTAACGTACGTGTCCATAAATAAATTGCTCAAATGTTTCCAGAATCGCCTCTGCGTTCTTCCTTCGCATTGACAGGGAAAGGTTTAAGAGATATTCAGATGTTTTCTCATATCAAATATCTCTACGGACAACATACTGTCCACGAGCTACGGTTGGAGCGGGCCTGCCTTATACGGTATTATCACTGCGTGCAGCATTGTACAGGCATTCTAATGATTTTCTTTCCCGCGACCTCTTATTAATACTCACACACCAAGATTTAATTTACATTCATTATAGCTCTTGAATTTTTCTGCGCTCATTACATCCACATATGTATACAATATTAGTACCAACCAGCTGCACGAATATCTACGATCGACTAATTGTTATTTCGTAATATTTCTCCTAATTATTCATAAATATTTGTGCAATAAGTTGCAATTAGTATTGTACGGTTAATCACTGGCACGGGACACGAATAACAGCCACACGCGTTCTTTTCTTGAATGCTATCAAAGAATACATATTGATAAGACAGTCCCCATCTCAATCCCTGCAATGTTTGAAAGTACTGCGATTATTTCCTGCTGTAAGTACTGCGATTATTTCCTGCTGTATTATAAAGTTTTCACAAGATAACTACATCTTAAGATGTCTCATCCCTGCTGTGTCTCTACAATACGCAACAATAAGGATAAAATCCGTCAATACACACACCTTTATTATAGCAAATCTAAAACATCTACACATTTCGGCTCTAAAAGGCAGCCAGTATCAGGCCGTGTGTTCAGAAATATAAACAAGAAAATTATATAGCTGTAGCTATACATCTAAAAGTGAAAACCTTTGGTCGAGATCTTGCCCGTACATGAAGTATTCGAAAACGTCACGTTTAGAAACTATTTTTACAATGGCTTCTGGAAAGCATTTTTGCAATGGCTTTTACAGTACTTTATGTACTACAAAAACGCTTTCCATACGTGACGTTTACGAATACTTCGTGTAAGGGCGAGATCTCGGCCATAGTTTTTTTTGTTTAACTTCAGATGTACAGCTACAGATTTATAATATTGTTTTTACATTTCTGAAACAAACGGCTTCATGATGGCTGCCCTATACACGTAGCTATTGTAGATTTGTTATGATAAAGATTTGTATATTGATGGACTGTATCCTTACTGTTGCCTAAGATAAATATATGTTCGAATTCCGCATATTGTCCTATCCCTGCAAATTGGACAAAATATATATGTTTCAGGAAACACCTTCATTGTGAATGTGGCACTGGCAGATTTGCTCATCACAGGATTGGTGTTCCCAGCATCTACGGTAGTGCTGCTTGCTGGTCTGAAGGACGCTCCTGCAGTATGCAACTTCCAGTGGTTCCTTGCTATCCTGTGTTGCCTGGTTACACTTCTGACATTGGCTGCCACAGCCGCCGAAAATTACGCACGTCTATGCCTGTCACAGGATTGCTATGCAATGTTCACGTCCACAAGAATTACAGTAGCCGTTCTCACAATCTGGCTGCTCAGTGGGTTAACTGTCACGTTACAATTTGTGTACAATGTGGGGCCTGGATACTGCACCCCACGTCGCTTGACAGGAGATGTTCTGCCATATTATGTCATTGTGGGTGCCTTCTTTGTATTACTGCCTGCTTCCCTTACTTTTGCTTGCTACCTCCACATTACCCTCCGTATTCGAGTGGCCAAATCAAGGCCCAGCTTCAAACCACCCATGTCATTTAGTTGGGACTACTCTCTTATGAAGACAAACCTCTACAGCTTTGTGTTGTTTGTAGTGTTTTGGCTACCATTTGGCATTACCTTAGGTGTGGGATCTGTGCGTACAATTTCAAGTAGACTGTTTTACAATTTGGCATGGTTTGCACTCAGTAAGTCTTGTATCAACAATTTTCTGTACTGCCTAACCAACCGTCACTTCCGAAATGCTTATGTTAATTTATTCCACTATTGTTGCTGCAAAACAACAGTGTCCTTTTCAAGGCGACCCCGAGGAGCTTCAGAAGGACTGTCAGCAACCACAAGGCCGACAGGAGACGTGCGTGTGCACATCATCCCAGGTTATAACATGTACTCTTATACAAGTCCCCAGCGTGCACGAGAGGTATGCAAAACAGCTACACCCAAGCGTTCTGCAGGTCCCTGTCGGCCCAGTACTAGCCGTCCAAACGGCCGTGATGTGTACGAATTGTGATGAGCCAGCGGTTGCCCTGTAAATGAGCATGAGGAATAAGTTAGCTAGGTTGGGCACCCCCTAGAACATTGCAATCAGATACACGTACCACTGTAGCACAATGCATAAAAAAATACACGAAACAGCAATTGAAACTACCATAAATACAGCAAGTCAGCACATTTATGAACATAATTTTTGCAAATGTGATGATCATATTTATGCAGATGTGATTAAAATAATACAGGTTACTCAGGATGACCAGTAAATAGAGCACACATTCAGCATTCAAAATTAGACATGCTTAACTTTTGCCCAATTCCCTGAGCTACACAAAGTAATGCCAACACACAGCCCCTCTCAATTGCAGTTTCATAAAGTACTCTTACACCAGTTTCTAAATATATCAGATATTTAAATATTTATTTTTTGAAAACAAGCATATTAATAGTTCATATTTTATTATCAAAGTTTTCATAATGTAACATTAGATTGAAGAAACATTATAGATAGTTACTCTTGACCATTACATTACGTTATTGGCAGTGCTGTTCGTACATCTGTGTCAAAGGCAGTAAGCACTGCCATGTCAGTAGTGGTACTCCTACACATTAGACTACATATTACACTCAGTGCTTTTGCAGTGCGGAAGTTCCACCATAAGCAAACTCCAGTGTAGGTACAATCAAGGGAACCCCTTGGGTGTAACTGAAATTTCCATAAGGCAGTATTAAAAAAAAGACAAGCTTTGAAAAACATTCAGCTTATCAGCCAGCATTCAAAAATATTCTCTATACTGGAAAAAATACAAGGACCCCAAGTCTAAATTATGTAACTTCAGGACAGTTACACACACATTTAATTTCAACACACAACAGATGTTTGTGAAATATTTGAATATTAATATAAATATATGCAAGCAACTTCAAAAGAAGAATGTGTGAACTGAAAACTCTACATTGTGTTCATTAAATGATACACATCGCAATTCTAACTTAACAGGACTGGATTCATACATAACAATTCAAGGAATATGATAGATGTTTGGATGTATATATATGTGTGTGTGCACACACACACACACACACACAGACACACACCCATATGCAAACAATATACATATACATATATTGCACTATGTCTTTATGATATTGAACACACCCTTGTCAGTATTTTAATCCTTCAAGTTTTGTTCAACATCCATACTGTATACTTGAAACTCACTGCTATGTCTTCAACATGCATTAGCTACACATTCTAGTGAGGACATACACTAGTATTTTCTTATGTTTTCCTTGTATTGGGTTCTGCCTGATGGTGGGTCAGATGAGCTGAAAAATGTTGGAAGTAATAATATGTAATAATAAAATACACAAATTGACTTGAAGTGAATTTTTTTGGATTCATATATACAAATACAACATTACCAGGATCATCAGCTCTGCAGTCCTGGGTGGGCCTTGGCCTCCACATATACTGTATATGCACAGAAAATATAGAATACTAAGAACGTGTTTAATATTCTCAAAATCATTAACATAAACAAGTAATAGTGTCACATGCTCCTGATGAGTATGCATCATACTTGAAAATATATATTTCTTTATCATCATCATCATCATGTTCCTGAAGGGTTAGGCATGTTTCCTGTTCCTTGATCCTCAAGATGAAGTTGGTCCCTCCATCTCTTCCTCGGTCGTCCAATGTTCTTTTGTCCTTTTGTTTTATATTGTAGTGCTTGTTTTGGTAGTCTGTTTGTGTCCATCCTCTGTACATGTTGTAGCCACTTTTTCTGGTACTGTTTTATTTCCTTTACTATGTTCTGTGCTCCCGTTTTTTGCCTAAT
>Ga0123355_10018831_pt1 | contig 10975 bp, 8 predicted proteins | sample TergutEmb28metaG_3_FD_89872 | JGI IMG/M metagenome (GOLD analysis project Ga0123355, IMG submission 89872) | Embiratermes neotenicus P1 segment gut microbial communities from Petit-Saut dam, French Guiana - Emb289 P1 | ecosystem: Host-associated > Arthropoda: Insects > Digestive system > Gut ...
GGATTTGGTTAACGAGGGGTTGGTGTTAGTGTTGGGGGGGGGGGGGGGACCAAAGAGTTTGATCTCGTCGGTATCAAGTATCTGAGGTGTGGCATCGAATGTTGTAGAAAGTGACTTAAGGTTCTGGTGTCGTAGATATTGCATTCAAGAGGTCGTTTGTACGTTCTAATATTATCACCATCCCATAAAAAATGCATATATCTGATATTTCGGCTGTACTCGCGTATAGGGAACCACCCCATTGCCGATTCATGGTATACTCCGTGGTTCTTTGCCGCTATGTGGAAAACACTTCGATTACGGAGCAGTTCCGATCCATGGTTCCATTATTGTAGGTATGGGAGAATGTTGCATGAGAACTTTGTTGCTTGAACAGTCGAGATTACATTTGCCGAATGATATATATGTAGTATTTGTGGTTGTGATTGTGGTGGTTGGTTTCGTAGTTGAAGTTTGTAAGAACGATGTATGCCAAGAATGATGCGAAGTGTAGATAAAGAGAGAACCGAAGCGAAAAAGTGGGTTTGATTGAAAGGTGACAAAGCAGTAAAGTTACACAGGTTATGGTAAAGTGAGGTAAACTAAAGGTCGAATCATCCCTGTACTCGCCTTGAAGGTATGTGTAGCAGTGCAGGTGTAGTAGCTCTTTGTTGAGTTTTAAGGTCTTTTAGTATGTGAGACCTTGCAGTTTGGCAGATACATGTCACCGTTTTAGAGGAACCTATACGTGTCTCGATCGTGGGTATTTTAACGTCAAGGAACTGAGGTAGCACATCATACAAGGCCTTATTTTTTTAATTATGTCACTGGAAAGCGCTTTACACAAAACTTCGTGTTGATGTGGGGGATCACCAGTATTTTGCATTTGTGAAGTAAATGGAGAGCTAAATATACACAGCGAGTTTCTTTCTTAACCGTTAAAGCAGTGACAGCATTATGGGTCAAAATATTTCAATGTTCTTGGCCCTTCAAAGTACAGTAGGAACTATGTGTTACTTACTTTAACATGAAAAAACTCTGCATTGAGCCTATTAAGGATATATTTATGCATTTAGTATATCAGAATAAACCATGTTTACTTCCCAAAACAGGCAATGGAGATGAATGGTTTTCTGTGAGGTAGGTGTTAAATTTTGAATTTTACTTAGATAAAATTCAGGCCACAAAGGGTGAACCAGACTTTTTGGTTAATAAGCAAATGTAATTAAGGTTAGTACTTATATTATTATCATAAGAAGAAATGTATAATTCACAAAAAATATTTTTAAAATCTCTTAAATATTGGAGAACCAAATTTTGTGTTGTGTATTGGAGCCCTTTACAGGTGTTTATTCGAATCAGTATTGTTAAATAATGTGATGTAATTAGAACAGCAGATGACAAAGATATATGTATGTGGTTTTAAATATGAAATAGGTTATAAAAAGAATTGAACCACAAAATTTTTAATATTTATAGTCCACTTTGGGCTGCATAATGGCTGGACAGGGTGCCCTAGTAACTGTACTCCCTGTTTGTTCTGTAATTTATATGATCATATAACAGTAGAATTAGTAAATAATAGATTGTTTCCACCCTTTGAACGTTTATATGAAGACTTGATGTCTCTTAAAACATGTCAGATGCTATGGCACTAAATTTGAATATACATTGCTTTTGAAGTGTACAGAGAGCACTGTGTGCTTGTGCTGTACACTGTATATTTACAGTATTTTATTGTGCCTTCTGTGTCGCTGGAACTGGCCTCCATTACTGAAGTACAGCAGTTTGGAATGTTGTGTTACATTTTTTAAAGACAATAAACAACCAGCAAAACATCATCCCTGCAACTGAACCCAAAAAGCAAGCCCTGAACTCCAAGTCCTGAAAATAACAGTCTGGAGGGTTGGAGTTGCATTTCAATAGCTTCCTCTTTTATATTTTTGTATTTATTGATGAGTTAAGCTTGACTAACTGATATAACCTTGAGTACAGTCATCTATTTGTATTTATTAAATTACTGTCTTCAATAGTTACCAGACCAATACAATGGCATTTTATACACAGCTTGTTAAAATGGATGCTGGAGTTGCATTTCAGTAGTTTCCCTTGTGTGTTTTTGTGATGAGTTGAGTTTGTCTTGCAGATATATCCTTGAGTAAAGTAATCTCATTGTATTTATTATATTACTGTCATCAGTAGTTATCAGACCAGTACAACACGTATTGTGTTGGTCCAATGTTGTATTGGTTTGATAACTATTGAAGACAGTGTGGAGGGCCTCTTTAAGGAGCTGCATTTCATTTCTTACAATTTAAGTTTTTACAAACACTGTCAGAAGATGACAAGGGAAGAACAGGCTTCTGTTACTAATTTGTTACTAGGCTGGAAGAAGAGAAGACACTGGATTGATGTTAACAATGGAGCTGTTTCTCACATATGTTAAACTGTTAAATGATGCATTGTTTGTGTCTGGGGATTGAGAATCCTAATGCTGTTGTGAAGAGTGCTTTGGACTTAGTGTGTATTGTGCCCTGTAAATGTTTCTTTGCATAACCTACCCTTTCAGGCATGTCGTACCTAGGCATGCTGGATGCGTGATTGTGGCCTAGTTTAGAGAAGGATTTTCCTGGATGATTACTGAGCAGGACAGAGCACCTCAACTTCATCACTTGTAGATCAGGTTGTTTCTGGAGGAACAGGTGCCTGGAAGGTGGATAGGGTGAGGGGCTGAATATCTTGGCTACCACTGTCCCCAGGTGTGACAACTCTGGGCCTGTTTATTGGGGCACTTTAAAGATTATGGATACACAACACCTATAGCACAATCCATGAAGGAGCTATGGGGCCAAATTTCAGATGTGGCTACTTGTATTGAAGGTTATGTGGTAGATCTGTATGTAGGTGTCTGTGAGAAGGTTTTGGTTTTGACGAGTAATGGGAGAAATAGGGTCTCTGAGAGGCATTTTGGACAGCTGCTCAGCCATGTTCACCACCCTGTATAGACCTGTAATGGGTCTAGGGGTTCAATTGTACTGTTGTCTTTGTTGTTATAATTCAGGCATTAATATATATATATCATACATTGCTAATTAACAAAACACAAGTCATTCATGTCTTCCTGAATTCTTACACTTACATGAAAATAATGTAGCAGTTGTTACTGTAATAAGTTCATAAATCATAACTACTCAAGTGCCTGATAAAAGATGCTGTGGAATAGAGCTTGAATGTTATATTAACCCCATTATGAGATTAATCCATTTTTCATATTGCCTTAGTACAGAGGTTTGGAGTGATGGCTTCCTTCTTCAATATGTTATGTATAACTGCTGATATACATGCATTATATTACAGTACGAGATGGATATAATTAAAACAGAACCTGATTCAGATGAAGACTTTCTGTCTGAAGAACAGAAGCTTGTTGATGTGAAGCTTGAAGGTGATCCAGTCCCAGAACCGTATTGTTTAGTAAAGACTGAAGCTTATGTAAGTTGCATATTTTATCTTTGGTTTATTCCACTCCAGAAGGCCACGGGTTGCCTTTATTACAGCTGTTACACCCCAGATTTATGCAGAAGTTACTAATCACATTTCACTTGTTACCAAGTTACCAAGATCTGAATTTGACTGGGAAACCTTATACATGTGTGAATTCTGTGTGTAGTTTTTAGTTTGGTGGCGGTAACTAATGGAGCTGTGGTTGTCTGAAGTACAGGATCATTATTTTATCTGATCACTATTGGTTGTAACTTTTGACACTGTGGCAATTTACCATGAGGCAGGGTCCTTGTGTCGAATGATGAGTGAAATGATATGATGAGATAAAATATTCTTTCCGTTTAATTTGAAAGCCAACAAGTACTGGGAGGTGAAGTAAGATTTTGATGTTGTGTCTGACACCATTAATGTAGACAAAATGTGTACTGATAAAGTTCTTCCCCACAGCAAAGACCAAAACTGTGTAAATTGAAGTCATTTAAATGTAACTTCAGCAACACAATATTTGTAGGAAGATAGATGGAAGTCCTTTAGATGAGAGTTTGTGGGTTTTCACAGTTGTCTGGTGGAGGATTGCTTTCTTCTGGAATATGATGTTGCATCCTGACAAATGTTGGGAACTGATAATCCAGTGGTACAGTGTCATATCATAGAAGATCAGAATCCTCTGTTTTACCAGTTGTGCCTGGAATGCCGTGTTATTTTTTTTATTTTATATTATTATTATTATTATTTTGTTGCAGGAGCCATGCTGGGATAAAACTGAGTTCAAAGAAGAACTGAAAGATGAAGTACCACTGGAGGAGGATGAAGAACACGAAGACAGGTTAATGCATATGGATATGTGTACACAGACTAGTGCATACAAATATGTGTGGACTAGGGTTACCATTTATCCATTACAAGAAAAGAGGACATTTATGACATACCGATCATAACAAATAGGGCATATCAGTGGCAAAGGAGTGTCCAAATTTTGATTTAAAAAGAGGATGTATGGCATCATTGGAATAGTTTTGTGACATACACACATTAATATATAAACAAATGTCAAAATTGTGGTTCCTGCATCTTTACTACAGCTACTCTCAATACAGTAATACTAATAATATCACAGAATAACTTTTGTAAGGATAAAAACCGACATAAAAGTCGGTAACATTTTTAGCTATGGAAAGATAAGGCATCCACGGAGAGGAGGGTTTCTAAACAGTCTACTGCTAGCATGTGGGTATTTCTGTTAATAGAAGAACATGATAAGAATAAACTCACTTTAACATGCAAAAATAACTTTAAAAGGGTCCTTTGCTACCTGGTACCTCACGAAATTTTTATGGAAGTTCCAACTCTTGCTGTGCCCCTGCATATTTCTCTGTGGCCCGTATCTTTGTCAGAAGATGCCGATTGTTCATTAGGTAGCCATGGAATTCCTTACATGAAAGATGCTTGTAATTACACTGCACAAGCAGTATGCCTTTGAAAGACGCAGTATTAAGGTTGGTGCTCTCTGCTGTTCACTGCACTTTCATAAATGAGAAAATTCTTGATGCTTTTGCATTGTGTGAAGGAATTGTGAAGAACTGGGCAATTTTAAGAAGTTCTGATTGTTAATCTACATTTTTGGAATTTTCAAAGTACTGTATTTCATCCACTTCTGGTGTGCCAGTAGGATACAAAATTCTTCATTATCTTTGCAACCTGCCAAGAATTTCTTCAGATTGATAAACTTGTCAGAATTCTTCACATCATCATTGAAAACACCTGTTTCTTATCAGAAACTTCAGAGAAAGTTCTGCAGTACTCCTTTGTGGTGTATCATTCAGTGCCATCTACATGAAGGAAGAAAATTCTTCCATTGGCTGTATTCATTTCATGGGATATTCTATACATCTTTCATACAAACAGTTTCCTTCAGCACAGAATTTGTCACAGTCTGCATCAAGACCTTCTGTGTGCTCTGCATCAGTTAAGGCATCTAACTTTGAGGAACATTTTTTGACATTCAACAAGAATGTCATGGATGGAAATTTACAGTCTTGGCACTTCAACAGCAGAGTTGTTTTCCTTTTTACTTTCTTGAATGTGTGATTGGAAAACACTCATAATGAACTGTATGTGCCACTAATATATTTCACTTAACTCATTAAAAAAAACATCTTTGGTGGTTTGGCCTGAGACAGAAACAATGATTTCAAAGGTGGAAACATGTGAATCATTCTGCTACTGCTTGGACATATTGACAGCCATCATGTGTTACTCTGGGAGAGATTTTTCTTTTATTCAATGTCCACAAAATCACAATGCTGTTTCAAATGCTCGGTTTATGCAGTGTAGGTGTGGACGTACTGGTAGATTTTACAGATGACACATTCATTGTCAACCTCTAAATTCTCCGTTGCTTGATGAACACAGTTGTTCAATATATATGCTGGGTAGACCACACCAGTTAGTGCTTTATTGTATGCTACATATATGAGTTTTTCAAACACATTTTTCTCTACAGCATCATGCCACAGTCCCCCAAATATCACACTGCTGTTATCACCGGTGAATGCAATACAGGTCCTCGGTGAACTGTGATTGTCGAGAGTTCCTTTGTATATTGAGTAACAGTCTCTTTTGCTTTATTCAGTTATTGCTGCAATAACATTGACTGTAAACCACCATTTTTCCAATCAAAATACTGAACTGCAACAGGCAACAGCTCCACAGCAGTGTCTTTGCTTGCATCTCTGGCAACTCCACAGCAAGACACTGTGTTGTGTGTGAACATGTGAATTATGTTTTCAATAGCAGCAGGTGCTACAGTTAACAAGTTAATGATTGTGTCTGCCTTTGTGCACTTGAACATTTTCAGGTTATTTCAGAATCATGAATTATTGTTGTGAATAGAACAGATGTGCAGTCAGTTGTAACTACTGTGTTTCATGGTTTGAAATGGAAATGCACCTAATGCTGTTAATACAGCATCATATGATTTTCTTCCTGTTATAGTAAAAAACACTTGTTGATTTTGCTGAAGTGTTTCACCTTTAACAGCTTTCTTGTGTTTTGTGGCTCACCATGCATGTTCAAAGATCAAAAGCACTCTTGTTCACCAGAGACATGTAAGTTGCTGGTTTACATGCCAAACATCGCGACAATTTTGGAAGCACATATACTTGCTTTTTAGTTTGTTCATGGATTTACATTTTTGTTTGTCTATTGTAAGAACACAATGAAAACTACAATAACACATGAACTCAGCAGTGCACAACACATCCTTCACTGCACTGCACACAATTCAAAATGAATGACCAGAACCAGCCCGCATTATAGTTTGTGATCCACCAGAAATGAATGTGAAAATAAGTTATGAAGTTGAAGCTTGGCATACGAGAACTGTGAACTGTAATATACTTAACAGCCTCTGAACAATTGAGTATGACTGTCGACAAAGGCCAAAAACTTGAACATTTGTGGAAAATAAAATAATCCCCCGTGGACACAATCTGTCGCCTGAAACATAGGACATATCTGGGAAAACCTGCACCTTTGGTAACCCTAGTGTGGACAGGTTAGTGCATACGTATAGACAGGTTAGTGTATAAGGATGTGTGTATACAGACTAGCACATATGGATAGGAGTACACAGCTCAGTTCATGTAGATGATGTGTCAAATTCTGCATGCATAGAACTACACTGTATGATTTCAGTATTAATAACAAACGAACATCTGTTTTCTGTCACAGCACAGGGCAGTTGACATCTGTACAGGGCATTGGCTGTGGTCAGCAGAAATTTGATGGAGAGTCTGGTGCTTCTAGGGATGACAGCAACTTGGTTAGCACATTTGTACACGTAGAACTGGATGGTAAAGGAGTAGAAAATAATGTGCAAACGGTGAATATGGTGGACCCTTTAAGTACAATGTGCAGTAAACAGTTCTCAGACAAGAGTTACGTCTCAAATTGTGTCAGTTCACAGACAGAAGTGAAACCATACAGTTGTGATATTTGTAAGAAGACGTATTCTAGTAAAGATTCTTTCAGACACCATTATCGCAGCCACACTTCCAAGAAGACGTATGTTTGTGATGTGTGCAATAAGTCATTTTCAATACGTAAAGTCCTCAAGAATCATTATCGTATACATACTGGTGAGAAGCCTTTTGAGTGTAATGTGTGTAATGCAAAGTTCTCACGTAGTGCAAGTCTCCACAGGCATCATACTACCCACACAGATATTAAACACTACAAATGCAGTATATGTAGCAAGGACTTTTCAAGGAATGATCATTTGAAGAAACATTACCGAACGCACACAGGAGTTAAGATTTACAAATGTGAAGTGTGCAATAAACATTTCTCACAGAAAGAAAATCTCGTAATACACAGTTTTATTCACACAGGTAAGAAACCGTACACATGTGAAGTGTGTAACAGAAGTTTTTCTCAAGGTGGACATCTTAATGCACACAAACTTATACACACAGGGGAGAAACCTTACAGTTGTGATGTGTGCAACAAGAAGTTTCCAGTCCGAGAGAAACTGAGACGTCACTACCGTATCCACACAGGAGAGAAACCATATGAATGTACTGTGTGTGAGCGAAGCTTCACGGAACTTGGCAATCTTAAGCGGCATCATTCTCGGGTCCATGATCGGGAAATTTCGGATAGTGTAGGACTAGTGGAATGAATAACTGACATTGTTATAGAAATCTTTTGTATTAGAATTGCTATAGATCAAATTTTAAATTGAATTTTACTGTCCAGACTTTAATAAATAAGTGTGTGAGTTCATTTAATGTACGTAGTGCATCCAGAAAGTAAGGACTGGTTGGGTGTAAAAAGTGTTTAAAGAATTTTTAAAAGTATCTTTATTGCAACATGTTGGTATCTTCATTAACCCTTCAGCGCAGAGTGACGAGTGTACTTGCTATGCACAGGGCTGTCTTCATTTGCTTATAACATTAGTGGTATTGGGGATATAGTCTTTATCTTGGTATCATTTGTAGGTATTGGACTGGTCTTTTATGCAGTTGAAAACTTATGTCCTGTCACTGTTACTTCAGTTCGTATGCTACATTGATTTTTGCCAAGAATTTTTCTGAACTAAGTGAGTTTCTATTAGATAGCCAAACTGTTGTGCTGTGATCTGTTGGAGGAAATGTATAATACCAACACAGAGATCATAGATAGGGATATTGGTTTATTTTCTGTGGTCAGTTTCAACTTAATGCATGTAACAGTTTTAAATTCCTATGCTACCACTGGCTGGTCTCGTAAATGTTTCTGTTGTTTGAATGTTAAGCTGCATCTTCTGAAGTGGCACTTGTAACATGACTAACAAAAATAGGCAATAATGGTTTTTCTTTCACTAAGAAACTAGCCTTCAGAGAAATGATGAAGGCTGAAATTGTTGTTTTCTTGACCCACAGTGCCACAGGAAGAAGGTCGTAAAATCTGTCCCATAGGGCCTAAATTGCAGAAGCAGGATTACAGACCTTGTCATAATTTTGAATGCAACGAAGTAGTCTCTGTCAAGACAGAATGCAGAAGTAGAAAAAAAGAAGACCTTGTGTAAAGATGGGGTGTCATAAGACTGATACAAACTCTGTGATCACACATTTGTATGCATCTAAATATATTCATTCTTCACAAATTAGTTTTTGTTTGGACCAGATCCACTTTATACAGTTTCTTTCAAAAACAGTGAATTTAAGAAATTTAAGTGCAGATTAACTCCAGCTAGTGCAAGATATGGTTGGCATTTAAACCTGTCTGTGTATACAAGAGTTTTGTAAGATGCTTGCATACAACATGTAATTTGTGCTACCCTCTTTATGATTGGATAGTACTTGTTGGTTATAACACAGGTTTGTATAAACCAGTCATTTGAAATAAAGATAGTGTCGATATTGTTATTAAAATCAGAAGGATTTGAATGGGACTGTAAGATGCTAGTGTCATCTGCAGATTTTAAAGGAACTGATTTATCTCATACAGACCCAAAAATGAGGAAAACCAAAGATCACAAAACCAAACCATGAGGGACACCATGTTTAACTTTAGACCAAGCTTATGTAATATCATCCTTATTATACAGCAGTGCTTGTCTTATATCTGTTGGTCAGATAGGATTTGTAAAGTTTATAATGCTCATCAGTTTTGCTATAGAAATCAAGATTAGATAATAACATTTTGTGATAAACAGTCAAATTCCCATTCTCAGTCGCAAAAAATACCATCCATTAATTTATTATTAAAAGAATTTAGTATTTTATTAGTTACTGATGTGTAGTATTATCAGTTTCTAGTTTAGTTCTAAAACCATGTTGTTTGTTACTTGAAATAATATGATCAGTCAGATGTTTCAGCAGTCCAGTGTGCATTACTTTTTCAAACATTTTTGAAAAATTGGCCTGTAGTTGGATATGTCATTATTATTACCTCTCTGAAGTAGAGGTCTAATAAATCCATGTTTTAACATATTGGGGAATACTCCGGTAGGAAGAGTTAGGTTGCATGTCATTTAGTGGCAAGTTAATGAAAGGGGAACGTAATTTTAATATCGTAATAGGAACTTCATCAGAACTAAATGAATTTAATGATTTAAGAGACATAATTTCAGTTTCTTGAATAGTAGTACGTTTACATTTAATACGAGGGAATTAACTTTGGAATGCATGTTTCAAAGAATAGGAAAGCGAATGATGCACGTTGACAAGTTTTAGTAAGACAGTTTTGTAGGGGGGTTAATAAAATGTTCATTGAAGGCATCAGTTATCGCGTTGTATTACCAACGATCGCCATAGGAAGCGTTATCATCGTAACATGCATGTTTGTTAGTAGGTCTCAGTTCACAGATGGCAGGTGAGTCACGTTGCCGATTTTCATAATTGACGTACAGATCTTATATGCAGTTGACCTGTGGATGCAAGTGCACATTTCAATAGCACTTGCGCTCCGTAACGAACGGGTTTGCTGCTTGCTGTGCGTGCAGCTCGCCGGCCCGACATTCCGCGAAATAACTGTATGGTTTAGACTCGGACATAACCAAGTGTGTGTAACGTAATGTAAACACTGTGACGTTTATGCTTGCTGGGGTGTGTGACAGTACGAACTGAAGCACCGCTGTTTTCTCTTCTTAATGTTTCATTCAAACTGTCAGTGTTAGTTCACGTGTATGCAGTGGCATTAATGACGTCAGGTTTTGTACAGACCTAAATTATTTATACACGTGTGTGTTAAGTGAAGTTGCGTACTTAAACACTGTTGGCCTTCCATTTTGTAAATTCACGTGTGAATAGTTGAGTGAAAAGAGACAAACTTGATGCTACTTGTTTTATTATTACTTTATTCAGTGCTCAACATGTTTCGGATATTAATACATCCATCCTCAGGAGCGTGCGACTAATTCGTTGAGTTACTTCATGGGTTGTATCTGGTTCGATGTGTGTTGGTGTTACGTTGCAGTGTGGCTATGGTGGTGTGGTATCCGTATGCA
>Ga0123355_10018832_pt1 | contig 10975 bp, 11 predicted proteins | sample TergutEmb28metaG_3_FD_89872 | JGI IMG/M metagenome (GOLD analysis project Ga0123355, IMG submission 89872) | Embiratermes neotenicus P1 segment gut microbial communities from Petit-Saut dam, French Guiana - Emb289 P1 | ecosystem: Host-associated > Arthropoda: Insects > Digestive system > Gut ...
TAGAGAAATCTTCAGTACCAATTATGACATTATTTAAAAATATAATTGAAATTAAATTTTGTTTTTATTTGTTTTTTTTTTTTTTTTTTCAACTTACATTGATTATATATGACATGTAACATGTTTTCCCCCAAGGTAGAGAATTGATGTCAATCATATTTGTCAAAATAAGTGTTGCCGGAAGGAACTGGTTGCATTGTTTATTTTGCAGTCATGTCATGATTTGTTTTCATGTTTACTGGGGCAGTCAGAAAGCAGTGCTTCCTGTGTTTTTACGCAGTTTGGTAGTTATACATAGGAATGATATGTATTGTGTAGCCTCAGCATTGTTGAATACATGGCTATTCTTTAATATAATCCACGTTGTTATCACCAGTTCTTTGCCAGCATTGAATTAGAAAGAACATGTATCCTTGCCTTGAAATTTTTCCCCCTGCTCTTCAGCTCTTGTTGCAGAGCATTCATCACCATGTTAATCATAATTAGGTCTCTACAGTTGATCACTGATAGCCCCATTGATGTGCTGATATGTGTGGGGGCCAGTGCCATGAAGGAGCAACAGCAATTCATGTATTTTTCTCCTGAGATGAGTTCATTGAATTTGAGTTTCCAATTTTTAAATTTGTCTTTGTGTTCACTATGATACCTGCTGGCAGAAAATTCCGAATAAGGACCCCGCCCTCATCCTTCAGGACTGTGGCCATGATTTTTACTGCTGTTGATATCACCTTGAATTTCTTCTTCCTTGGAAATATGGCACTACTACACTGACTACCTCTTGGAGTCTGGTTCAGAAGGATGATGAATATGTGTCTCATCCCATGTGATGTAGACTAACAAGAGAAGCTCACTTTCCATCTTGTAACAGTGGCAGAGTCCAGTCATAATTGTTTCTCATGCCTCTTTTTTGTATGCCTTAGACAATATTCATGGCAACCAACAACCACAGATCTTAGCATTGCTAAGCTGTTCACTACTGGTCATGATGTTGCTCTTAGTGTTTAACAGATGCAGACTACAGGTCACTCATTGTTATGCTGGAGTCACTGCATATTTTGTCATGAATCCTGCAGATGTTGTCAAGCATCACTGTGGTAGATGGATGATCACTCTGGGGTTTATCGTGCAGATCTGCTTCTCCCATCTCATTTTCCCAGTGTCAGACAGTACTCAGGTTGGCTGCTGCATCACAGTACACCTTGACAGCTGCTTGTGTGTAGAATTTCATCTTAACAACCAAGAATTCAATCATTGCCAAATATTAGGTGTGTTTGCAAAATTGTAAAACATGACTGTTAGCTTTGTCGTGACTGTCTCTCCATCCACATGGAATGAGCTCCCACTGGACAGATTTTCATGAAATTTTATATTTGGGTATTTTTTTTTTAAATCTGTCAAGAAAATTCAAGTTTCTTTAAAATCTGACAAGACAACAGGTACTTTACATGATGCCCAATATACACTTATGATCATAATGTGCTCAGTTCTTCACACATTTTATGTTCAATAACTTTTTTTTAAATCATGTCTTTTATGGGATAATATGGAAAAATATTGTAGAGCTGGCCAGGCCACAGATGACAATATGGCGCACGTGCCATACATGCTGGATACCAATGGCTACAAACACATACTCTGAATATGTAATACTTATTTCTTTTCCACTGAAACAGTGGTTGCACAAATGCACCTCTATGTTACATTATATGCACACTGCCTGTCTTGTTTAACCACATGTAATGTTTCACCATTTTCAAATCTAGTGATGATGTGCTGCCATCAGACGGATCAAACACTAACTGTGCTAAACAGATGTTGATATGTGGGTATTACATAAATGTGACGGCTGCTTGCATATGGCTGCACTCTTAGGATAAAAACTGGGGGGCATTACTTTCCAACTGCCCTTCATATATATATATACAGTAAAATCCTTGTTTTAGGACTTCGTGAAAGGATGGGATTTCTTACACTAAATGGAGGTTATCAGTGCACGGGAATTACACAAAATTACGTTAAGAAACTTCTCATCTTCTTATCAGATAAACCAAATATAATTGTGGTTTTTAAAATAAGTAGTTAAATGGTTTCTACACAAATAAATACAGTTATATACTTAGTAATATAAAATTAAGTTCTAAACTGAGTAATAATGTGAACCAAATGTCAAAGAGAACCTCAATCGAGAATCGACGTGACTACAATGCCACAGGCAGCATGACCTTGGTGTGTGTTCAGTGTGTGATGTCACTTAAGATTGTGTTTACATTGTAATGATTTTTGGCACACAAAATATGAAGTCTGTTGTTGTTGCAACCACAGCAGGGTTAAACAGGTATGCATTCTGGAAGGTTGGAAACTTCTTACACTAAAATTGAAAATATGAAAACACAGAAAAATAATACATCATTTAAATTAGACTTGGTTGGGACCAGAAAGAACTACTAAATACAGGATTTCATGTAGTGAAATATTTTGTCATATTTCCCTTTAATAAGAAGATCAGTCATTTCTTGTGACAGACATTGCTGTTTTCAACTTTCATGGAAGTTGTGCACTTTAGAATGACAAGAACACATTCCAGCAGCTAAGATCAAATAACTTATTGATGTGAAAGTGTATGTGGATATATGGGATATTTATGTGTATTGTTGCTTGCTATCTTTTTTGATGTTATCAGTGGGTTTAATCTCATTTAACATAATCTACCCTTTAATGTACTGAATCAATGATGCTTGTACTCATATTTTCTTTTATGAATGTTTATGATAGGTCCTCCCATAGGACACAAAATATGGAGTCACTTTTGAAGGTTTTTGAAGATGGGTTGAGTTTTGGATATAGCAGTGGTTTCTTAGCATAGATTTAGACACACAGAGGAAGTGTTTATGTCTTAACAAGTAAGGTTCAGTTTTTCATTGTCCATTCGCAAGATACACAACAGAATTAAGGTGAGAAATGTCGGAAGTTGTTTCTCATATTCAGAATTTCTGAGGTAATATGAAGAAAGCGCATTATACAACCAGTTCATGTAGAAGATGGTGGCAAAAGTATAAAACTTCACAGAACCAGCAGTCAAATCAGGAAACCGAGATTATGTCTTCCACTTTCCCCCATCCAGACTCTTTCAAAAATGAGAATAATTAAATTTTACCTCAGGTGTTGCAGTCAGACATCAAAGCAGTACACTTCTAACAGTTCCAGTATGTGTAAAATCAAGTTCTGTGAAGTGTTATGTTTTCCAGTAGTTTAGTAATTGCAGTCAGAAAAGTCATTTATGAAAAGTTTCAGTAGGGGTTTCCATGACTCTTGAGATATTTTTCAGTTGCATAAGTTATGTATTATCAAATCTGAGGATGACTGTGATTATTGACAAATTTTCAAGGATTGGAGAAAGTGGTGGTGACATAGTTTATTATACTATCCTAACTTCTTCACAGAGAGACTGAGGAATACCACAGGCTCCTAAATTAGGATGGCTGCAATTCAAATGAATGTACTGCTACATGGGAGTATTAGACACTCGCATGTTACAGTTTACATAGGTTTTAAGGCTGTATGCAAGGTATGCAGGTTTGTGGGTTGTGAGGGAGGGCCTTAATATGGCAATTTCTTCAAACTGATGGCAACTGCATAGTCAGTTTTTAAATCTTGCTGTCATTCTTTCAATATTGAACTTCATCTTGTATGTGAATAACCTTAAGCCAAGCTTTTCCACTGTCGTAAACAGTAATCAAAATGTAGATTTTTTTTAAACCTCTCTGAGTCATCCATCTTTTTAAACAAAGTCCAGGATGTCATCCTGATTATGAAAGTAATTTTCATTGATGGCTGAGAGATGAGATAATTGGCAAGTGTTAGATGGTAGTGTACGTGTATCTGGATATGATTAAGACGGTAGAAGAAAGGAGACAAGCGGTATCTATACATGACCCCTCTAACTGGGAGCTTTCTTATAACATAAGAGGCACTTCCCAAGCATCAACAGTTATGGTTCCGGGTAATAAATTGAACCATAGACAACAGCACAGACATTTAATGAATAATGATAATGGACTGAATTTTTAGCCAAATACTCTTATACCAAAGATGAGAATAGGTAATTTAAAATTGTATTTCCTTAGGAATCACAGAAGTTGCAGGAAAAATCAGATAGATTAAGAAGTTCATTTCCAAGCCAATATTTTATACTAAATATATATCAAGCATTAGTGTATTTGTTGTCTGTATTCTCTTTTGTATGTATATTGATACCATGCACAAACAGCCTGAGGGCATTGTGGAGAAGTTTGTTAAACATAGATTTGATGAATGGAAATGATTTTCCTGTTAACTTAAATGTACTGGAAATACTGCAACCAACCAACAAATCCATGATCTAAGTCAAAGTATATATATAGGTAACACAGAAATACATATCCTATAGAAAGGGAGGCAAATATATAGTACACATATATGTGTATTTATAATGAACAGTACTAATTGAAGTTCAAAGGAAATAGAAAAAATGGGGAAAATAAGCACCACTGTTCAACATTAGCATTCGGTGATTCACTCACTGGTGGAAGTTGGCGGTTGAGGTTCAGCTTAGTGTGATTCCATTTGAGCAGAAGTTTGTCATGCACACCAGAAACAGAATAGGCCTATTCATTTTTCAAATATTTTTGTCAAAATATTTCTAAACAAGGAGTTAGTGCATCTTTTTTTCATGAAATATATCATCTTTAATTGTGTATGTTTCAAATTTGTAGTATGCAGACATAATTTGAGTAGTGTTTTATATTATTTAGTACTGTTCCTAACTTTATTGGCTTTTTAGAATTATTTTAATGTGCTTTATAAGGCATCATTTGATTGTGTATCAATTATGTTACTGCAGTGATGGCAGCAAGTGTGTAATAGGCTACTCCAAGTCATAAGCTAACCCATCATTTTACCTTCAACAATAACTGTGATTATAGGCATCCTTATTTGTTGTTTGTTGTGTTGTATAGATTTTAGAGAATAGTAATAATATTGCCCATACGTGTATAACATGCTGACTTGCATGGTTGAAACACAGGAGATTTAATTTTTGTTATGAGATATTATCTGTTGTGATATCATTGTATATTTTGCTTATGTCAAGCACTACATTTGCCAAATTTTCCAGGCTGTTTTATAACTATAGTGCAGCCAGCATTAAGAATAGAGTATGTTGTTTAATGGGCATATACTTCCAGTACAGAATAAGACTTCCCATTTCACACTGTGAGCTGTGGTGTGGTTAGTGAAAGATAGCAGAGAAAACAGTTTTTAATTTACACATTACATTTTTTTAATAATAATGATATATTTTTCTCCCCTGTTCCTGTTCTCCCCTTTCACAGTGTGGTACACTTATTGTGTTACTGTGGTGATATGAAGTTTATGTTGTCAGAAATGGCAGATGTTGGTTTCTGAACTGTACATTCCTTAGAAGTAAAGCAAGACAAATGTGTCAGGCTTTTGTAAATACATTGAGAGAAAAAATCTTGATAAAAAATGAGTTGAACTGGGAAATAAACTGCTGAAGCTATGTGCATTTTGAGAATTTCAGTTTTTCTGGAAGAGGTAATATCACTTCAATAACCTTTAGTTTCTGCTCATTTATTATAATTTCTTCATGTAAAATTAAATCTAACTCCCAAAGTTGATGGTAGTAATAGAGAAATGTTTCAAAACATGATTGTTTGTTGGTTGCACATTGAATTGGTGGTTTGTAATGTACCTGGTCAGTCTGTATTACTCCACAGTATATTGCAATATTGTTGACACATGAGCAGTAATCTGTTCATGATGTTGGATAGGCAATAGAATAATTTTCTCTTACTGAATGGCATTCACAGCCATTTAGAGCAGACATAGAACCATTAGCTGAAAGACAGTTGCACTGCAAGCAGAAATTATGCAACAGTTTTTTTGTATGAGAGCTATTTTTGAGAAATTTAATAAAGTTCTGTTTGAACTTCATGTAAAATGAGGGAGTTATTACAATAGGAACCATATAAATGCACCTGATAAATTATACTGTAGACTCCAGTACAAAATTCCACCACAATGCTGTTAGTACTTGCAGAGACCGAAGTACATGGATAAACCAATAGACATGATCTCATGGTGTGTTCAGTTTATACACTTTACAAAATAAACATACTTTTTGTGCTTCTATTGTCTCTTTAATGCATGTATGTGTGTGTGTGTGTATGTATGTAGGCATATATATATGATTCCAAGCAACTGGAAGTTAGCCTCTAAGAATTGGATGGTTGGGTCATGACAGACTTAGTAGAACTTGCTCTATTTGCAATTTATTATTATTATTATTATTATTATTATTAATATTATTATTGCGGCTGCTGCTGCTACTACTACTACTGCTGCTGCTGCTATTACTACACATGTATGATGTTTGTTTGATTGTACTGATATTGTGATAAAGATATTCAAAGCTAGGAACTACTACGCAACAGCATTTATGGTGGAGATTGGTGAGAAAAATATAGACGTGCTCTATTGTGCTTGTTCCTAAAATAAAATAATGTCAACCAGAGAAGAAGTGCTATCAAGGGAGAAATAATTATGGAAGGGGCACATCAAGACCTTTGTCAAGTGCTGTTCTCTTTCCTGTATTATCTAGTCATATTTATAATTTACTATACAAGGTTTATTTCCTTTGAATGTAAATTGGATTGTAATCTCTAAACATATTCACACAGGTACATACTAAAAAATTAAGATTTTTGTGTTATCAGTATTAATGAATGATTTTCTTGTTAGACTATTTAAAATTATGTTAATAGTTTCAAACACTTGCATATCTTACTTCCAAAGTATAAATTCCTGGCTGTTTGACAAAAAATTTGGAATGTTTCGTCCTTTATGATCGATACTGTAAGAATCCATACATTTGCCTTGCTGTTTTTCAGATACCCCAAAACAATGCAAGAAGTAAAACAATTGTAAAAGTTACATATGCTTTCACAAGCATGACGTGTAGCACTTGAGACATCACTACACAGTTCAAAACAAATCATGCAGATGTAACTTTGATTGGATACAAACCTAGATACTTGTATGTTGCCATATTTGTAATTGTTGACTTACAAAGAATATTTCATCAATTATCTGTAGACATACTTGTGATCCTTCATACCAAATGCTGACAGATACTTCCACACAGCCAACATGTGTTCCTTCTGTACTATAAAAAAAAAAACCCTCAAGTGCTATTTTTTGAAAATCTGTCACCATACGTCATTTTAGAACACTAAATTAAGGGATGCTAGTGTGGTTCCAACCTCACAAGTCTGTGCATCTGCCATGTTTATACTACTAATTGTGAGAGATTAAAAAATGCGAAATGGTGGTCTCAAATCATAACTTTCATAGTATGTTTTGTAAAAATCATTGGTAAGCTGCTACAGGAGTTCAAAGGTGAAACAGACAAGCAAAGGGCGTGGTAATCTCGTAAGCCCACTTTTGTCCTTTATGAAAGGAAAGCAATCTAAAAGTGGGCCCTGATGAAATCAAGAAAATGATAAGAAGACATTAAGAAAGAGAGAAACACTATTCACTGTTACTTGTAACAGATGGTGTAGGTGTAACACTAAGAAGGATGATGTTTATCACAACAGTGTTGAGCTGTTGATTATCCATCCATCCATATATGGCGCTACAGCCCCCTCCGGACCTTGGCCACCCTCATAAGACACCTCCATTCGTCCCTATTTTCAGCTCTTCTCCTCCATCCTCTTATCCCCAGCAGTTGTAATGCATCCCTCTGGACCACATCTGCCCATCTGGCTCTTGGTCTTCCCACTGGTCTTGTGGTGTAGAAGTTTCCATTTAAAACCTTTTTTGGAATCCTTTCTTCTTCCATTCTTATTATGTGACCTGCCCATCCTAATCTTCTGATTTTAATGTCCTCCATGATGTTTGGCTCATTGTATAAACTGTAGAGTTCACTGTTCCATCTGGGATGCCAGCGTCCCCCTTCTTGTCTTGGGCCATATATTCTTCGCAATATTTTCCTTTCAAACATGTTTAGCATCTGCTCTGCTGTCTGTGTTAGTGTCCAGATCACACTTCCACAGCATAATATTGGCTTAATTAATGTTTTGTACAATCTTATTTTGTTGTTTCAATGAATTTGTTTAGATCAAAATATGGTTTGCAGGGAGCTGTAGGCTTTATTAGCCACCAGGATCCCAGCTCAGATTTCTTCTGTTTCATCACTGCTATCATTTATTACTGTCCCTAGATATTTAAATCTCCTGACCACTTCAATCTTGTGATTCTCAACAGTCAATGTTCTTCCCTTTCCAAGTCTCCTGTTCTGCACCATTGCTTTTGTTTTATCAACATTTATGATAAGCCCAACTTCTTTTGCTCTCTCTTTCAGTTCACCATATACATCTGAAATGGCCCTCTTTGTTCTACCCATGAGGTTTATATCTGCATATCCAAATAATTGCACTGATTTATGAAATATTGTTGATGTGGTTTGTGCCGACAGTTGCCTTATTACATATTCCAGTGCTATATTAAAGAGGCTGGGTGCCAGTCTGTCTCCTTGTTTTAATCCAGTTCCTACCTTAAAGCCATCCATCATAAATGTTCTTATCTTTACATAGTAAGTTGAGTTTTCCATAGTTGCTTTCATTAGCCTTATCAGTTTATTTGGGATTCCAAAGTGTGCCATTATTGCGTACAGTTTGTTCCTTCGGATACTGTCATATGCTTTCTGAAAATCAACAAAGATCTTGTGTATCTCTACATTATGCCCCCAGGCTTTTTCCAATAAATTTTTAACTGTAAAAATTTGGTCTGTAGTCGATTTTCCTGTTCTAAATCCTGCTTGGTATTCTCCAATTACATATTCAGTGTATTTTTAAGTCTATTATTAATAACTGTAGTTATTATCTTATATCCTGTGCATAGTAAAGATATTCCTCTGTAATTTTTGCATTGCAGTTTGTCTCCCCTCTTTTTATATATTGGTACTATAATGTTCTTTGTCCAGTCCATGAGCATCTTCTCCTCCCTCCATATTCCTTCAATTAAGCTATGTATTTTATTAAGTAATAGTCCTCCTCCTTTCTTATAAAGCTTTGTGGGGATATTATCTATGCCAGGTGATTTTTGTTATTCATGGATTGTACTGCCATTTCTCTGTCCAGTATGTCTGGAGGTTCGTCTTCCAGTTCCCCCACAGTGTCCGCTTGGTTTGTATAGGTGGCCTCTAAAGGAATGCTTTGGTCTGCTGTTGCTGGGGAGGTTAACAGATCTTGAAAGTAGGTTTTCCACCTAGTCTTTATTTCTTCCTCCTTAGGTAGGAACTCTTTATTTGTGCCTCTGTAAAGGTCTGTATGTGGTTGGAAACAGGCCTTTAGGGATCCAACCTTCTTGTATGCATTCCTGATTTGTTTGTCCTTGATGTTTTCTTCTATATCCCTTGTACGATTATCCATGTGTGTTCTTTTACTGTTTTTACATATTTTATGGGCTATTTTCCGCAACCTTTCATATTCCATTCTTTTAGCTCTGGTTGGTCTATCGATCCATTTCTTATATGCTGCATTCTTCTCCTCTAATGCCTTACGGCATTCATCATCAAACCATCCCCTCCTTTCTGGTTTTGTTTGGTATCCTATTGTTTATTCTGCTGCTTCCATTATTACCTGTTTTAATTGTTTCCAGTCTTCCTCTATATGGCTTTTCTTCTCTGTTACCTGTTCAGTTTCTAACTTTCCAAATTTTTCTTTCAGTTACTGCTGGAACTTCCTAACCGTGCTGGCGTCTCGCAATGCATCTACATGGAGCCTTCTTGTTGTTCTATTTGGTTCATATTTACTGTATGCTATTTTGCATCTATATCTCCCTCTAACTAAAAAGTGGTCAGAGTCGCTACTTGCTTCCCTACACGATTTCACATCTAGCATGCTGCTTGCATTCCTTTTATCGATTAGTATGTGGTCAGTTTGATTATTGGTTTGTCGATCTGGAGATCTCCATGTATGTTTATGAATGTCTTTATGCAGGAAACAGGTTCAGGATACCACCATGTTTTTTGCTGCTACAAAATCTACTAGCCTCTGCCCATTGTTATTTGTGTTTAAATGCATGCTCTGCCTACCAATTACTCCTTGGTAGATTTCTTCTCTTCCCGTTTTGGTGTTCCAGTCCCCCAGCACTATATTTATATCATTAAAAGGACATGAATCATATATCTCTTCTATTTTCTGATAGAAGGCCTCCTTTTCCAACTCCTTTCCTTCTGTGGGAGCACGCATGTTTATGAGGCCTATATTTTGGAATCTTGTCTAAATCCTTAACACACATATTCGCTCATCAACTGCCTTAAAATCTAGTACATTCTGTTTCATATTCCTTTCAACTACAAATGCCACCCCAAATTCTCTGGTTCCCTCTTCCTTGCCATTGTAAAAAAGTTTGTGTGATTTCATATCCATTATATCTTTGCCCTGCCATTTTGTTTCCTGTAATGCCGTTGTGTCGAGTCTATATTCTTTTAACTGAGAGAGCAGGGTAGTGCTCAGGTCTTGGATAATGTTCAAACAGTCCATGTGCCAAAAATCAACTCATTTTCCTTGCAGCCAGGTCATCATCTATTTGTTAAACCTGTCTGAGGCATCTCTGAGGTTCTGAATGCAAATTCTTTTCCAGGGTGTGTTCGTCACCCCCACGCCCAACCCCCAACCTGGAGGACCAAAGTGTCCCCCTTTGTCTGGGTCATCACCTTTGACCTGTCTGGCTTGGGTGACCCTGCCAGTAGCTATGCTACTGCCGGCTTAGCTCTCAGGATCATTTGACCACACAGGCCCCACCACTATGTCAAAGTAGGGACACCTTCGGGGGAGCTGCTGATTATAACTTGGCAAAATAATAGAATACCCCCCCCCCCCCCCCCCCCCCCCCCCCAACCACCAAAACA
>Ga0123355_10018833_pt1 | contig 10975 bp, 6 predicted proteins | sample TergutEmb28metaG_3_FD_89872 | JGI IMG/M metagenome (GOLD analysis project Ga0123355, IMG submission 89872) | Embiratermes neotenicus P1 segment gut microbial communities from Petit-Saut dam, French Guiana - Emb289 P1 | ecosystem: Host-associated > Arthropoda: Insects > Digestive system > Gut ...
CCAAAGAAAGAAGTCGGCAGGCTTCCCCTTGTCTCTAACTTTTTAACCAATTTCTGGATGCAACACTTCGATGGTGCACGTCTTTCACCAAATTCCGTTCGAAATGCCGTCTGGCATGTTTTAAATGAACCTGTTTGCCAGTATTTACGAACGAGAAACCCGCGCTGTTCGAATGTATACATAGACAATAGTTTGGGGCCTCTAGCGAGAGACTCACACTGAGAAGTCAGAAACAGAAGTCACCTACTTGAGAGGGGAAACACTGTCTTCAACCATGGTAGAGCCCTCGTCACCTTCAATGCCAAAATGGTCCTTTGACTTCTTCTGCAAGTACAAACACAAAAATCTTTCAACAAACTTCGAAACCATAAAAAAATTAATTAAGTTATGAAGAACACAGTACTTTCTTTCCACTTGACTGACATTCTGATGCATTTACAACAGAATTTTCCCCCACCTGAATTTACAGTCCTACAAGTACACAAATGTGTATTTATGTTTAATAACAATTGAGCTTCATTTATTTCAAGATAATTAAACAAAAAGGTGTAAATACATCAGAATTCTTATGCTGTTATATTCCTGGATTTATGGGAAATAAGTCAATGGCAGTCTAGGTTGATTCGGATGGAATGTCCAAGGATTAATGGTTCTGTTTTGACAGAGGCAAGATATGTTTCTCTTCCACAAAGTGTTGCGACCAGCTCTGGGGACAATCCAGTCTCCAACTGAAAGGATACCATTTTAACTGTTCCAAAATTACTTCCGTGGCAAAGTTTCTTTTTCTGTTGCTCTTGTTTAATCTTTTTTAACTGTACAGGTAGTAAGATGATCAGCTGGCTAATCTGTAAAGTGGACAGCAGGGAATATGATGTGGTAGGTGTTAGGTGATGTGGGCCAGGTAGCTCAGTCGATATGGCGACTGACTACGGGCTGGACTGTCCGGGATTGAATCCCGGTGGGGACAAGATTTTCTGCCCGTCCAGACCGGCCCTGGGATCCACCCAGCCTCCTGTAAAATGGGTACCAGGTCTTTCCCGGGGATAAAGTGTGGCCGGGGCGTGCTGCTGACCACTCACTCCCTTCTAGTGCCGTTGTCATGGAAGAGTAAGCTATACCTCTACTCACCCTCTGGACCACAGTGGGCCTGTAACGGGATCACTTTACCTTTACCTTAGGTGTTCGGTGATGGATGTACAGCTGTTACTGTACACGAATTCACATTGGTAAATTTAACACGCTGAGAAAAATTGTCACTTAAATGATAAGATGATTGATAACCAGATATATTTGATAAACAGTACCAAAAACACCATCAGTTCACAGTTTACTACAGGCACATAGATTAGGTAGCTATCTTGTCTCTACTGGCACTACAAATGACTGGAGTGCAGGACCTGGAATGCCTTTATTACTCCAGTGTTTTCTGTATTTCCTTCCCACACATAATGCAGTGGCTTGTTTCTCCCTTTTCATGACTTTCAAGACCCCAATGTCCCAAGTTCCCTTCTACATGGGGTGCCGGCTGCTGTAAAACTCTCACTCCAACCACATTACTCAATCCTCACTTGCAAGAATCAATGTATTCGGTTAAACCATACACTCTTTTATGCAGGTAAAACAGCTGGACAACAGAGCTGACCACTAACCTCCACTTACTGATAAGCTTAATAATGCATGAACCTATATTTCCACTCCCTAATAAACTCCTATGGAATGGTGTTTATATAAGCAGAGGGACAATTTTACATAATTTAATACTGAGCCACTGTCTAAGAGCATCTTTAAGGAATATAGAAAATATGGTGGCTAAGCTACACATATTTAACCTTAGTCTCATACAGAGGTGGGGCACGCGGTAGCGCAGTTGGTTGAGGCAATGTGCTACAAGCTAGAAGGTCACGGGTTCGATTCCCAGTGGTGTCACTGGAATTTTTCATTGACATAATCCTTCTGGCCACACTATGGCCCTGGGGTTGACTCAGCCTCTAACAGAAATGAGTACCAAGAATATTTCCTGGGGGATAAAGGCAGCTGGTGCATAGGGCTGACAACATTACCACTTTCATGTCTTGAAATCTGGGGGCCTCAACCTCCTGGAACCCTCTGGGCTTGTTCAGGCCTGTAATGGCATTGCTTTACCTTATACAGAGGTGGGTGGTTAGCTTCAACTCCAATCATTGTACACCACATACATATTGGGTGGACCCCAGAGGTGATATGGTATAGTGCCAAATTGAAAAATTCCCTCACCCTGTCACAAACCAACCACCTTCCTCACTAAGTTACAGTGGCCCCTCAAATATTTATCACCACAACCTAAAGGACCATCTCATACCTTCTTCAGTATGATGTCTATGTAACCAGCAATCAACTGCAGGATCTGCTCTCCCTCTGTCGTCTGCACAGAGTAATACTGGTCTGAGTAGTCTCCAAAATCCAACGTAAATGTGTTGGGGGACGCACCCCAACGTCGAACGGTCGTGAGTGGCCATGTCTTCAGAATTTCTTTTGTCTTCTCATCGAGACGTAGGACGGAATCCTTTGTCACACCCAGCAGTCGTGGGACCAGCTTGTTCTTCCCCTTCATTTTTTCCTGCACAGAAAACATCACATTATTCTGCAGTAATTGCATTTGGATATATGAAATGGCGGGACCGCGGTAGCACAGTGCTTATTGTGTTGTGCTATGAATCAGAAGGTTGCTGGTGTCAGTGGATTTTTCATTGACATAAAATCCTTTGATCACACTATGGCCCTGGAGTTGACTCAGCCTCTTACAGAAATGACTACCAGGAGTATTTCCTGGGGGTAAAGGCGGCCGGAGCGTGGCTGACAACCCACCACCATCCTGTGCCATTGTCACGAAATATGGGAGCCTTCCTGGAACCCTCTGGGCCTGACCATGCCTGTAATGGGACTGATTTACCTTTATATGAAATAGACACTCTTCATATCCTTAGGTGCAGGGATCCCTCACTCTGTTTTCTGTAATAATTCCATAAGAAAATTATCTTAGTGACAATGGACTCTTCTGTGAACTCCCCAGTGCTCTCAGGGAAATGCCAGAATGTACCATCAAGTATGCACTGTTCTAAGCCTTTACTTGCTCAGAATTTATATTCATATCTTCATACATCATCATGTTAAAAAAGACCTGCAGCTGCAACAATGTCATTAAGTGAGATGCAAATGTATCACAGATAAGTTGTGACACCAAAATTGTGTGTTCCTTTCCCCCCAGCTAGAGATATATAAATAGCCCCTTCAAAACTTTGTTTCATTACATTCAAAAATGCACACAAGAAAAGTAAAAAATCACAAACTTATTACATTTTTTAATATTTATTTATTATTATACTTTTATATTTAATCCTAATTTGACTGTATCATTTTTTGACTAATCATTTATTATCCACAGACACTTTGCACTCTCCCTTCACCCTCAACTGTCATATGTTTCCTGGTACAGTACCTTTACAAGGAAGAATGTGACGCCGTATGTCTTAAGGGAGCGGGCTGTTTTTGTGTATAGGACTTTCGCATCAAGCTCTGACAGTCCAACGTGCTTCTTATGTTCAGCAAATACTTTCTTCTCAATGCCTTTAACCTTGGTGTAAGACTGTGGCAGGAACTCCTTCAAACTGTGCAACAAACAACACAACATCAATTTGTCTACTATTCTGCAGACAGATGCAAATCTTAACGCAAGACACGCGTGTTTATGTCTCTTACATACAGTCCACTAGAAACGGTTAAAAGAATGCCAATAACTGAATCATACCGAATCATAGGAATTTCAATATTGTGCAGTAATTTGACACATTTGGTTACACTGTATTCTTGTAACAGAAATGTCACTCTGAAGATGGCAGGATTACTGGCCAAAACGTGCAGGTGAAAATATCACAATAAACATACATCAATGGAATTAAGTGAATTCTGTTGGTTCTTGATATGAGGTATGATCAATAAAAGACGGAAGTGAGCGAGCAGCACCTAAACCAGTGAACGGAACGCACTGCGGCTAGTGGCGCTGAGTAGCGGCAACCATTGGTAACACAACGCTTCTTGCCGCATCACTCTTTCATTGCCAGTAAGCGAGCTACAGCCACTGAAGTAAACAAGTGCAGTGACCAGCTTGCGATTTTTTTAGGCAGTGAAAATGAAGGACTTGGAAGGACAATGCGTGTGTGAAATTTTGCTTCAGACTCGGGAAAACTGCTACTGAAACGTGGAAAATGCTTCAACAAGCCATCGGAGACGAACGTATGAGCTGAACGCAGTGTTTTGAGTGGTACAGCCATTTCAAAACAGGAAGAACGTCGATTGATGAAGATCCCCGAAGTGGACCATTTTCCATGTCAACAGACGACGTTCACATCTATACAGTTCGTGATTTGATTCTACTAAATCACCGTTTGACTATCAGAGAGATTGCTGAAGATGTAGACATCAGTTTTGGATCATGCCAAGCAATTCTGACAGAAAAACTCAACATGTATCACGTCACCGCAAAATTCGTGCCCTGTGTGTTGACCGAGGACCAGAGAGCAAATCGTGTTAACATCAGTCAAGAACTGCTTGACCGTGTCAGCGTCGATGGAAACTTCTTGAAAACCATCGTAACAGGCGAACAGACCTGGGTTTATGGCTATGACATCGAAACCAAGGCTCAGTCATCACAATGGGTGGGGCAAGGATCGCCCCGACCGAAGAAAGCTCGAATGAGTCGATCCAACATGAAGGTGATGTTGGTGGTTTTCTTTGAATGGCAAGATGTAATCCACTATGAATTCGTTCCATGTGGTCAGACAGTAAACAAGGAGTTTTACATAGCAGTTCTGAACCGTTTGAGGGAAGCTGTACGGTGGAAGAGGCCTCAGTTGTGGATGAACCAGAGAAGCACCAGCTCACTCGTCGTTACTTGTGTGCAATTTTCTGGCGAAAAACGAAATGACTGTTGTACCCCAGCCACCTTACTCTCCAGATTTGGCTCCAGCGGACTTTTTTCTTTTTCCTAAGTTGAAGTCTACCTTAAAAGGACGCCGTTTCGACACATTTGACGAGATCCAGAAAAATTCGACGAAGGAGTTGTTCGCCATTCCGAAAGAAGCATTCCAAAGTTGGCAGAAACGTTGGGAGCGGTGTGTTGCTAGCGAAGGAAACTACTTTGAAGGTGACAAACTTGAATAAGTTGTATCTATCAACATACAGCTTTTATTACAACAGTCCGGTCTTTTATTGATCATACCTCATACACATTATAAATACTAATACAACTATATTGTAATTTTACTTGTGTATTTTCCCATACATTATGTGCAATAAAAATATATCAATAATATGAAAAGTTAATAAAAAATGCAAACTTAATAAAAAATGCAGCTCACAACACAGGCTGGAGTGTTGCTATTTACAGCTTATTTTTACAAAACGAATTACTAAAGTAATATATGTCTCCACATATAAACAGCTCAAAGGTTTTCAAAACTGCTTTGATGTTCTACCTTTGTTTTGCCAGGAAAATGCTAAAAAAATGTTTTTGTGATTTAAAATGTCACTCTGTGGGCAATGTAAAGCTGTGTTGCCAGCAACATGTTACCCTTCAGTTACAGGTTGAATGAGCCTCATATAAAGCAACGGTCAAGGTACTACTCACTCGAGAAATCCTGGTCGATGTTTGTTCTCATTGTGGTCTCCAAACTGAATGTGACACTGAATGCCAGCAAACTCACAAGCCTTGTCCTGTGTGACAGGGTGAGTGCCATCCAGTATTGCGTCACGAGCCTGCACATACAGTAAGTTCAACTGCACTGGGTCTCGTGAGTCAATGTTCTGGTCCGAGAAGAAGAACTTTCGCCTCAGCAGCAATGTCTCATTCTCAACAATGCCTTGTTCACGCAGAGTCTTTGAGGGGTCTATCCAGTTCACTGAAACAATATAAGGGCAAAAAATTACAGCACGGTGCTTGAGCAGCTCAGACCCCAGGTTTGGAATACTTTGGGCTTGCAGCAACTTGGATGGGCCAATCCAGTTTATTGTAGCAGTACATAATGCAACCGATTACTTTCAGGGCTGTCCAAAGTCTGATACTACCAGAGTCATGACAAATCTCCTTTACTAAGCATTGGCAAAAATTAATCACATGAGACATTGACCATTAAATTCAAAGTTGTTACTTTGTCACCTGAAAAGTAACACCCAGTGATGTGAGGTTGTATGATGCATCCTCTCCCCTTTTTTGTTACCAAAAAATGGCAGATTTTAAAAAACAGCATATATACACAATGGTAAAAATCCATTTCAGAATGCTATGGACACTAGAGCAATTTTAAAACTTGGATTTCAGAGAGAAACAATGACTGTAATTCAAACATCTGATTGCTTTTCAGCATTATAAAATGAAATGACACCAATCAGCATTACTGTTGTCCCAGTAATGGGCACTGTGATAATTAACACTTTGTGCCTACAATTAACCCTCATCCCGCTAATGTGGAGAATAAGGTAATCTCTTAGTAATACCAGCCAATGGCAAATGGAATTTAACTTGGCGTTTAAAGGGTTAAAGATGCAGCTTTAAACGAAATTTTAATGATATTTTAATAGTAGTCTGAATTGAGAGCTTCTTGAGGACATTTTGGTCATAACTTCGGCTCACGTGTGTAACTGCAAAAGGCAATATGATGAATACCCTCTAAAAGTTCCACATATACAACGTAACGAGACTTGACAATCAAATAAATGAAAAAGATACAGTTAAACGAAGTTAAGAATTCACAACATTACAGCTAAAGCAGCATTGAAATTTGGAAGTGAAGCTTGGGTACTGAAGAAAAGAGAGGAACAAAGTTTAGAATCAGCACAGATGAAATTTTTGAGACACTTACTTGGAATAACAAAACTTGATAAAGAAAAGAATCAATGTATTAGGCAAAAAACAGGAGCACAGAACACAGTAAAGGAAATAAAACAGTACAAGAAAAAGTGGCTACAACAGGTGCAGAGGACGGACACAAACAGACTACCAAAACAAGCACTACAATATAAACCAAAAGGACAAAGGAACATAGGATGACCGAGGAAGAGATGGAGGGACCAACTTCATCTTGAGGATCAAGGAACAGGAAACATGCCTAACCCTCAGGAACATGATGATGATAATGATGAAATACAGTTAAACACAATGTTATATTCGACACGTTAATTCAGAACAACTGGTACAAAGGGCATCCCCCACAGTAACTCCCTCTCTATGACATTGACCTTCTTCAACTGCACACATGTATGCCAGCTGCTATCATACACAACAACGGATCTACACAACACCACTGAATATCTGTAAGTAAATATACTTTACGACTCTATACACCCATATATAGGAGTTTAAATAGCTTAAATTATTTAGATTTTTTGTATATTTCCAGTACGATGACTGTCACCATAAAAACCTACATACTACACTAAAGTTAATGCTTCACTGATACAACAAGATGCCGCATATATATAAAACACCTTGCTCTGAATTAAGAATGCAGCTGTACACGGCTTCAACACGCAATTTTACCCGGAATACATATTTATTGACTTAGTGTGTAGCAGCCGAAGAAAATTAATCTGAACAACAAGCCTATTAATGCAACATGTTATGCTATACACATATATAGACACACACACACACACACATATAAACATCCTTGTAATATTTTAAACTGTGTACCCTCTATATACTTTTACAATTAGTATCACCAATAAAATATTAATATTTTAACAATATATATGTTAAACTTACCATAGACAACACAACTACAGCAGACAATAATTATAAAGAACTATACAATTGTAAATGGGATCCCATGACACTGACGAACAATACATTGTACACAGCGGCATTTAAGTTTTTGTAAATATTTTGGCCTGATGATGGCCTGCATAGGCCAAAACCGGTCGCCATTATTTAAATTAATAAAGTATAAGATCGTTGTGTGTGATTAAGTATATATTTTATTTCATTTTAATATTATTCTTAAAAATTTAAATTTACGCAGAAAATTTGAAATCTTCTGCCTCTGTTATAATAAATCCCGAGTAAAATGAATATAGCATACAGAAGGAATTTTATTTGTGCTTCATTTGCCAAAGAGCATAATAGTAACTTACATCTGTGTTTGCGTTCATGTTTATATCTTGGTATGAGAAGTAAGTTAGAATATTTCTCTATTACTGTAGATCAAATTATTCATCAAATTTAATATCTTTTCTTTTGTGGCTCTGAAATTTGATCATGGGCTGCACTTCAAAGGCAAAAGGGCCACATTTTGTTCAGTGCTGTCTTACAGAGGGTCTACCCAGTTCACAGTAGCATTATGAGCGCTACCACTACTTCAGCAGTGACACAACACACAACTGAATCCGGGGACAACTCAGCATACTAGTCAAGATAAACCGATGCATCTATTTCCAAGGACTAAGCGAGCAAACCAGAAGGTGGCCACACCACTGTCAAATACTGAAAACAACAACACATTAACAACTTTCACACAGTCAGAGTTAATACTATTTTTAATGCATACTGTACTCTAATAAATAACAATGTACAGGAGACAAGACTCACCCTCATCGTCTGTTTTCAGTTTCTTTCGTAGTTGATCCATCTTGGAATCACGCTCCCGCTCCTCCTTCTTTCGTTTCAACGTCAGTGTGCCGAAGTTAGGTTTGTTTTCTAACTCCTCCTCTTGGTCTTCACGTACAAGACTATATTCATCATGGTTTGTGATGCCTGGTAATATCAAACAAACTATATTATTATCTACTGTGCTACAGATGCTAGCCCTACTGTACCAATGAAGCAACCACGTTACAAAACACATGACTCTCATTATATTTGTGCAGTGTGTTCCAACTGTACTCCTCACCCAATATTGTGCGGGTGATAAAATCGAGAAGAATGAGATGGGCTGGGCATGTGGCATGTATGGGTGCGGAGAGGGAGGTGTATTGGGTCTTGGTGGGGAAACCGGAGGGAAGGAACCACTGGGGAGACCTAGGCGTAGATGGGTGGATAATATTATGATGAATTTCCAGGAGGTGGGATGTGGGTATATGGACTGGATTGGGCTGGCCCAGGACAGAGACAGGTGGCGGACGCTTGTGAGTGCGGTAATGAACCTTTGGGTTCCGTGAAATGAGGGGAATTTCTTGACTAGCTGCAAACCAGTTAGCTTCTCAAGAAGGACTCTGCACCGTGCAGTAAGCAAGTAAATAAGTTCCTACAAACTGACATGCAGTATATCAGAAACATCTAATGGGTAACATGAATGTTACACGGAAGCTCCTTCCAGATTAATTCAACTCAATCATTAGTGGGCAAGTGGACAGCTCAGTTGTTACAGCATTTATGATAAAGGCTGGATCACTGATAAAACTGTGTTTGAGTCCTATTTGGGGCAAAGTAATTTTTCTATTCTACAAAGCTTCCATGCCAGCACTGGGTCCCACCTGGCATGCTATTTACTTACTTACTTATTTACTCCATGGAGCAGAATCCTTGAGAAACCAACTGGTTTTCAGGTAGTAGAGAAATTCCCCACATTTTATGGACCCGTAGGTTCGGTACTGCATTCACAAGTGCCCGCCACCTGTCCCTACCCTGAGCCAGCTCGATCCAGTCCTTACCTCCACATCCTACATCCTGAATTTCCATCTTAATATTATCCTCCCATCTATGCCTGGGTCTCCCAAGTGGTTTCCCCACCAAAATCCTGTATATGCCTCTCCTCTTCCCCATATGCATTACATGCCCCGCCCATCTCATTCTTCTTGATTTTATCATGTGAACAATATTGGGTGAGGAGTACAGATCATTAAGCTCCTCATTATGTAGTTTTCTCCACTCCCTTGTTACCTCGTCCCTCTTAGGCCCAAATATTCTCCTCAACACTGTATTCTCAAACACCCAAAGCCTATGTCCTGGCATGCTACTCAGTACTTAAACCTCCACCACATACGCCTTCGCGATGTATTCACAAAGCAAAGGGAACATTTTACCTTTATTAATAATTAATACTCTTTTCACATACTTCAAGTCCAACCCATGGCCCACACAGCTGTGTTACGCAGCTGACAGCCACATTTGTTATTACGCATATATTAAATTACACAATAATTCAAAAGTGTATATATACCACTTACTGTGATTTTTACACTTGTGGCCTGCAAACCAGCCCACAATGACTGTCAACCTTTGCTTAAAAAATGGCTGGATGCCCCTGAATTGAATCATATGGCAGGAGCCTAAAACATGGTTCAGTATTGTATGACATGCTGAATCATCTTTATCGTTGCACCATGCATTTCATAGTCATTTAATTAGTACACCAACTAATGCACATACATTGAATTTTTAAAATTAAAACACTTAAAACTGCTCCAACATGTTTTGATATTAAGATCATCTTCAGGGAGCTACACTGTTCCTTGCTAAAGTCACATTTTTAAAGACACTCACTGATTAATTTCTAAAATCGCTCCAACATGTTTCGATCCTAAGATCATCCTCAGGGAGCTACACTGTTCCTTGCTAAAGTCACATTTCTAAAAACACTCACTGATTAATTTCCTTATATTAACTTGGTGCTGTGGCAGCATGTCGTATTGTGTAAGTTGTACGCTGCTGAGAATGCGCCTGACAGTGGGTGTGTGTGTCGTGTGTTATGCTACATGTGTAAGTCGTACGCTGCTGAGAATGCGCCTGACAGTGGTTGTGTGTCGTGTGTTATGCTGCGTGAAATGCAGCATAACACACGACACACACCCATAGTTGGGATCAATCTCAGCAGCGTACAACTTACACAATACAACATGCTGCCACAGCACCAAGTTAATATAAGGAAATTAATCAGTGAGTGTTTTTAAAAATGTGACTTTAGCAAGGAACAGTGTAGCTCCCTGAAGATGATCTTAGGATCAAAAC
>Ga0123355_10018834_pt1 | contig 10975 bp, 7 predicted proteins | sample TergutEmb28metaG_3_FD_89872 | JGI IMG/M metagenome (GOLD analysis project Ga0123355, IMG submission 89872) | Embiratermes neotenicus P1 segment gut microbial communities from Petit-Saut dam, French Guiana - Emb289 P1 | ecosystem: Host-associated > Arthropoda: Insects > Digestive system > Gut ...
ACAAATCGGAAGGTCGCTGGTTCGATCCCAGCTGGTGTCAGTGGATTTTTCATTGACATAAAATCCTTCCGATCACACTATGGCCCTGGGGTCGACTCAGCCTCTAACAGAAATGAGTACCAGAAGTATTTTCTGGGGGTAAAGGCGGCCGCTGCGTAAGGCTGACAACCTACCACCATCCTGTGCCGTTGTCACGAAATCTGGCAGCCTTAACTTCCTGGAACCCTCTGGGCCTGTCCAGGCCTGTAATGGGACTGCTTTACCTTTTTACTGTGACTGTGGAACCTGAATTAGACTTTGTTATGTAGGAATTTGTTATACACCTTTCATGTTTACATATTAGTATTTTATAGTACAGAGATTTTCATAGCTAATTGTAAGTGTGAAACTCATGCGAGACGTACTTCTATTTTAAAAGTGTGTGTGTGGGTGTGTGTGTGTGTGTGTGTGTGTGTGTGTGTGTGTGCGTGCGCGTGTGTGTGTGTGTGTGTGTGTGTGTGTGTGGTGTTGTATGCAAAATTCAAGATACTTGGCCACGTTAGTGAGTACATAGTGCAGGTAAATAGTTTCTGGGCTGAATCTGTTTTTCCATAAGAACAGCAATCACATTCAAATCAGTATTGTCCCCTTCAGAGTAGTCTCTTTGTGACTAGCGCAAGCCCAGTGACTGCTACACCATCCAAACATTTTGTGAAATGCATTGTTTGCAACTTGGCTAGTATATCCTGTGATTTTGCTTATGTCTTGGTGATATAATTCAAACACCATTTTAAGTTTTGGAGAAAGAACAAGTCACACAGTACTGTGTGCGGTGAGTGCTAATAGTCTTAGAAGCAGACGTATCTCTGAACACATACAGACATACATACATGTTTTAGCCAAACAGGTATTCACAATAAATTTGATAGTTCTATGACTTCCAGGCACTTTATATGTAGTCTTTTTCTAACTGTGGGTTTGGATTCCCAATTATTTTCAGGGCCTGTATTTAGAAGGAGCTCGATGGGATAGGCAACTAAGAGAATTAAATGAATCATTACCCAAAATTCTTCATGATGTTATGCCAATTGTTTGGTTGAAACCAGGCATGCAGGTACGTATTTGAAAGTTGTATGTTCAGTGTGAGAAATCACAGAATGTTGTATGTGAGACACAGAACTGCACAGATGAAATAAATTTTAAAGAAGTTGGCAAAGTAAATGAACTTCCATCTTAAACTGTACTTTCAACAAATCTGTATATAGAGTGTTGTTAACTCCTTAATTGTTGTTATGGCCAATGATTTTGTAAGCACTGGCATGTTTCTAGCATGGTTTAATGCATGTTAATGCTAGTAACATGGCATGGTGGAAGCACATTCCTGTGTGTATGAAATGTGCATTAACCTTAAAATTCAATGGTGATAAAATGTGAATTGCATATTATCTCCCTTTTAGAATTAAATTTTGACCATTTTTAGAATAAACACAATAATGTAGTATTATCATACATGCTTCCTCATATTTTTTGTCAATTGGAACATTGCAGGTAAAGTTTGTGCCAGTGCCATGTTACCACTGCCCTGTATACAAGACCAGTGCTCGCAGTGGAGCCCTCTCAACATCTGGCCATTCTACCAACTTTATTATGTTCATAGAGTTGCTCACTTTAAGACAAGAACAACACTGGATCAATCGTGGTGTAACTTGTCTTTGTCAGTTGGACGACTAAGTTTGAAGTATACATGCAATAATCGTGAAAAATAAAGATACTTTTTTGTTAACCATGCCTTTGCATTTTCATATTTTATAATTGTGTAATAACTCATAAATAGATTGCTTCTCAGTGTTGTAAATTAAATACATAGATGACTCCATGTTTTGAGGTGTTTTTTAGTAGGATGTGGGTGGGCTAACAACCAAGAGTCTGTTATTTTGTTGTGTAATAGAATATCTCACTGTACTATTTCACATGTAGTTGACTCCTTTCTCCTATTTTTCATTCTTGAAAACACGTCATTGAATTCTTGAAGTCAGGTACTGAATTGATTAACCGTCTTAGAACTGACAATACTGGAAGAGCAATCAGTCTGTCTTGAGGCACTGTATTCCATAAAAATGTTGAACCTGGCACATGGAATCTGTATCTATGCCAAGGCAAAATTCTGGTACTTTTTGTCCTCTTTCTTTCTTTCTTTCTTTCTTTCTTCCATCCTTCCTTCCTTCCTTCCTTTCTTCCCCCTAGTCCACCACACATCATGATGTACCTTCTGAGGGTGCAAAGGTTATGTGTCCTCAAAGAGAAGCTAGTGAGCCAGCATGTGACGACAGTAAGAGATAAGGGGATCTGTGACCTATAAGTGCAGTTTAAATTGTACATGTAACAGAAAGTTTTGGTTAATTATTAGAGTATAATGTAATATTGAATAAAAATGATTAGAAATTATTGTGAGATAACACGTTCACTTCATGCTTTCATTTACAGATATATTTGTCAAAATCAATTACACATCACCTATAAGATAGGATAAAATGGGCAAAATGTTTCAGTTGATTAAGCTATCATCAGGCCCTTGTCAAGAACATTAAGAAGATACTTGACACTGCAGTAGGCTTGAGATCTCCACCTTTACAATACGAGAGCACATTGTAAATGTAACCATGAATTTAACAATTTTGTAATGCCGTAGTGTATGTATTGTTGAAGTGACGACAGTAAACAGTGCAATTCACTCGACACAAAAGCAGTTTATTGTGCAGATAAAACGTAGTTATCACCAACAACATGCCACACTACACGATGTATCCAGAACACACACGTGAATCATATACATCTAGGTCACGTACAGCAGAACAGTAGTAGCAGCCACACATAGTTGAGTCCATTGCACAGTGTTTATGTCCTTAAAGGGTGTAATAAGAGTATAAATATATATATATGAAATATGAAGGTAAGAAGAGTTTTAAAAAATGTGCTTGTAGGCCAAAAATAAATAGTACGATGAGCATGTTACCAGATCATAGTAAGGTCACGTGGAAATAAGTATGTAACAGTGGAATATGCTCAAATAGGTAATTATATAAAGTATGAAGCTTTCCATTCTTATGATTCACTTGGAAGTTGTAGATTCTCAGATGGTTTTCTCCCATACTTATTGTATTGGTTTTTATGTATTTTTCTTGTGTATTTGGAAGTATAAACATTTATTATTCATAGACTGCATGATTTTGATGGAGTTTATCATAACCAGATGAGAATATTTTACTAATTTATAATCTGAAGGATATGGGTTCACCTTACAATCACATACAAAGTTCAGTGTATCTGATGTAGATATTTTGATTACAAATGAGAATTATGAAGGACCACATGTAGTTATCTTATGTTTGGGCAGATGCAGTAAGTTTGGTGTGAAATGTGTTCTATTACTGTCTTCATGTTCATCTTGGTGTGTGTTTGTTCACTACATTTTAGGGAGCTAAATTTTACTTTACATATATTTATACAAAGGACATAAATTAGGCTTCTGAGATTACTTTGATGTGTAGGTGTCCCTTACATTTGAACCAGCCACCAGACTTCCAAAACCTTATATAACTGTTATGACATTGGAGGAAACCCCAAGACTATACACTCCAATTTCCTACAGTTATTAATAACAACAAGGCAGACTTGCGAACTTGTCAGTTTGGAACACCACCTACTTTTTGTTTCTGCAGTGATGTATCATTATATACTTTACAACAATAGGCAGCTTCTGTTTGTGCATTGTGTTTGTAGAATGTAAAATAACAACAAGGGCACTATGCAAATGTTGTGTTTAGCTTTCAAGATGATGGTACTCATGAATGAGCTGTTGGAAATAGGGATGTAAAATTTGATACAGAAGACATGATAAGCATACTATACATTACGCATGAAATATTGTTTGTAAATCAGCAGTTACAAGTCTGATGATGATGATGATGATGATGATGATGATGTTAACTTTGGGGTTATATCTAATTGCTTCTATACATAATCTATACAAGGTAAGTATAATAAGTTCTTATATCATCATCATCATCATCATCATCATCATATGTAGGAGTATTAATTTATAGGGCCTGAACTGTGCTCAGAAATCATTGTTTAGTTTTTGTTTGAAAGTAGGGCCTGAACTGTTCTCAGAAATCATTGTTTTGTTGTTGTTTGAAAGTAGGGCCTGAACTGTGCTCAGAAATCACTGTTTTATTGTTGTTTGAAATGTAGATTGCTAAATTAAGCATTATATTGGGAAAAAAAGAAAAGGTTACTATAATAGTTTTCAATATGGATGGTATATTGTGTAGAATACAATAGAATACAGGAGGGGTGGGCACATTAGTGACCCATACACTATGATCACACTTGATCCTTTCTGCAGCCCCTGTCTTCATGCATCCAGCAGCCCCGCACCTTGAACAAAGTGCAGTATCCTGTTGGTAGACATGTCTTTGAAGTCACCTGGGTGCATTAAATGACCCAGATGTCTGAATCTTAATGTGGCTAGAGTCTCACAATCACAAGCAACAAGTGAGGCCATTGCAGATGTCTGCTTACATCTGTCACACTGTCACAGGACTGTTAGCTAGCCACAGTTTAAACAAATGCCCTTTTAAATGACTGTGTCCTGTTGTTATTCTTAGCTGGTTCCTGCTCACACTGAGCAGTTCCCAAGCTTCTTTTGTGTGTATATGTCCAAATAATGATCTGGGGTAGTTCTAGATTTTAAAATTTTCAAATAATATCTGTTTTTGTGTACTATCAGATGCTATTTCATAATCTGCAAATAACAGTTGTGTTTCCAAATTATACTCTCTTCTTTTTTTTAATTAATAGTTTAAGGCAAAATGTTGGATCTGTGTATGAACATCCCTTTTGGAATCCAATTTATTTGTCATAAACCGTTCTGAGTAACTCTGCAGTTTTATATTAAGGGTTTTAGAGTGTATCTTATAGCAGATGTTAAAAATACTAATTCCTCTGTAATTTTTTGGGTCTCTTCTGTCACCTTTCTTAAATAATGGGATTGCAATGACATTTCTCCTTTCTTGTGGAATACAATATTTTTGTGTATATTATTTAAAAATTATGGTAATCTCAGTTTGAACTCTGCTGGTGTGCACTTGTATAACTCTGAATTAATAATATCTTATCAATTTTCCATTAATTTTAAGGCTTTCTCGGATTCATCTTGTGTTATTAAAGTCTCTATGTGATTGAATTCCATTCTAATTTTGGTTCATTTACATTTGTTGTGTTCCATACTTTGCATAGTACTGAAGAATGATTTTCCTGTAAGTATATAACAATATAAAATTTTTGCAATCTGTTAATTTTCCGCACATTATCGTACTGCCTGTCACATGAGGGAGGGGGGAGAAAAGCAAAGAAATAAATTTGCAGTACCTACTGTAAAAGTGCTGTGTCCTTCCTCGTTGAAAAGCATGCTGAAATTTGATCCCCAAAAGAATAGGAAGGTATGAACTGGATTCATCTGGTTCAGGATATTGACAAGTGGCTGCCTCTTAACAACACAGTAATGAACACTCAGGTTCAGTAAAATGCAAGTTAGAATTAATTATAATTTAAGGACTCATTTTATTGAATTATGTGATTATGAGAAAATGATAAATTATTAATTTGCTAACAATTTAAGTATGTAGGCCTATATGGCTGCGTGTAAGACAGCTTGTGGATTTATTTTCTCATATATTACGATTAGTGCTACAAGAATTTAGTGCGTGGCAATATGACTTCGCAACACGTTCCTCCGTTTCACTGTTACATGTTGGTCACATGCTTCAAAATTTGTATCTCTTTGTAATGGAGACAAAACACGCAGTGCGACCGTCACGTGGTTATGGCCACCCACGTTTTGGATTATGGGTAAACATCCATAGTATCCTTGTCGGTTCTCAGGAAGCCATATTTCCCGAGTAATGTCTGACCATTCACGACCGGAGGCAAGTGATGCATGGGCTCTTTTAGCCCTAAAATCAGCCCCAGCTAGTCCTTCAAAGCTTCAATGGAGCCCAGAGAGCGATGGAACTGCTATAGCTCGCCTAGAAGGTCGGGAGTTCGAGTATATGGTGCGTCAGAAGAGGATTACCATTGGCAGAAACAGTTCTCGAGGCGAGGTCGATGTAAACATGGGACACTCGAGTTTTATTTCGCGAAAACATATTGAAATATTCTTTGAACATCCTCATTTTTACATGTTATGTAATGGAAAGAATGGTGTATTTGTTGATGGCGTTTTCCAAAGAAAGGGAGCTCCGTCGTTACAACTGCCGAAAACGTAAGTACTGTAAGGTTTTTGGAAACTTGTAAACATCAGGGGTAGTTCACGGTGTGGGTTGGGCTCTTGGAGTCAGACATTCAGTGTTTACCAACTCGAAGGCCACGAGGCTCACTAAGAATGCCCCCACTCTCCTGTTTATGCCCCAGGCAGAGGGGTTGAAAATATTATTGTTATCCGCTAGAAAGTTGATACATACAGTTCTGTTCGTCTTTAAAATGAAGCAGTACCATGAACCATTAATCCAGTCAATAACAGCTCTCGGCACCTAAACATGGCTGACTTTTATGGAATGCCCCATCTGCTGTTATAAATGCTCATTTTTGCTCCTGCGTTTTCAGAATCTAAATAGGAATAATTTTTCTATATGTTGATAATTTAATTGCCAGGTGTACGTTCCGTTTCCCAAGCACCAACATCAGATTGGTGTTTCAGTCGTTAGTGGATGAGGCAGACCCTCCAGTAACTGTTCGTCAGGCCTCCCCTGCAAGATCAAGAGATCCACTGCCACCTCTTAGGATTAATATACCTGATCCTGATGTGAACTTCAGCAGTCCATTTCCATCACCTACAGGCACTATCAGGTGGGAAAAACACATTTTCACTCTATGGGTTTACTGTACATTAGTGTAACTGTGTATTCCAAATTTAAAAAGTAGAACCATGAAGTATTTGTGGGGTTTCCAAATGTTTTAGGTGTGCTACATGTTTTTTAGTTTTAAAGTGATCATTGAAGATGTAAATGCATATTTCATAACTTTTTCAGTTCTGTACAATTAGCTTCTGCGATAATCCATTTACAGAAATGAAAGAGGATTAATAGTGCAAGGATTGTCAACGGTATATGTTAGTATCTCGGACTACATTCTCAGCTAACTTAATGATTCATGGGATTGTTATTACCTTTCTTATATGGAGGGAGATGTATTTAGTTAATATGGTCAGTTAACTTTTAAAATTGATTATGTGGCATAGTTCCATTTCAGAAAAGCATATCTGGTGGCACGGAAGTGCTTAAATTTTTGGGTTCTGAAATTGACCGTGATATGCTGCTGCTACTGCTGCCACTGCCACCACCATCACCATCACAACCACTGTTACTACTGCTACTGCTATTACAACACCACCACCTACTTCTACTACTACTACTAGTAATATTAGTACTAGTACTACATTTTGACTTTCCCTGCTGTAGAATAGTGCAGTGGTTACACTAACACACCTTAGTCAGGAGGGAGGGGTTTGGGCCAGTGTTCATTTACTTATTATAACACATGTGGTATGAGTAGCAGCTGGGGCATATAGTAGTAGTAGTAGTAGAGTGGTAATAGTGGTGGTGGTAGTAGTAGTAGAATGGTAATGGTAGTGGTGGTAGAAGTGGTAATAGTGGTGGTGATAGTAGTAGTAGTAGTAGTAGTAGTGGTAAAACAGTAATGATGGTGGTGATAGTAGTAGTAGTAAAATGGTAATGGTGGTGGTGATAGTAGTAGTAGTGTGCTAATAGTGGCGGTAGGGGTGGTAGTGGTGGTGGTGGTGGTGGTGGTGGTGGTGGTAGTAGTAATAGTAGTTGTTGTTGTTGTTGTTGTTGTTGTTGTTGTTGTTGTTGTTGCTCTTGCTGTTTATATAATATATTTGATAGTTAATTTTTTTTGTTTTAGTAGTAATATAGTTCACACTATTTCATGGGTGAGTCCTGTTTTTATCTCATAAGTTTGGTTTATGGTTTGGGTGTAGTATCACATCACACAGTTTTTATTGGTAGTTACTGTTTGCACCAGTTTTGTGGGTTATGGTCTGGTGTCATAATAATGTATGTTTTGTTTAGTTCACAAAATATTTCATTGTGAGTGAGGGTTGTGGTTTGTTTGTAGAAGTACTTCAGTTTGTACAAGCTTTTTATATTGTGTTGAATTAGGTTGACGATGATAAATGTCATGTTTTTGTGCATCCTTGTGGAAAGCCTCATTCACATTCAGATGACGAGGCAGGATTAGTGCTGAAAGAACTGTTTGTATAATGGCAGTGATTTTTTTTTTTCAACCATGTATCTGAGATTCACATGCATACATGTGTATGTAATTTATGAGACTAAGTAGTAAACTGTTGCAAATTTTATGCCAACATAAAGAAACCTTTTCTGAAAGCATAAGATGTTGGCAATTGGTCTATGAAGATGGTGCTTATATCTCTCTTTAATACTGTGTACAGATGAATTTCTTTGAAAAGTTTCTTGGTTATTGGACACATTCACAAAATTGTGAAAAGGGACTGTTAGTTTTGTCATGTCTGTCTATCCATCCCTCCATCCTCATGGAACAGCTCAGCTCTCACTAGATGGGTTTTAATAAAACTGGATATTTGAGGAATTTTGAAAGATCCGTTGAGAGTTTGAGTTGCATTACAAACTGACAAGAATAATGTGTACTTCATGTGAACACCCACGCACATTTGTGACAGTATCTTGCTGAATTCACCCTAGAATGATAAATGTTTCAGGCCAATGTTGTAGAGAAAATCAAAACACACATTTTATGTTCAATACATTTTTTACAAAAATCGTGCCATTTATGAGATTAAGGGGGAAGAGTATGGTACAGCCAAACAGGCCGCACGTGATAGTATAATGCTGCATAGAAAAAAATGTGCTTTTGCATTCTGGATAACTAAGAAAAGAATACAGGCACACACTCGTAATATTTAATGCTTATTGCTTTTCGATGGCAACATTGGTTATGTGAATGCATCTCAATGTTATGTTACACATACATGGCGTCTCTTGTTTATAATGAAGTTCATTAATGAGATTTGTATGTTATGCATACCTTGCATGTTGGTTGATACATGAATCCATTAGTGAAAGCATATATTGGCATTGAATATGTAGGATCTCTAATTTCTTAAATAGACTTGTACATGAAGTTTTAGGTTTTGCAACAGCCAGAATTCTAACAGTTTTCTTCTTTAAAGTAAATATCTTTCCACTGTTGGACGAATTACCCCCAGAAAATTATTCCTTGCTGCTTTTTTATAGTGTAAAATTAAGCAAAGTAAATCACTTGAAAGTGGTAGTGTTACTGATATGGGTCATTAATATAACTGTATAACATATTCCACCAGCTTGGGCAACATTTGAACAATATGATTCTTTCAGTTTAGGTGGTTATCAATTTGTTAAAAAAAGAAAAATCGTATTTACCATTTCTTCTATATACGTTTTAATAAGGGGTACAGTGTGGCGAATCATTTATCATACATTTATTCTAATTTTTTTTATCTGGGTGACAACCAACTTATTAGCAAAAAACTAAATTTGGCACTGTTTGGAGATGATTGAATTTTTTAATATAAATTATGACACTAGTGTAATGAGCAAATATTATAGGTTCTGATAAGAAATTTATTTGCAGGGAAAGAATGTTTATGTATGTTATGAACAGTACAGGCCCAACAGTCAACCCTTGCAGAAGTCCATGTTTCATAGTATCCCAGCCTAAGAAAAGGTCTGAGTTGTATTGGAAGATTTTGTTTCAACTTTGTTTTCTGTTAACTAAATAGGAACTGAACCACTTAGCACCTACTCTTTTTAAGCCATAAAAAGTAATGTAGCTAACACAGTTTCATGGTTTACACAGTCAAGAGCCCTTGCCAAATCACAGAAAAGCCCTCCAGCTTGCATTTTTTTGATAGAATTGAGTACACTGTTAATTCAGTGGCAGCATTTTCAGTAGGTATTTCTCTCCAAAAACCATATTGTTCTGAGACCAGTATGTCATTAGTAGGCAAATGATGGTTCAACCTACTGTACATAACTTTCTCAAATGTTTTTGAAGAAAATAGTAGTGAAACATGCCTAATTATTTGTAATAATATTTTTGTCTTTTTCTCTCTCTGTCACTCTCTTCTTCTCCCCTTCTCCCCTCCCGTTTAGTGTGATTTAATGGTTTTACAGTCAGGGCAGATACCTGTATATAGTGGGTGATCACAAATGTAGCTTAATGGTTGACTAATGAAATGAGATATACACAGGATATGAAGCTTATGTTTATTGGACTGTGCATTATCTTGATAGTTGAATAAAGAGAGACCAGCTTGATGTCACTTGCTTTATTATTTCATTATTTAATGCTCAACATGTTTCGGATGTTAACCTTTTGGCGCCTAACGATGACTATAGTGGTCGTACCGCACCGCTAACCTCTAAATGTTGCATTTTATATATTTATTCAACAAATATAGGCACTGAATATTTTAAACATGGTTTATACTTTCCGTTTTTTCCTCTTCAAAATGCAGTTTGTTTCATAATTCTAACGGATTTGGTTCCTGTTTTATTCACATTTTATATACAGGATGTGCTAAAATTTGAAAAAATAATTCCGGCGCCAGAAGGTTAATACATCCATCCTGAGGAGCTTGCGACTTATTTGTTGAGTTATTTAATGGGTTGTATTGCTCTGTAAGGATAGAGGTTATTGTATTAGCGCGCTTATTTAGTGGTGAATGTTTAGTCGTGACGTGTGTGGTTGTTTTAGAAAGCGTGTTTCTGCAAATATTGGCTGCTGCGGTGTCTTATGGTTATTGAGTTTTCTTTGTGTGTAGTATGTTTTTTGATAATGTTTCCTGAATATATTCTGATGTCATGTATATGAGCTTACACATACCTGGTTCGATGTG
>Ga0123355_10018835_pt1 | contig 10974 bp, 9 predicted proteins | sample TergutEmb28metaG_3_FD_89872 | JGI IMG/M metagenome (GOLD analysis project Ga0123355, IMG submission 89872) | Embiratermes neotenicus P1 segment gut microbial communities from Petit-Saut dam, French Guiana - Emb289 P1 | ecosystem: Host-associated > Arthropoda: Insects > Digestive system > Gut ...
ACGGAGAAGAGGGGAGTCGAACCCCTGCGCCGCTACTAACGACCTACTCACTTTCCAGGCGAGCCCCTTCAACCACTTGGGTACTTCTCCGCGCACACGCCGCATTATAGGGAATAATTTTAGTGATGTCAACAAAAAATAGCTATATAATCAATTTAATGCAACATGCGCGTACGTCGCGACGCGAAAACATTGCAAAACATCGCAAAAAGATCTAAAATCAAGCGTAATTATTTAAAAAATCGCCGACCGCTTTTATCCAAAATGACAAAAGCAAACTGTGCTCATATGCCAATTTCAAATAAGTGTAATAGTTATGTTATAGTAGCGCGTTGCGATTTGCAAAATACGCAGTTATAATCGCAAGGAGATTTGCTATACATATGAGGAGGCTATTCAATGTTTTGTTCGAAATGCGGGAACAAATCACCTTCAGGGGCACGCTTTTGCCAAAAATGCGGCGCCAGTATCGGTAATAACAACGAGTCGGCAAACTTGCTGGATCACCCTACGTCTTTAGCCGCATTGGGCGAAGATTCTGATTCTCGTGCAGAAAGTCCAGTCGTAGCCGATCATGGAAAACAGGCAGCTAAGCAAGAAGATAGCGCCAATTTCATGAGTTATAACGTTGTGCCTAAACGCGCAGCTGATATTGCCAGACCTACCGGCCACCAAAGGCACCGCAAACATATGGCAGCACCCACTCAGTCTGCCGACATGGATTACACTTTTTATCCAGGCCAATCGGCCGAGCCAAGCAATGAAGAGCTCGCTTCCAAGGATAAAAATAATACCGACCCATTGGATTACCCTATTCAACCTGTCTTTCCTAAACTTGCTAAACCTGTTGTGGTTCAGCGGGTTATTTCTGATACAAATCATACGAGATTGCATACATCGCCTGTTGCGCCGGGGTTGCCCGCGCCTAAACCAACAGCATCTGATGTGACTAATTTTACGGGCTATCAAATCCTACCTGCTGCCTATAAACCTACCGAGCAAAGGCCTCAGCCAATAGAGCATGAGTATATCCAGATACCACAACCACAGGCCGAACCTATTGTAAGCGCTCCACCGCCTCAGCCTATGCATGAACAACATGTACAACCTACGCAACCGCAGCACATACCGCTTGCCGAGCCTGTGCCACCACAACTTGTGCATGTTCAGGTACAGCAACCACAACATATACCTGCTCAACCTCAACAACCGCAACCTATACCTACTCAACCACAACAACCTCAACCCATGCACGTCCAACCACAACAGTCACAACCTATACATGTCCAACCACAACAGCCGCAACCCATGCATGTCCAGCCACAACAGCCGCAGCCCATGCATGTCCAGCCACAGCCACCACAACATGTGCCTGTCCAACCGCAACTTCAAGCGCCTCAACCCAAGCAGCAAATGCCTGTAAGGAGGCAGCAGCCGCAACCGGTGCCTACCATGCCACTTGCGGAATATGACCAGGCCCAGCAACAAGCAATGTGGCAAATGCATGAAGAGCCAGAAATGGCCACACATCTGCCAAGGAAAAAAAGCAAAATACCGACCGTGATAGGCATATTAGTAGTCCTAATCCTTTTGGCTGGCACAGGATTTTTTGTGTATAACATGATAAGAAATGTTAACCCAGATCACTTAGTTGGCACATGGGAGCAATCTCCACCACTTGGCACATGGATACCAAGATTCGATTTTAGAGAAGACGGCACAGGTATGTTTTACCAATTTAACACAGACCATAATGTGTCAAGATACGAAGTCGCTTTTGCCTGGTCTATTGAGTCCGGCAATATGATGAGGAACTCGCTATGGCCGGATTTGGCCGAAGTTTCATTTGATAGGGGCGCGAGGCCGCCGAGGTTTAGATATAAATTTGAAGGCAGCGATGATTGGCAATCGTTTGTAAGGGTAGTAGACCCAGATAATTAACTTAGTAGCTATGTTCATAGCTTCTTACATGCGCCGCCAAAGATGATAAATTACTAATTCATAAGATAAAGGGGAGTACAGCATGTTTTGTATCAAGTGTGGCCAGCAATTGGGTGAAGACTCAAAATTTTGTTTTGTATGCGGTGCCGAGACTCAAGAAGAAGATAGTACGCAGGATGAGGCTCAAAGCACAGTTGAGGATGCGCCTGATAGTGATGATCCGGAACTTAGTCAACAAGATTTTATCACACAAAGCGAGGCACCCCCACCAATAGCTGTAAGAGAGCAGCACCAAGAATATACTTATAACACACCACAGGAAAACGTAAATGCTAACTCGTCAAGGCAGCGCAAAGTGGTTTTTTCGATAACCGTGATTGCGCTCTTGGCGATTATTACCACAGCCATAATTGTTATTGGTAGAGGGCGAGGCGAAGCATCCGCGCCTACGCCACAAAATGTACAAGGTGAGCACATCCAAGAAGGCCCTGATGTACGGGGGGAAGTCAGCTTGTACCATATCGATAGGGTTGTAAACGGGTACTTAACCAGCTATCCGGACATAACTGTTGGCGACGCATTTATGCAATATTTTACTGATTATATGTGGACTCATTTCATAAGCGGCAATATTAACTATGTAAGCTTTTTTGGGACGATGCAACGTGACGGTACAGATGTACCTGTACAAGTACATTTCAGGTTTACGGCTGGCGACACAGATTTCAACGCATCGGGATTATTCCTTAATAGTTATTGGCAGGAAACTTTTGTTTTGAACGAATTACTGGAATCGGTCTTTAATAATGTATAGTTTTGAAATCTACAAGCAGGAGGGATGAACAATGACATTTGATGTTTTCTTAAATTTTGATGGAGATTGCCGTGCAGCAATTGAGTTTTACGCAAATGTATTCAAATTAGACTTGCCAGGACATATTATGACTTATGGGCAAGCGCCGGGCTTTTCAGTAAATGAGGCTGACAAAGACAGGGTACTCTATTCCAGCCTGCCTATTTTTGGCTGCAACGTCATGTTTTCGGATTGCCCGCCCGGCTCAAAATATGTAAAAGGGACAAATATCGCGCTAACCCTTGGCACTGCCGACGCAAATGAAATCGAAAGGCTTTATACCACGCTAAGCGATGGCGGCTTTGTTAATATGGCACTGGGCAAAACTTTTTTTAGCGAACTGTATGGCATGATTACCGATAAATTCGGTATTACATGGCAGCTTAGCCTTACGCCATTAGCAAAGTAGTAACGGTTAAATCCCTTCCCACACAGCCATGACCTTATCTTCTATATCATAGCTCAATATATTAAAAAGTAGCAGGCGGCATTTACCATAGACGGTAGCCGCCTTTTTTGTGTGCCGGAAAGGGTGATTTTTTCTCGTACATCCGATAAAATAGCGTCAAAACGGTTATGCAAAAGATGGAGGCCTTCAAGTGCGTAATATAAACGAATTGCTTAGACAAATACCTAAAGTAGATGAATTACTTTCTCACGCATCCCTCGCGGCACTTACCCATAGAGCCTTACTAACAAATGCCGCGCGCGAGGTTTTAGACGACCTGCGCCGTGATATTAAAGATGGGCGATTGGATACGCTTCCTTGCCTCGATATTTTAGCCGAGAAGGCGGCTGTCCGTTTTCGAGAGAATAATAGGCCAAACCTACAACGTGTGATCAATGGCACCGGTATTATTTTGCATACTAACCTGGGGCGTGCGCCTCTTGCCGCGAAAGCCCTTGACGCAATCCGTGACGCGGCACAGGATTATTCTAATCTCGAGTATTGTATTAAGAATGGCGAGCGTAGCAGCCGACATGTGCATGTTGAAGAATTGATAAAAGAACTAACAGCCGCTGAGGCAGCCATCGTCGTAAATAATAACGCCGCCGCGGTAATGCTGGCGCTTACGGTATTAGGGCAAAAGGATGTAATTGTCTCGCGGGGCGAACTTGTGGAAATTGGCGGGAGTTTCCGGGTGCCAGATGTATTAGCGCAGTCAGGCTGCCGGTTGGTGGAAGTAGGAACAACCAACAAAACTCACGCAGCTGATTACGCGCGAGCAATTGAGCCCGGCCAGACTGGGGCGCTTCTTAGGGTGCATACCAGTAATTTTATTATGTCTGGGTTTGTGTCCAAACCTAGCCTGCAGGAACTTGCGGATATTGCGGCAGAGCATTCCATCCCGCTTATAGAGGACTTGGGCAGCGGCTGCATAGTCAACCTAGCGCAGCATGGCATTTTGGGCCAACCGGTTGTAGCAGATAGCATCAAGGCAGGGGTCGATATCGTTACCTTTAGCGGTGACAAACTTTTGGGCGGGCCCCAGGCAGGTATTATCGCAGGGGGGGCCAAGTGGATAGCCAAGATGAAGGCGCACCCGCTGGCACGCGCGATGCGTATAGATAAGCTTTGTCTTGCGGCCCTTGAAGCTACCCTTAGGCTTTACCGTGACCCGGAAACTGTTGTAGAAAACATCCCTATACTGCGAATGCTATGTGAGCCGTCAGATAAATTGCTTGCAAAAGCGCAAATGCTAAAACAACTACTGGACGCGTCCGGAGACTACGAGACTACAATTGTAACAGAATCCAGTTTGGCTGGGGGCGGTGCAATGCCTGAAGAAGACATTGCTAGTGCCGCCGTGGCAATTAACGCAAAGATATCCGCGCAAGCTTTGGAGCAACATTTCCGCATGGGGGCAGTGCCTATTATTGGACGGATATCGCGAGATAGGTTCATCCTTGATGTACGGACAATAGGTATCGAAGATTTTACTCATATCGCGGCACGGCTGGAGGAGATAGCACCATGAAGCATATTTTAATAGGCACAGCAGGCCATGTTGACCATGGTAAAACAGCCTTAATCCAGGCACTGACAGGCATAGAGACCGATCGCCTGGCAGAAGAAAAATCCCGCGGCATCACGATCGACCTGGGGTTTGCTCATATGGATCTCCCTGGTGGGGAGGTAGTGTCCATTGTAGACGTACCCGGTCATGAGAAATTTATTAAAAATATGCTAGCCGGGGCTGGCGGTATAGACTTGGTGCTTATGGTTATAGCCGCCGATGACGGGATTATGCCCCAGACCCGTGAGCACCTAGGCATTTTGCAACTACTTAACGCCAAAGACGGCATAATTGTACTAACCAAGATAGATCTGGTAGACGACGAATGGCGTACGTTGGTTGCGGAGGATGTACGCCAGGCTGTACGGGACACCTTCTTGCATAACGCGCCGCTTATATGCGTGTCTTCCCATACAGGCTACGGGATCAAACAGCTGAAGGATACTATCCGCACAAAAATAGAAGAAACCTCCTCCAAAAATACAACCATACCCTTCCGCATACCCGTAGACCGTGTGTTTTCTGCAGAGGGGTTTGGCACAGTGGTAACAGGTACGCTTATCGAAGGGAATCTGCGGCAAGGAGATACTGTTATCATATACCCGGCAGGTGATACAGGACGTGTACGTAATTTGCAAGTACATGGTAGCCAGGTCGAGGCCGCGTATGCCGGCCAACGGGTGGCCGTTAATCTTTCGGGATTACGCCGTGATGATATCCTAAGGGGTCATGTGCTGGCCCCGGCAGACACGATTCAGCCGACCAGGATGTTGGACGTAAAGCTGTCGGTATTAAAAGACAGCCCGCGTGAGCTTAAAACAGGCTCACGGTTACATTTCCACTATGGTACAGGCAATTTGTTATGCAAAGCCAAGTTAATTGGAGAAGATAAGCTGCTGCCGGGCCAGACGGGCTATGCACAGCTGCGCTTTACAGAGGAAGTGGCGGTTAAAAACGGAGACTCTTTCATCCTGCGATTCTATTCGCCTCTGGAGACAGTTGGCGGCGGGGTTGTGCTTAATGTCGCCCCAAAGAAATACCGCCACGGGCGGGCAGATGCCGCCATTAAAGCGCTGGAAGCACTAGAAAGCGGCGATACCGCTACACAAATCCTCCAAGCAATCGTGAGCCAAGGAGGCATTGCCCAATTAGACGAACTACAAAAACGCTTTGGGCTTGGCTCTGACATATGGGACATAGAAATTGACGCTTTGGCCCAAACAAAGCGAATCACAACGCTTGGCTCGCAGCATGTTATAGCCGACAGCTTCCGGGATAGCCTTGGCGCCAAAATCATAAGCCAGTTAAAAACTTACCATCAGGAGAACCCGTTGCATCAAGGTATGCGACAGGAAGAACTGCGTAGCCGCGCACTACCGGAGCATAAACCGGCTTTATTCGACGAAATACTTCTCATGTATGCTCCTGAGCTTCGTATAGACGACGGACGCGTGGCACTTGTCGGCTTTGAAGTGGCCTATACAGGCCAGCAGCGGCAAATACGCGATGCTATTATTTCTGCCCTAAAGCAAGGCGGCTTTGCCCCGCCTCCGGTTGACGAGCTTTTGGCCAAAGACAAAAAAAACGCGCCCAAAATACTGGATGCGTTGATATCCGAAGGCACTGTAATATCCACAGAGCCCGGCATGGTATTCCACGCTGCTATCGTAGAGCAGGCGAAGGAATCTGTCCGCCATCTTGCCGAGACCGGCGATGGCACTGTGACTTTAGCTCAATTCCGCGATGGAATACAAACCTCTCGCAAGTTTGCGCTATCTCTGCTTGAATATTTTGACCGTACAGGGTTTACGCGCAAGCTTGGAGATAGCCGGGTTTTGCGGTAACGCGCCTTATTCAACCGTTGGTTGTGTATTTTCCAACCAATGATATAGCATTCCAACCAACGATATCTTAACCAACCAGGCAAGATACCTTAAACTTTATTCATACCGATTCCAAATTAAAACCTGTCTGACAGAGCGGCGGCTTGAAACGCGGAGTAAGCGTTTCAAGCGGTTTTGCCGCGATAGGCAGATAGGATTTTAATTGGAATCGGTATCAGCCGCAAAAAGCGGAAAAAAGGAAGAGAGGTAAAAATCATGGCCAGCATCGGAAGCAGAATTAACGAGTACCGCCGTCAGCGCAACATAACTCAGGAACAGTTAGCGGAAGCTATGAGTGTCACATCCCAAGCCGTTAGCAAATGGGAGAATGATATTTCCTGCCCGGATATATCTGTACTACCCCAGCTTGCAGATTATTTCAATGTCAGCCTAGACCGGCTGATAAGGGGCGAATCCCCAAACTCGGTACAGTTTTTGGCAGAAAACCAGCGTAAAGATTTTAACAGTCTAACCCTTCGCATCTTGGTTAACAGCTCGGGCGGTGATATGGTAAAAGTAAATTTACCTATGCCGCTAATAAAAGTAGGGCTTGAAATTGGCATGCCCCTTATGCAAACTATGCAATTTGACAACAGTGGTGCTGTAAACGACGCTTTGCGCCAAATAGACTTTAGCGCATTAATCCAATTAGTAGAAAGCGGCGTAGTTGGCAAACTTATCGAGGTCAAAAGTGCCGATGGCCACACCGTTGATATCTTTGTTGACTAGCGCAGTAAGGAGGGGACTATGAGAATCCGCGTAGCAAGCGATGAGAGCAACTTTAATATACCGCTTCCCAACTGGTTGCTGCTTAACTCCCTGTCGGCAGCAATAGGCAAATCCATAATAAATCGCCATTTATCCAAAAACGCTTCGCCGGAAGCCGCTCATATTCCGTTATCTTACTTGCAATTGAGACGGATGTTCCTAGAAATACGAAGATGCAGCCGCTATCTTAAGGGCGAACCTCTCGTGTATGCCGAGACCAGCGATGGCTCAATTGTAGAAATTTATTTATGAATTTGTTCTCAATCCTGTGTTTGCGAAGAACGAAATGGCGAAGCAATCCAGCAAATTAAGACCTCTGGATTGCTTCGCTTTGCTCACAATAACATGCAATACCGATTATGAACCCTTTCCCGAAACAAAAACATACATCCCCATCCAGCGCAACACCTGATTTTCAAATGGGAACTCAGTTGCATCGGGCGCGGGCATTTCACCGTAAATCTTCACCGTCTTGTTGCTTTGGAAGCCTACTTTTTCGCATTCGGCAAGCCACTGTGATGCATCTCTCATAAACCTAATGTCTGCATACGTACTCGGCAAGGACAAATATAAATCAATCCATTTTTTTGTATTCTCGCCATCATGGTCATCAACCAAGCTCATATTGTTAACCCCATGCCCATCCGGCTTTAAAATACGGTATGCTTCTTTAAACCCGGCCATCATTTTATCCTGCATGCTCTCTAATCCGCCGTTCGAAAAAACAACATCTACGGAGTTATCCAATAGCGGTATGCTAGAGCAGTCGCAAGCCAAAAACACATAATCTACATATGGGTTTTTTATCTCTTCGGCAAAAAACCGTCGGTTCCACGCAAGTATCCTAAAGCTCGCATCTGCCAGTATTACTGTGCAGGGCCAGTTAATACGCTCAATGATATATTTGATACCGCTACCTGTACCGCAAGCTATATCAACAATTGTACTTGGGCGGAGTTTTTCAATTTCGTGCCACATAACCTCTTTGTACGAAACTTCACCCTCCATGTACCTTGCAAGGCCGGGATGTGTGGCTTCCTGAAAATAGTGCTCGTAATTACGAAAGCTCAGTGACCATAATTCACCCTGCATTTCACGTGAGCCAAAAAATATAACGCCATCTTCTACACTAAACCTATGATTATTTTCGCACTCAAAATACTGTGAAGCATTGCTTGTCTGAATATTTAGATTTAGAGGATTCTTGCATGTCGGGCAAGACAGATACTTGTTCATCCGCACCAGCTCTCTTTCGACGCTGCTTAGCTGGTCGACAAATACCTCATCGGAATCAAGTATTTCGTTGATGGTTACGCGGCACATCCACGAAATAACAAGCAAAATCTCTACATCAGGTAGTGTCTGGCCTGTCTCCCATTTCGAAACGGCTTGAGGCGACACATCCAGCTTTTCTGCAAATACAGCCTGGGAGTAGCCCAGCTTGCCCCGAAGCGAGGCAATCCTTTTTCCTGTTTCAACTTTGTTAATCATGTAACTCATCCCTTCTATTATGTTGTTTGGTGCATAGCCAGTTTAACCGGGCCAGACACTCAATCCAACATAACAGCTGTTGAAGTTTTGGCAGAATAAACAACCGCAGGTTGATGAAAATAAGGAAGCATTAGCAACCTCCGCAAAATAAAACGCAGACTTCATGCGCCATTCATCACCCACAAGAGTCTGCGTAATATAGTAAATTAATTCGAAATTAGTGCCAATTATAAATCAGAAGGCAACTCAATTTTGACCTCTTCACCCGCCTGGGACGAGCGATAAATTCCATCAACAATAGCCTGGTTGTATACAGACTCAATTGTTGGGATTGGCGCTGTACCGCCGGTTGCCACAGCGTCACAGAAAGATTTTACTTTATTATAGAACCGGTCATCACTTGGGCGCCTAAGCGGTATCGCCGTTTCGGAAAGCTGTCCGCTTACATCGTGGTACATGAAGATTGGCCCGATTGTGCCATCCCACGCACCGCCCCATCCTGTGCCTGTACCGGCAGGTTTGACTTTAAGTCCAGCGTCGGTGCCAAAGAACATCGTGTCACCAGTCGAGTCCATATGCATCGCCCAAGACATGCGGAAATCCAGTGCGATGTCGCCTTCGAGGCGGATAAGCGCCACAGAAAAATCATCTACGTCAAATTTTGCATGGTCATGGAAATACTTTGGATTTTGGCCAAACCGACTAGAGGCATATGCAGACACCGTTAGCGGCTTGGGATAGCCAATGGCCGACAGTACCATATCAAGGGAGTAGCAACCAATGTCCGCAAGGGCGCCTACGCCCGCCAGTTCTTTGCGGATAAACGTACCGCCTGGGATACCGCGCCTGCGCCCGCCGCCTGTTTGGATATAATAGATATCCCCAAGCACACCACTGCCCACGATTTCGCGCACAAGATCCATGTTGGGGTCGTAACGCGGCTGGAAGCCGATGGTCAAAATCTTACCTGCGGTCTTAGCAGCCCTGTACATAGTAACCGCGTCTGCCAATGTCACAGACATGGGCTTTTCGCACAGCACATGGGCTCCGGCTTCCAGGGCGGCAAGGGTACATTCCGCATGTGTAGTATTGTAAGTACAAATGCTTACGCCGTCTAAGCCAAGAGCGAGCAGCTCCGCGTTATTGTCAAACGCCGGGATATCTGTAAGCCCCGCCTTGTCAAAGAAAGCCCTTGCCTTGCCGGGCACGATATCCGACCCGCCAACAATTTCTACCTCCCCTGCTTCTACCAAACGTAAGTATGACCTAAGATGCGCGTTGGCAATGCTGCCAGTGCCTATGATACCGATGCGCAGTTTCTGTTTTGACATGCTTACTTCCTCCTTTGTTGGAAAATATATTTGCATGGTAGTTGAATTAGAGAAGGGTGTCAATCAATTGGTCTATATGGCATAGAAATCGATTAAAAGCCCTTGCAAAAAAAAGGAGCGCATGCTAAACTCCGCAAAAATCGACAAAAACGGCATACACAAAGGAGCTATAAACATGTCAAAACCAATAACCAAATGGATAAAGCAGACAATAGCCTTCATGCTAATTATAGTAATGAGCGTGCCCAGCATAGCCCTAGGGGCGCATCATCCCCCAAGCGCTCAAGCCCCGACAATGCAGCAATTGCCGGAGATACAGCCCTTTGACACGCACGCGCCAATGAATCACGAAGCGGTAGCCCACACCGGCGCCCAACCTTTAGCGGGTCTAGCAGGTTTCGCGGCAAATAACATAGATATGTACGAAAGCCTCTTGTCCGAGCTATGCCCGGAATATCTAGAGGCTTTTTTGTATCGGCAATACCACGAGCGCCAGCGGTGTGAGGATACCCTGGCGGAAGAAGCCTTCCATGAGCTGTTAGGCACAGCGGCGCGCTTTACAAGCCTATCAGCACATGACCGGAGCTTGATATTCAGGCATCTATTTATAGCGGATGAAGCCCAAAGCGTAACAAGCGCGTTGTTTAGCCTGATGGAGCAAGATGGTTTTAGCCTGTCGGAAAGCGCGG
>Ga0123355_10018836_pt1 | contig 10974 bp, 8 predicted proteins | sample TergutEmb28metaG_3_FD_89872 | JGI IMG/M metagenome (GOLD analysis project Ga0123355, IMG submission 89872) | Embiratermes neotenicus P1 segment gut microbial communities from Petit-Saut dam, French Guiana - Emb289 P1 | ecosystem: Host-associated > Arthropoda: Insects > Digestive system > Gut ...
GCTTTCGCGTACCCGTGTTCTCACGGGCTGACTTTCGCCGCCGAGCGAAGGCGTCATCGTCGATCGCTCCGCTCACCACCCCGTCGACGAATTCGCGCAGCTCGATGCCCAGCTCCGTCTGCCGCTCGACGTCGTCCGCCGCTACACGTGCACGCGCAAGACCCTCGCTGAAGTTTCCGTCCCCGCGATTCGCGCCGGTGCGCGACAGGAGCCACAGGGTGAAGAGGCCCGCCAGATGCCCAAGGGCCCCCTGCTCGGATTCTGAGCGCCCGAGATCCCGAATCGACGCGATTCGGTTCGCCCCGAGAAACGCCCTGGAGCCGTTGTCGCGATCCTTGTCGTGATGCTCCTCGCTCAGCCGCGTAGTATCTCGCAAGATCGTCGCGATCTCGTCGAGAACCTCGCGCGCCTTGTACGGCTCGCGGTACGGCTCGGGCCATCGAACCGGCTCCACCTCCCCGTTCTCCACGGCCGCGCTGAACTCGCGCAATTCCGCTGAAGACATTCCAGCAGCGGCTCGCCGCGCCCACTCAGCTTCGGGGCTCTGCTGAGTCGCGGGATCCACAGCCGACACGGTACCTGCGCGTTTGGTGACCGCCGCTTCCGATCAAGCCCGAGCGTGCCGTTTGGATCCGCTTCCCGCGGTCACGCCGCGATTTCCCAAGCGCGAAGTCGACCCCGCCGGAACAGGTCCCACCAATGGAGATGTCGCGGCTGCCGCCGGCCCGTCTGACAGTCGACTCAGACCTCACCTCGGACGCCACGGAAGTAGCGTGTTGACATGGACGCGAACGTCTTGCAACAGATTGCCGTCGCCGTCGGGATGTCTGCCGCGCGCGCCGAACGGGCCCGGACCGCCGCCGACCTGATACGCGACGGTACAGCGCACCGCTGGGTTGGCATCTACACCGTGACCGACTCGTCCGTCGTGAACGAGGCGTGGAGCGGCCCCGCCGCGCCCGCGTTCCCGACCTTCGCACGTGAGCGCGGGCTGACTGCGCATGCGGTTCGCGCGGGAGCGCCCGCGCTCAGCAACGATGTCGCCAACGACCCCCGCTACCTCGCGAACCAGGACGACTCAGGGTCGGAGTTGATCATCCCGGTCGTCCGCGGTGGACAGGTGGTCGGGACGCTCGATATCGAGAGCGACGAGGTCGGTGCCTTTGACGGCTCCTCGATCGCTGACCTCGAGCGCTGTGCGCAAGCGCTGGCCGCGCTCTGGAACGAGGTTGGCGCTTAGAGCGCGGAGACTGCTTATGCAAACATGCTTGCTTGAGCACCGAGACGGCGGTTGCGGCCGCACCACAGCTTCAAGAGGGCCCGCCGTCAGCAGGGCTTCCGCCTGGGCCGCAGCTGCCCCGGTGGGCGCAGACGTTTGGCTTTCTGCTCGGCGGTATCCGCTTTCTCGAGATCTGTCGCCGCCGCTATGGCGGCGCCGTCTACATGCAGACGGTGTTCGACGAAGGCTTCGTGATGCTGTTCGACCCAGCGCTGGTCAGGGAGGTGTTCCAGGGGCCGCACGAGCGGCTCAACGCCGGCGAGGCGAACCGGCTCCTCGGCCCGATCCTCGGTAGTCGCTCGGTGCTCGTGCTCGACGGCGCCGAGCACCTCCGTCACCGCAAGCTGATGCTGCCGCCGTTCCACGGACGCCGGATGCGGTTCTACGAGGATGTGGTTCGCGACGCCACCGACGCCGCGATCGACGGATGGCCGCTCGGCGGGCCGTTCGCCCTGCTTCCGAGCCTACAGTCGCTGACGCTGCGGGTGGTCGTGCGCGCCGTATTCGGATACGAGCCGGGCCCGGCCGAGGAGGAACTTCGCCGGCGCCTGCGGGCGATGATCACGCCGGTTGCGCAGCCGCGCGGATTGCTGTCGCTGTTCCTGCTGCCGCGGCTCGGGCTCAGCCAAGGCCGCCGTCGGTTTGACGCGGCCCGGGAGCAGGTCGACGAGCTGCTGTATGCCGAGATCGAGAAGCGCCGCGCCGACCCCGGCCTTGCCGAGCGCGATGACGTCTTCAGCGCGCTGTTGCTGGCCGAGGATGAGGATGGTCAGCGACTGTCGGCGAGCGAGGTTCGCGACGAGCTGATCACGCTGCTGGTCGCAGGCCATGAGACGACCGCGACCGGCCTGGCGTGGACGTTCGACCTGCTGCTGCGCGAGCCCGCCGTGCTCGCCCGCGCGCAGACGGGAGACGACTCGTACCTCGACGCCATCATCAAGGAATCTCTGCGGCTGCGGCCGGTGATCCCGGCGGTCGGGCGCATCGTCCGCGGCTCCCCGTTCGAGCTCGGCGACTACGTGATCCCTGAAGGCGTCGAGCTGAACCCGTCGATCCGGGTGATGCATATGCGTGAGGACCTGTATCCGCAGGCGAAGAAATTCCGCCCCGAACGCTTCCTCGGCCCGGACGCGCCCGACACGTATACGTGGATCCCGTTCGGAGGCGGTACCCGCCGCTGCCTCGGCGCCAGCTTCGCACAGATGGAGATGCGCATCGTGTTGCGCCGGATCCTCGAGCGGACCTCGTTGCGGCTGATCGCGCGCCGGCGAGACCGGGCGCAGCTGCGCGCGATCACACTCGCCCCCAAGCATGGGGTACGAGTCTCGCTCGAGCGACGCGCCGGCCCCGGCGTCGCCTTCTGGCGGTAAGCCCGTACGAGCGGCACCGACACGTATCAGGTGGGGCCGGTGCGACGGTAGGCAGCGGCACTCGCCTGGTGGCGAGTGCCGCTGCCTGCGTTCCGACTGGGCGAACCGTGAGGGCGCGGCGCGTGCCGTGGACGGAATGCTCAGCGTCAGCTGGTCTACGGCCGGTCGCCGTTCGTCACCAGCACCTGCTTGATTCCGGCCGCGCCGTCCAGCACCGTCTGGTAAGCGTCGGCGCTGTTCTCGAGCGGCCAGGTTTTGATGGCCGGAGGGGTGAGCACGCCGCGGTCAAACAGCGCACCGAGCTGGTCGAAGACGCGCGCGACGTGCGCGCCGTCCAGGAACACGCTCGCGAGGCCGGAGACATGCAGCTCGCGGCTGTAGATCTCGTCCACGCCGAACTCGGCACGCGGTTCGTAGGACCTGAGCCCGGTCACCCGGCCGCCGAAGCGGACGCTGCGGAGGACGGGCTCGAACAACGCGCCACCGACCGAGTCGAGCGCCATGTCGGCACCGCGCCCGCCGGTGAGCTCGAGCACCGCCTCGGCCAGGTCGCTTGAACCGGTGTCGATGAAGTGCTCGACGCCATCGGGCCTGCGCCGGCCGGCGACGATCGGCATCGCGCCACGCCACCGCGCGATCGCCGTCGCGGCCTGGCCGACCAGCCCGGATCCGCCGGTGATCAGGAGCGTCTCGCCGGGCGTCAGCTGCCCGCGCTCGATCACCGTCTCCCAGGCCGCGAGATACGGCATCGCGGCACCGGCGGCTTCGGTCATCGACAGCCGCCCGGGTTTGCGTGACAGCCACGTCTCGGGCAGGGCCACGAACCGCGCGTGCGTGCCCGGCCGCTTGAACCCCAGCTCCGGCGCGGCGCCCCACACCTCCTGGCCGGCGTGCTCGCCTTCGGAGACGACGACGCCGGCGTAGTCAAGCCCGGGGATCGTGGGCGGCGGCGCGCCCAGATAACCAAGCGCGTTGGCGCCGTCGAACGGGTTCACCCCGGCGGCGTGCACTTCGACGAGCACCTCTCCCGGGCCCAGCTCCGGGATCGGCTCGGCTCGCACCGCCAACGACTCTGCCGGCGGCCCGAATTCCCGGATGACGACCGCTTCCATCTGGTGTGCTGTGCTGTGCGACATGCTGCTGCTCCTTGTTTCTCGGTCCGGCTCTGGCCGGCTGCCGCACAGGTTCGGGCGTCCCGTGGCGGGAGAGTCAAGCCCAAATTTCGCATTTGACCCTCCCACTGTGGGAGACCCCATACTTCGCGCATGACCACAGCCACACTCTCCATCGGCGACTTCTCACGCGCGACCCAGATGAGCGTGAAGATGCTCCGCCACTACCACCAGATCGGGCTTCTCGAGCCTGCCGACATCGACCCGGACACCAGCTACCGGCGCTACACGACAGACCAGATCCCGACAGCACAGGTGATCCGCCGGTTCCGCGAGCTGCAGATGCCGCTGGAACGGATCCATGACGTGCTCCGGGCGCCTGACCCCGCGACCCGCAACGCCCTGATCGCGTCGCATCTGGACGCGCTGCAGGCCAGCCTGGTCGAGACCCAGACGGCGGTCGCGTCTCTGCGGAACCTACTCGACGGCGCGCCTGACGCGCAGTCGATGCCGGTCACACACCGGACTGTCGAGGCGACCCCGGCGGCTGCGATCACGGAGCCGGTTACGCTCGGGGAGATCGAGCTGTGGGTACGCGGCGCGCTCGGCGAGCTCCGCGCGGCCGTCACTGCCCAGGACGTGGTCGTGGCGGGTCCGGCCGCCGGGATCTACGACGACGACCTGTTCGCGAAGGAGCACGGTCAGGCAACCGTGTTCATTCCGTACGTGGGCGAACTCGGCGCAGTCGGCCGCGTGCAGCCCACCCTCATACCTGCAGCCGAACTCGCGACGGTCACACACCACGGACCCCTCGCCGGAATAGACCTCGCCTACGGGGTGCTCGCTGCATACGTCGCGCGCCACGAGCTCGCGGTCGACGGGCCGATCCGCGAGTACTACACCGTCGCCGCCACGGACACGCCGGACAGCAAAGCGTGGCTAACCGAGATCGGCCTGCCGATCTTCAGCACCGGGCAAGAAGCGCGAGATACACGCACGACACCGACGGGTGGTCGCGACGAGGACGGCACTGTCGGCTGAACGGCGAAGGCGCGATCAGCTGCGCGGGGCGTTTGATCGCGGTCACGCACCCGAGGTGAGCGCCTCCACGCGCTGGGTGAGCGCCCGGTTGAAGTTGTCGAAGCCGGCTTCGGCGCCGCTGACGGAGCCGCGCATGAGCGGGACGAGCGCGCCACTGAAGGTCTCGCCCTGGGTCAGACGCGTACCGCCGTTCCCGTTGGCGGTCAGCGTGAAGAAGTGCTCGCCGTCGAACAGGCCGCGGAAACCGAGCCTGCCAAGCCACCGCAGCTCCCGACCTGGGTCGGCGGCGAGCACGGTCGGCCGGAATGTCACGCCCCGCCCACCGGGCGGGGCCATGTGCACACGGAGCTTGCTGCCGACCTGCGGCGTGCCCTCGACGCGGTCCATGAACGGGTTCCACTCGCTGTAGCTTGCGAAGTCGGTCAGCACCTCCCAGACCGCTTCGGGCGGGGCCTGGATGTCGGCTGTGCTGGAAATCGTGGTGCTCATCTTCAGCTCCCTTCAACATCTGTTCGCTGTTTGCAGGATCCGCCCGAACGATGTGAGTGCGCCTCGCACATTTGATGCGGTTTCGCCGCTCCGACCCTCGCCGAACCTGAGTCTTGGGTCCGTGCCACGATGCCGACCATGAGCGGCACCCGGGTAGAGGTCGGCGAGAAGCGGTTCGTGCTGGCGGATCAGGCGCTTGCGGAGCTGGCAAGGCGGCTCGCCTGGAAACGGCTGCCGGCCAGCCCGGGGGTGGGCTGGGAGCAAGGCGTGCCCACCGATTGGCTGCGGGGTCTCCTCGAGGATTGGCAGAGGTTCGATGCCGGCGCTCTGCAGCGTCAGCTCGATGGGCTGCGCCAGTTCGGCGCCGAGGTCGAGCGACAGGGTCTGCATGTGGTCGTCGCAGAAGGGCGTGGGCCGGACCCGATCCCGTTGCTGCTCACGCATGGTTGGCCGGGGTCGTTCCTCGAGTACCTGAAGGTGCTGCCGCTCCTCTGTGACCCGGGCGCTCACGGCGCCGACCCCGCCGACGCGTTCACGGTGATCGTCCCATCGCTACCCGGGTACGCCTTCAGCAGCCCACCGCCGCCAACCGGCCTCACCGGACGGCAGGTCGCAGCGCTGTGGCACGCGCTGATGACCTCGGGCCTGGGGTATGAGCATTACGTAGCCCATGGGAGTGATCTGGGCGCCGGTGTCACGGCCTCGCTTGCGCGCGACCAGCCCCACGCTGTCCGCGCGATCCACCTCGCCACGCCCGGCCTTGCGCCCGCGCCGGCTCCCCGCACGCAGCCAGAGGAGGAATACGCCGCCGCGGTTGAGAAATGGACCGCCGAGGAGGGAGGCTACGCCCACGAACATGCCACCAAGCCCGTCACGGTTGGCGCTGCCTTGTTGGACAGCCCCGCCGGGCTGGCCGCCTGGATCAGCGAGAAGGTCGTCGCCTGGAGCAGCACGCGCCCGGACGGAGCTCCCGCGTTTGACCGCGAGCTGCTCCTGTCCACCCTGACTCTGTATTGGGTCACGGGCACGATCGTCACATCGCTGTTGCCCTACTGGTCCCACCGCCACAATCCCGACGCGGCCGTGCCAGCCGATGACCCATCTCCGGTCCCGACGGCGGTCACCATCTTCGGCGGCGAGCGGGTCCCCTTCCCGAAGCCGCCGCGCGAGCTGGCACGGCGCTATTACACGCTGACCCACTGGGCCGAGCACCCGAGTGGCGGACATTTTCCAGCCGTCGCAGAGCCGGAGTTACTCGCCCGAACGTTGCGGGATGTATTCCGCGGCGCCCGATAGTTCGCTCAGCGGAGGCGCCCGTTGACTGGTCGCACAGGGAACGATGTGGTTTGCTTGCGCCGTGCTTGAGCAAGCCGCCGGCCTGCCGTCGCGGGCCCTGCACGCGATCGGCGAGCTTGAGCGCGAGGTGGTCGAGGCCGATGGCGGTCGCCTGAAGCTGAGGCTCTACACCTCGATCGGCTTCACGCCTCTCACGACCGAGGATTACTACTCGCTGCCGTGGCCTGGCGCACGTCCAGAGGGGTCGTCGACACCCGGATGACTGAGTAGAAGTACACACTCGCAACGCGCCGGTTGACCTCGTGCCGCCGACCGTGCCATGGGACAGTAATAGCGCGATCGGGGGACGCGGTCGGCAAACAAGGCACATGGGGCAAGGGGGCGAGCATCCCAGGGACCGGCCCCAGAGGGACCGCTGGGGGATGCCAAACGGGTCCGGAGGCGCTGAGACGACGCCTCCGGACCCGAATTACGTCGTGGCGGGGCGCACATCCGTGTCGGGCGCCCCTGCATCTGCGAGGCTGTGCGCGTGGCAGATCCGGACCGCTCGCAGCAGCTTCTGGCCGACGCGATTCGGGGTGCCCTGGCCGATGCGATTCGGAGTGCCGGACGTACCGTCCGCTTTCGCGCGGGGCACGTACTGTTCGTCGAGGGAGACCTGCCGGAGCGCGTGTTCATCCTTGAGGAGGGATGGGCGATCCTCAGCGTTGCCGGGGAAGAGGGCAAGGAGGTCGTACTCGGAATCGTCGGCCCTGGAGACCTCCTGGGCGAGGTCTCGATCTTCGACGACGGAACCCGGTCGGCCACCGCGACGACGCTGAGCGACCTGGTCGCGACGGTGGCGCCGACTTCGACGCTTCGAGACGCCGCCAATGACATCGTCCTGGCCCGCGGCATGATCACGATCCTGATCGCCCGCCTCAGGAACGCGGACCGGCAGCGAAGCGAATTCGCGACGGTGTCGACCCCGGGTCGAGTCGCGCGGCGGCTGCTCGAGCTGTGCGAACGCTTCGGGGAGCCCACACCCGAAGGACTTCGAATCACGTTGCAGCTCTCTCAGGAGCAGCTCGCCAACTGGTGCGGCGCCTCCCGCGAGGCCACTGTCAAGGCGCTTTCGTCGCTGCGCGCCCGCGGGATCGTGTCGACCTCGCGGCGAACCGTTCTGATCACGGACCTCGCGGCGCTCCGTCGTCAGGCATACGGACGGGTGTAAGCCGGCGCTCCCCGGTGCCGGACGTTCAGGCCGGCGTCCACGCGCACTAGACTGCCGACGTCGGTGGCGTCGGGAGGTTTGCTGGTCAGGATGGGGCGTGGGGCCTAATCCAATTCAGCGCAAGTTCGATAGCTACGTACCTCGCGTTCTGCTGAGGCGTCTCGCTGTCGCTCCGGAGGAGCTTGTACAGAGCATCGACGGGACGCTGGTGTTCGCGGATGTGTCCGGGTTCACGCGGCTGTCCGAGCGCCTCGCACGAGTCGGCGAGGAGGGCGCGGAGCATCTCGTCGACACGATCAACGCCTGCTTTTCGGCGCTTCTGGCAGACGCCTACGCACATGGCGGCACCCTCCTGAAGTTCTGCGGCGACGCGCTGCTGCTGTGGTTCGAGGGCAGGGATCATGCGATCCGCGGGTGCGCATCCGCCGCGCTGATGCGCAGCAGGCTGCGCCAGGTCGGCCGCATCGAGACGGGCGCTGGCAAGGTGGTCCTGCGGATGTCGGTCGGCGTGCACAGCGGCTCGTTCGAAACGTTCCTGGTCGGCGACTCCCACCTCGAGTATCTGATCGCGGGCCCCGGGGCGGGAACGGTGGTCGCGCTCGAATCGGCGGCTTCGGCCGGGCAGATCCTGCTGAGCAGCGAGGCCGCCGCGATGCTGCCGAGCGGTTGCGTGGGGGCAGACGCCGGGCCCGGCGTGCTGCTTCGCCGACCGCCTGTGGTTGGCGCAGAGATACCGCACGAACAGGTGCCCACAGCCTCGGACGAAGCGGTCGCGCGCTGCCTCCCGACCGCCGTGCGCGAGCACGTATCCGCGGCGCCGGCGATGCCCGAGCACCGGACGGCCGCGGTCGGTTTCATCCAGTTCGGCGGGCTCGACGACCTGATCGAGCGGGCCGGATTGCGAGTGACGGCGGAGGCGGTCGAGGAATTGGTGCGGGCCGTCTCGGAGGGGGTCGATCGCTTCCAGGTATGCCTCCTGGGCTCGGATATCGGCACCGATGGCGGCAAGTTTCAACTGGCCGCAGGCGCGCCTCGCGCGCTTGGCGACAACGAGGAACGGATGTTGCTTGCGGTCCGCCACGTGATCGAACGCAAAACACGGCTTGCGGTCCGCGCCGGCGTCAACCGCGGACACGTTTTCACCGGGGAGATCGGACCGCCGTACCGGCGCACGTATGTGGTGATGGGCGATGCGGTCAATCTCGCCGCGCGCCTGGCGGCGAGGGCTCCCTGGGGCGGGATATACGCGCGGGAGGGAGTTCTCGAGCGGTCCAAGACGAGCTTCGAGAGCACGTGCGTGCCTCCGTTCACTGTCAAGGGAAAGCTTCGTCCGGTACAGGCGGTCGAAGTCGGTCCGTCGCGGCGGACGGTCCGGGAATCGGCGACCGCGAAGCTGCTGCCACTGGTTGGCCGCGACCGGGAGCTCGCGAAGATCCGCGACGCGCTCACCGCCGCTCGCGCTGGTCGCGGGACGATGATCGAGATCCAAGGCGAGACCGGGAGCGGGAAGTCTCGGCTGTTGCGCGGGTCGCGCGAGCTTGCCGCCGGCGTCGGCTTCGCCCACACGATCTGCGAGGACTACCGCCAAGTCCCCTATGTGGTCTGGCGGGACATCCTGCGGCAGCTGCTCGGCCTTCGCTGGGACGATCCGGACGACGTGGTAGCCGCGGCGATCGCCGGGCAGATCGAGGCGACGGGGAGCGACCTCGAGCCGTGGATCCCGCTGATTGCGATCGCTTTCGACGCCCAGGTGCCGATCACGCGGGAGGTTCGCGAGCTCGCCGCGAGCTACCGCACGGCGAAGCTGCACGAGGTGATGATCGAGTTTCTCCAGCCCCTGATGACAATCCCGACGCTGATCCAGATCGAGCACACGCACTTCATGGACGAGGCTTCCGCTGGGTTTCTGCGGGCGATCAGCGAGCGGCTCGAATCCTCGGCCTGGGTGGTAACGGTGACGCGCCGAGAGAGCACCAACGGTTTCGTCGCCGCGCCGGAGTCGTCGACTCAGTTGTCCCTTGCTCCGTTACCAGCCGATGCGATGACTGAACTCGCCGAGAGCACCCCGGAGGCCAGCGTGGTTCCGCCGCACGTGCTGGAGACGGCCGTCGAGCGAGCCGGTGGCAGCCCGGAGTTCCTGCTCGACCTGCTCGCAGCGGCTGCCGGGGGTTCCGGCGAGTTGCCCGATAGCGTCGAGGCGGCCGCAACATCGCGCATCGATGAACTCGATCCCTTCGAGCGCGTCCTCGTCCGCCGCGCCTCCGTGCTCGGGCTCCGCTTCCACCCAAGTCGGCTGCACCATGTCCTCGATCCGGGCACGCCCAAGCCCGACGAGCAGACGTGGAGCCGGATGTCCGCAGTATTCGCCGATGACGGCGACGGCTATCTCCGCTTCAAACGCCCCGCAGTGTGCGAGGCGGCCTACGGGAGCCTGCCGTTTCGCCTGCGGCGACAGCTCCATTCCACGGTGGGACGCGCACTGGAACATGACCTGGGGCACGACGCCGACGCCGATCCAGCCGTTCTGTCGCTGCATTTCGGCCTCGCCGGCGACCACGCGCGCGCGTGGACCTATGGCAGGGCGGCGGCGGAGCGCGCCGTCGCCAGGTTCGCTCAGGCCGACGCGGCCCGTCTCTATCGCCGGGCGATCGACGCCGGCCGTCAGAGCGGAGCTAGCGACGTCGAGCTGGCAGCGTGCTGGGAGGCGCTCGGGGAGGCGCTCAATCAAAGCGGGGAGCTGGCCGCTGCGGCCGATGCGCTCACGGCCGCCCGCAAGCTTGTCCGAGGTGACGCGCTCGCAGAGGCACGGCTGTTCCTGCGACACGTGAGGATCGCTCACCGTCGCGGGCGCCTGGCGTCCGCGGTGCGCTGGGGCAGAAGGGGTCTTCACGCCGCCGGCGATGCCGGAGACGCCGAGTCACGCGGCGTTCGCGCGAGGCTGCTCGCCGAACTCGCGTTCATCCGGTTCTACCAGGGACGGGCGCAGGAGGCTGAGCGATTGTGCCGCACGGCGATCGAGGAATCCGAGTCTGGCGCGGCGCAGCGACCGCTCGCACATGCGAGCTACGTCCTTGACATGGCGCTGATCGATCTGGGGCGCCTCGACGAGGCTGTGCATTCGCACCGCGCGCTCGCCATATACGAACAGTTGGGCGACTACGAGGAGCAGGGATA
>Ga0123355_10018837_pt1 | contig 10974 bp, 6 predicted proteins | sample TergutEmb28metaG_3_FD_89872 | JGI IMG/M metagenome (GOLD analysis project Ga0123355, IMG submission 89872) | Embiratermes neotenicus P1 segment gut microbial communities from Petit-Saut dam, French Guiana - Emb289 P1 | ecosystem: Host-associated > Arthropoda: Insects > Digestive system > Gut ...
AGATCCTAGCAGCGAAAGGTGGAACTGTGGGCGAGAAAGATGTCCGGTAGTAATTTTGCCTAAATTCCAACTTCCACGTAAATTTAGGGATCTTTTACATGCCGCAAATCTACGACATGGGACAGATGGCTTTACTTCCCCTCCGAAGGAAGGTGTGCTGAGGAATTTTTCGCCCTAAAAATCGGACGGCTTCGGCCGGGTTTGAACCCGCAAACTTGGGTACTAAAGGTCAGCACGCTACCCCTAGATCACTGAAGCCGTTGTGTAGTGGTGAAAATATCACAATAAAAATAAATCAGTGGAGTAAGTGCATTTTGTTGGTTCTTGATACATTAATTTATAATACTATAATACTGTATATAGTAAAAACATTTTCTACTTATCTTACTAAAACATTTATCACTAGTGGTATACACTGACTGGTACAAACAAAATGATTTTTGCTACTTAGTTTTGCTGTTTGTAGTATTTAAGGGCACTGGTATTGTGGCTATGAAAAGTCAGCACACTAATTAATCCCTTAACCTTCAGGTGGAATGAATGTTTTATTGAAAGAAATGTTTTTGCAACAAATTTCTTGAGGTACAAAAACAATGCCATGGGCATGAAGAGGGTATACTGACAAAATCACAGAGATATGATTCAACATGATGTACAGCAGTGTTTCTCAGCTACATGTCCACAAGTGTGTACATTCTTCTGAGAAGAATAAAGTTTAGTACTTTCGATTTCTCTGATGTTAATTTCATTGTCAGTACTGTTACAAAAATTTCTGTTTCATCATAAATTATTACATTGACTCAATAACGGATTTTACATTTTAAATACATTTTATCTGTAAATATTCCAACTTAAATGTTACAACAAATTGTATCTCTGGGGTCTGCACATTGAAGTAATTTTTAGGATCCCAAGTAAAAGATTAGTGAGACTTTGTATGGGGTCTATGGTTCCAGGAAGACTGAGAGACACTGATGTACAGCATCTTTGGCTGCCTCTTTCTCATTGTAGAAATGCAAACATTACAGTATGATCCCTTCACAGTGACAAGTAAGCCAGTACATAGTTTTCCAGGGTTTCTGTGTTTAAATAATAAACATGACACACATGAAAAGGTCCGTAAGTGTGGTGGTAATTTTTAAATACAGGCGGACCCCCGCATCCACGGGTAATGTGTTCCAAGACCTATCACGGTTACGTGAAACCGTGGATAATACTGAACACTATATATGTGATATTCATGTACCTTACATAAATATGGTAAAGTTTAATTGATACATTATGCGCAGTAAGACATTACCAACATTAAATCAAGTAATAATAAAGTGCACTGTACACTACATTGTACATTTACAGTGTACTTTCTCTCTCTCTCATACGTATGAAAGTAAGGGATTCTGGGGTTTTAGCCTAATTCTCAAGAGACAAAAGAGCAATGAAAAAATACAGTACCTGTACTGTACAGTATCATGTACAGCTTCAACCCATGACAGAATAATAAAAATAATGCTTTTCCATCAATAAAAAAAGTTATTTTTACACATTTTACAATTAAAATCATATGTATATACTTGTACATAACCTGTAATACGAAAATTTTATTTGTTAAAAAATATCTTGGCCTATTGCGGGTATTCACTGACTTCTCCATTCTTCTTTGTGCTGTCTGAACACAAACACTACGATAACCCTGCAACTAATTTAAACAGCGAGAATGCTAGAAGCAGAATGGTAGCAAGTTTGCAGGGAAGCATGGGTATGGGGACAAAGGAAGATGAGTCAAGTACTGGGCACGTTCGGACTGCTGGATTTCACCATGTTACGGCCCATTCTCACTTGGTGCACGCTTTGAAACTTAGGAACTGTTTATTTCTTTAATTTTCCAAATACTTTCTGATCCGCAGTACGCTGCAGATAACTGAAACTGCAGATATGGGGGTCCGCCTGCATCCTGTACATGAAGAAGAGATGCCCACCACTTGCTTGCATGGCAGCCCCTTGCAATTATAGCGAGAGACACCAACACCAACAGTACCCGACCATCTAAATTCTTCATATAATATATTACAAGTAACTTGTTGCATCTTTATAAGCTTAGTTTCTTCACAGAAAATGTCTTTGGCCAAAAACATACCCATATCTTAGGAGACCAACAGTATTTAAAATTTCCTGCATTATACTTAATCAGACTCAAGTTTCCCTTCAGTAACAAGTCCTGGAACACTTTCTAGCAAACATTAATTACATGTAGTGCTGATCCTATTATAGGGGTGCTACAAGATATTTCTTCACTGGTTGGTTCTGAACAAAGAATTATATTAGAAAAGCCCCCAGTTTATGGTCCTTAAAAAACACTACAGTTCTTCCTTTTCTAGCACAGGTACAGACTCTTCTGAGTGCCTGGTATCAGAAGCTGCATTTGATATGTTTGATGTATTAGAATTATCTTTGGACTGTTTATCTTCTTTCTTGCCTTTCTTCTTTTTGGGGGGTTTTGGTTTTTCTTCTTTAGACAGCAGGGATGGAAATGGTTCATCAAGACAGTTATCACTCTCCCCCTTTAGAGCTTTCTCAGAACATAAGAACTGTTTCAGAGAAATTTCTCCCTGGTAAGAGAAATACCAATCTTCTATGGTGTGTTCATTTTCTTCTAGCAGTGACTCACACTAAAATACAGAATATCATATGTTAAACACACATAACATGTGACCAGAAAATAGGTGGCACTTTTTATTATACAAGGTCCTGCTAATTCTGTTCTCTTGTAACTACTGCCCCAACCCACTTCCATCCCATTATGACTCATTCCACATGAAGCCATGTTTCTATGCCGGTGCTCTATAAACTTTTCAGAGACTAAAACCTCTCTGATCAGATACTCTAATTACTGCATGCATACAATTAATAATAAGCCTCTACATAAAAAGGTAAACCAGCTGTGCTTAGTTACCTAAGATTCCCATTACATGGGTCAATCATAATCATATTTATGTCGGATAATCAAGGACCCACACACGTTCATTAAGAGGAGAGGCATATGGGTTGACCTGCATCTCTTAAAACCTTTCCTACTTTAAACCAACCTCACCTGTTAGTATACAGACTCTGGCAAACATGGCAGACTGAATATTGTAACAAAGGCATTGTAGGGGTCAAGTTCACTTGTGGTTTGTACTTAATAATCTGAATTACCACTATATGTGAAAAGTGTGAATATATCTAAAGCTAAATGCAGAAGTCAATTTTTGGAACCAAATTTACAGAAATTCATGTACATATTGTCAAATATTCCAATAAATTGAGAGCACATTAAATTCAAGGAATGTTCGATATAATTTGGTCCAGAATCATATGTATTCCTATCTGGTATCTAAAAATCTAAAGATTAAAATATACAAAATTAGTTTCTGCCATCTGTTTTGAATGATGTGAAACTTTCTCTCTCACAGATGACGAGCACAGTATATGTGTATTTGAAGTGATGGTGCTAAGGAAGACATTTGTTCCTAAGAGACAGGAAGTTAACAAAAATGCACAATGAGGAGCTTCATGATTTGTACTCATTATACATTAGGCTGAACAAATCAAAGTGAATGAGCTAAGTGGGGTACATGGAACAAAGGAGGGAAAATTAGAATATTTATGGAGTTATGGTGGTAATTCCTGAAGAGACTGCTTTGAAGAACTAGGCAGAGTAGGAAGGATAATACTAAAATATATCTTAAACACAGTAGATTCATCGGGCTCAGAAAAGGGACCAGTGACATGCCCTTGTGAACATGCTAATGAACTTCAGGGTTCCACAAAGCGTGTGGGATTTCTTTACTAGCTCAGGAAGTATTAGCTTTGTGAGGAGTCTGCTTCATGGAGTACTTGTTATACTCTCACATGAAACTGGTAACTGTCATTGCTCTGTACATAACAGCTTTGTAGGGACCCCGTGTCGTGACAATGCAGGAGATTTTCTCAGCCTCCACTGTCTATATGAACGACTTAATAACATCTGGTGTTGGTACCTGCTTTGGCTGATGTTTTCTTCACCTTTTGGAGATGCATTTAAATGCCAGTTGTATCTCATGATGGTCTGGGTTTTTCCAGTTTGGCATGGACATTTAAATTGCTACCAATAACTACAAAGAGACCAGCATATGGCATGCTAGGCCATTTGTCAGTACATTTTATAGACCAGCACATGGTCTTGTAGCATGGTGAAGGTTAATAGCACCACTACAGGTTCTGAACTATAAAATGTGTATGACACAATGGCAAATGCGCCAAGTTACATACATAAAAACTTCAATCAGAAGCCTCAATCTTATAATGAAACATAAGCTCAAGGAATTAACAGTGCTGGTTCACTCAGTTGCCACAAAAATTTATATTGTATGATCAACAGTTCTACTGGGATTCATTAATCAACAGTCAATGTTAACTGATGTTCTTGCAATGCATAAACTATACTTATTAGTGTAATATAACACTTCAAACACTTCAGTATCACTTTAGACAGGTTTATCAGTTACAGTTGTTTAATTTTGAATAGAAACACAGACAGTAATACATTTAATTGCCATAGTTATATGCTAGAATGAACTCTTTGGTACAGCAGTGCATACGGACCATCGATACTGCCAAGTTGTTAAACTGCCACTAACTGGCAGTGCATTCTAGACACAAAGCCACACGGACTGTTTAGGCAGTTACATACAGCATGGTGGGTAGATAGACCTAACATGTAATGCCAACTACTGGAAAAAAAGTAACACAAAATTTTGTAGTAGGACACAACAAAATCTAAACTTCATACATGACACAGGTGAATCCACACACTGCCAATTTGCAGAACTTACTCCTTTATTTCTGATATTTCAAAGGCCATCTCACCTTTGAGTCTACAGGCTTCTGATATAGGATATGACTATAAACATGACCAGCATTGTGGACGCTGTCCATCACATGGTGGCGGTGGTGGTGGTAGTGGTGGAGGAGGAGGAAACGAGCATCAGCAGTGCTAGGACATTATTTTATCTGGCTTCACAGATCATGTTACATGTATACAATTGCAAGGTAGTGATCCCTACTTAATCAGTTTGCCATGTTTGGTGTTGAAGTGCTTTGGTTAAATGGCTTTCTGTTAATACTATACTTTGCACTCACCACATTTGAAGGTGATGAAAATAGTTTGTGTCAGCTGACAGATGCATGTCACATCTAACAAACTTTGGCTGGTGAGACTGAAAATGCTACATTCTGAATGCTTTCTTTCATATTGTCACATCACCTTCAGTGCAAAGATTATTACCACACACTTTAACATGCAATACAGGCAAAACTGAGTGGTGAACAGGGAGGCCACAATCCTCTGATTATTCTGCTACCAAAAACATGCTGTACAAATTTCATAGAAACGTTTGTGGTATGAGATGTTGCGTTGTTGTGCTATAAATAAGCAACGGTTCTTGCGTAGTCAGAGAGGTAGTCAAAGAATAGTGTCAAAACATTTCTTACATATTTATGGTGTGAGAAAAGATACGGACACAGTCTGCAGTCCCAACTGCACTCAAAGTAACCCACAAACCATCCACAACACTTCATGGATTAACATGGGATTTCCTGGAGATGAGTACCTGTTACTCTGTGAGTTAATTTATCCACTAAGACAAAACCAACCTCTGAAAACAGAGGAGTAAGTGATATATTTTTTCAGCATGCACTCCCTGAAGGTAGCAGTTCAATCTTGCTTCACCCACTGCATCACAGATTGCAAACACTTGTGTTGTATGGGTTAGGATGCAGTAGTTTTCTTGCAATTGATGCTGATAATACAGGCATGGCCATTTGTGTACAAGTAGGGGATATAACTATCTTGGAGATACCTCAAATCTAGCACCATTGTGTCCAGTCTTTCCTCAGTCAGAACATCAACTACAGGTTGTCTTACAGACCAAACCTTTCCATATCCTTATAAAATATCTTCCTGTGTGAACCAGTACAGCAAGAAATTTTTGTCTTAATTTATGACACTAAGAAATGTATTTATAGTGAATGTATTGTAACACATGCTTTTTCAACAGAATCCTCAGAGCAACTGTGAATGTAGCACAAGTACCTCACAGTTGCTTGGATTAATAGTGTGGGAATAAGCCACAAAGCAGCCTTGGTGCATAGCATAACTGATCTGATAGGAACAGCCTAGCAACTGGTGTCAGGTAAAAGAAAGTAGTATTAGGGCCAGTAGTAATACCACATTACTCGAATGCTGTAAGATGAGGTTCTTTCTTTAAATATGGTGCCAAAATATGTGAGGTCTTAAATTCGCAAATGAAGCGCTGAACTGGACCAAACCAAACCAGACTGCTCTGAACTGAACCACGTGGAACCAAACCAAGGCTTGGATCGACAAACTATCATGAGTAGATAAGAGAGAGAACTCAGCATAATTAAGTTAGCTGACACAATATTCCTTATTTTTACTTTGTCCATGTCAATTTAAAAAAAAAAAAAAACCTGACTTTTGGAAGCCAGCTCTGTTTCAGTCTTCAGGCAAGGAAAACACCTAGATTGGTGGACACCTTAGAACATAAAAACAGTGAACTTTTTATGATATGCACCTGAGAATAGATCCAGTCCACAGGTACTAATGGGAAAATGTCTATTGAAAAATTAAAAATTAACTACCAGCCTCAAAACTAAAACCTGGAACAATCCATAAATTAAAAACCATAAGAACAGCCATGAAATGAGACTGATCAGACCACAGACACAATACAAATAACCAGAACACAAGCACTTAAAATTCTTTAAACCACTAAAACCAACTGTTGAGAATACTATGAATCTTCATGGGTTCAAGTACATGTTTATAAACCACAAAATATAAATGCATTATTTAGTCAGTGTCGATCCTAATGGCATGGCAATGCAACTCACCAGAAATGGATGTGACAGGTTTTAAGAAGTGCTGTGTATCCATTGCAACTGATGGAACTGACGATATGTGGAATGAAAGTGAATAACAGGAAGGGTACGATACAGGTGAGTGTGAGGAACATGAAGGTACTGACTGTGAAGATGAAGACCATGACACTAATTGGTACAAACAGATGGAATGGGACATGCCATGTGTATTAATTTTATGTAATTAATAGCAAAATATTTCTTTTAGACAATTGAATTTTTGGGAGGTTGTCTTTGATTTGGATAAACACATTTTCCCTTGGCAGACATGTTCACTTTGGGGGTGGTCTTAGATTAGAGTTGTCTTGCATTCAGGTAAATACAGCAGCAGCAGCAGCACCACAACCACCATCAATGATGATGATGATATTACGATAAAGTGGAAAAGCTCCAAAATACTAATCATGTTTATATTATGCTCTTCTCTCACTCTGGATAATGAATACTGCCAGTTTACATTGTGCCCTCAACTCAGACTCTGTTTACTCAAAACAACAACAACTTATCAAAATTCACCCAGTGCTGTAGCTGATATTCAAGCAATATTACCTGAGTCTTCATGTTTGTGATTTCAGCTGAGGGTTTGTCCCATAACTCATACGGAATCCCCAACTCCACCTTCACACCTTTATCACTGAAAGTAATGCCAGTACTATAGAAATACATAAATCTTGCATGATGATGAATTGGTCACAATCAGCACAGAGAAGCATAGCACACAATCAAAAACCTAACATGACTTTTATGTTAAGGTCCTTAAATGTGAGATGCACAATTTTGTTTTACAACATACACCTTCAGTATTTCTGTATGACATGGAAAATAAAATGACAACTGCACAAAATATTGATTACAAAATGTTTATCACGGATTATTCATGGACAACTGAAAGCTCCTCACCTGTCTGAAAACAAGAAGGAATTTTTAGTATCACCCTACATTATTTCATTATTTTATACAAAAGAAAGTTTCCTGCATACTACATTGACTGCAATGAACATTAAAGTAAATTTTAGTTTCTTATTCTCTTTGAGTCTATTTGGGAGAGGCAGTTACTTATACTTATACTTACTCCTTCTTGAGAGGTCAACCGGCTTTCAGCCAGTCAAGAAATTCCCCGCATTTCATGGAACCTGAAGGTTCATTACCATATTCACAAGTGCCCGTCACCTGTCCCATATCCTCAGCCAGCTCAATCCAGTCCATACCCCCGAATCCCACTTCCTGAATATCCATCTTAATATTTTCCTCCCATCTACACCTGGGTTCCCAAGTGGTCTCGTTCCCTCAGGTTTCCCCACCAAAACCCTGTATATGCCTCTCCTCCCCCATACATGCTACATACTCTGCCAATCTCATTTGTCTTGATTTTATCATCCAAACAATATTGGGTGAGGAGTACAGCTCATTCAGCTCCTCATTAATTAGTTTTCCCCACTCCCATGTTATCTCATCCCTCCTAGCCCCAAATATTCTCCTCAGCACCCTATTCCTAAACACCCTCAGCCTGCATTCCTCCCTCAATATCAGCAACCAAGTTTCACACCCATACAAAACAACAAGGAGACATATTTCTGTATATCTTAATCTTTAAATTTTTGGACGGCAAACTGGAAGACAAAAGATTCTGCCCCAAATGATAGCAAGCATTCCCTGAATTCAATCTGCTCCTAATTTCTTCCTGAATAGAATTTTGATCTGTTCAGGTTGTTCCCAAATATTTTAACTCTTCCACCCTTTCAAAGAATCTACCAATCTTCATATTGACTTTGTCCTGCATTCTGATCTCAAGACATAATAATGTACTCAGTTTTATCAGCATTTACTTCTAGTCCAATCTCCTTACTAGCCACTTTCAGCTTCTGCGTTTTCCTTCGTAGTATGTATGCTTCCTCCCAATATATTAACATCATCAGCATAAACCAGAAGCTGATGTGTACCATTTAATTTCAAGACATCCTGGTTGACCTGAACCCTCCTAATGGCATATTCTAAAGCACCACTGAAAAGCAATGGTGTAAGAGCATTTCCTTGTTTCAAACCATTCCTAATAGGAAACATGTAAGACAAATTCTTCCCTAACCGGTCTCTGCTAAACGTTTCAGTCAGACACATTTTTACTAGTCTTACCAGTTTTATGGGGATGTGATACTCAGTGAAAATATTATACAGGACTTCCCTCCTAACTGAATCATAAGGTTTCTTGAAAGTCTATAAATGCTTATGCACTGCTTCATTGTATTCCCATTTTTTTACAAATGCAGAATATATAATCAGTAGATGACCTATTACATTGAAATCCACGTTAACGATCCCCAATACTTTCCTCTGTGTATGGAGTTAACCTTGACAGCAGGATGTTGGATAAAATTTTGCACATAGTTGGCATAAGTGATATGCTCCGGTAAGTGATATGCCCCTATAATTACTACAGTCTGTTTTATTGCCCTTCTTATAGATAGGTACAATGATCGACTCCTCTCACTCCTCAGGCAACTCCTCCTTATTCCAAATAGAAATAATAATTTTATGAACCTAACAGTGAATTTTCTGCTTTAATCAATTCTACTGGTATTTGATCAAAAGCTGATGATTTGTGACTTTTTAGCTTTTCATTAGCCAACTCAACCTCAAAGGCACTTGGCTCAGGCAATAGTGGTTCTGCTGTGTGTATTTCTGTCTGCCTAACATCATTAACCCCATGTACATTCAACAGCTGGGAGAAACAGTTCTTCCACCTAGCCAAAATATTTTGGGAGTCTGCAACCAAATCACCCTTCTCGTCCTTTACTTTATTAGTTCTAGGCTGGTAGCCCTTCTTAAAGTCACTGATGCCCCTTTACAAACTGCTAATATTTTTTGATCTTACTGTTAGGTTCAAGTTCCTCAATTTTAGCTCTCAGATATGCCTTCTTTTGTTCCTGAAATGTCTGCTGCTGGTGATGTTAATTTGTTGGATGAAAACACACATACTTCCAAGATAAACACAGAAACTTTATTAATTGCGAGTAAGGAGATTGGTCTGGAAGTAAAATCTGAAAAAACAATATATGTACTCATGTATTGTGAACAGAATGCAGGACAATTTCATTCATTCCATTGGCATGTACAGAATGCGATGATTCCTTGCCGTTCTCAGGAGCTTCTTCCATTCCTCTCTGTTTATGTACTTTTTCCTGCCACCCTTCTCCAACAACTATTCTTCCATCCTCTCTCATCTCATCTTGCCATCTATTTCTTGGTCTACCTCTCAATCTTGCTTGTTCCCAAATTCATATATAATACCCTTTTGGGAATTCTATTTCCTTCCATTCTCTGTACATGCCCAAACCAACGTAATCTATTTAACTTTACTGTCTCTATTATAGTAGGTTTTTAACACTTGCATAAATTGCTTTATTGGTTAATATTCTCCAATTTTCTTTTTCATTGTCATATACTGGGCCTAAAATTCTTCTATACACTTTCCTTTCAAAAATGTCCAATTGCTTTCTATCTCTCTTTGTTAGTGTCCAAGATTCTGATGCATATGTTAACGTTTTGTCTATTATTGTGTTCTTTAGCCTTAATTTTAGTTTCTTTGATATGTTTTTATTTTTAAAAAATTTCTGTAGCATAAAATATGTTCGGTTACCATTTTTAATATTTCTTGCAAGTCTATATGGTTATCTTCATTAAGTATAACTCCTAAATATTTAAAATTTTCCACTCTTTCAAATTTGTAATTCTTTATTTTAAAATGTCCTATTTTATTTTCTTTAGACGGTTTCTCCTTTCCATTATCATATATTTTGTCTTTTCTTGGTTTATCTGTAGTCCGAAATTTCTGGCAATGTTGTCCATTTCTACAAAAAGTTCTCTTATTTCTATTTCATTTTGTCCAATTAATGCAATGTCATCTGCATATGCTAATACATTCAATTGTTCTTTGCCAATCTTTATACCACTAAGAACCATTTTTATACTTTGTATCACTTTTTGTAATGCCAAATTAAATAATATTGGTGGTAAAGTGAC
>Ga0123355_10018838_pt1 | contig 10974 bp, 7 predicted proteins | sample TergutEmb28metaG_3_FD_89872 | JGI IMG/M metagenome (GOLD analysis project Ga0123355, IMG submission 89872) | Embiratermes neotenicus P1 segment gut microbial communities from Petit-Saut dam, French Guiana - Emb289 P1 | ecosystem: Host-associated > Arthropoda: Insects > Digestive system > Gut ...
CCGACTGGCTCGGCTCACGCCGTATTTCTCCGCGTACCCAAGCAGAGATTGCCTGTATTTCATGTCTTGTGTTATACTTTTCATGCAGAGAGGGGTACATCCTTTCGGTTTGATAAAGTCGTGGTAACTCTATTTTAACCGATGTGTTCGTTCTCTGCTCTCTTTTTCGCTCCTACTGTCCAAGGTCTATTGTAACCCTACACGGACAAAGATTTCTATGATGGAATTTATAAAAAAACCACTACTGCACAAGGGGTATCATTCGTTATTTACGCCGCGCGGCTCATCATGGCGCTCCATCTCTCGCGCACGAAACTCCACAGCGTGGGGCCCTGTCGCGCCGATGCGGGGATCGCTTCGTAGGGGCCCGGCCCTTCGCCGTTATCCAGCGGCTCCGGCAAACGGGGCGTTGCAGGCGGGAGGGCGCGGGGGTCCAGGTCAACGCTCTGCGGTGTGACTTCTTGTGGTACGACTTCTTGCGTTTCAGTGCCACCGTTGTCGTCGCACACACAGGGGTGCTGGCCGCAAACATCACATGGCGTCGGTACTATCGGGCCCCCAGTGCATACACAGGGGTACTGGCCGCAGTCGTCACACGGTGGCGGTGTTATCGGGCCATTCCCGTTACCATTCCTGTCCCCGTGCTCTATCTCACACCTGCCTGACGGGCCGCCACCGGCGACGAACCCGACACCGACGGTTGGACAGGTTTCGTTCGGCAGCAAGTCTGTATCGCTGCAGACTCTAACGAGCACATGATAACTGCAGTGTGCCGTCGGCGCGTCGTCCGGGTCTCCGATGAAGGGGCCGGCTCGACTGCCGGTGACAAAATTGATACAGGCTTCTGTGGCCAGATCATGAGAGTCGAGACAAATCTGAACCATCTCTACCGCCTGAGACTGCCCCCGCAAGGACGGCAGATTTTGGAATCGCGCAGGCGGCAGCTCCGCCGCAGTATGGGCGTCCCGCATAACCCGTTGGAAGATAGCCACCGCGGGGTTATTCCCCGGGAGCGACCCCGCGTGCATCACATCAAATCCGGTCCAAACACTGGCTGTCAGATGGGGCGTATAGCCGGCAAACCAGCGATCTCTGTTAAACTCGGTAGACCCGGTCTTACCCGCCACATCCATGCCGGAGATCATGGCGGAGCGCCCTGTGCCGTTGACCACGGCATCGAGCAACATGGCCGTCATCTGTCCGGCAATCTCGGGACGGAAGGCCACTTCCTGATGGCCGGAAATTCTGTTATCGAAAATTACCTCTCCATTTGCGTCCAGCACGAGAGAATAGGTGACCGGATGAGTGAAAATTCCGCTGTTGGCAAAAGCAGCGTAGGCCGCGGTGATTTCTCGGATGGTGAGTCCGTGGGTGAGCTGGCCCAGAGCCAGAGGCGCACGGGCGGCGTCCGCCGGGTCCAGATTGATATGCAGCTGCTCTGTCATAAAGTCATAGGACTGTTGCACACCGAGCCGGTCCAGCGCACGGACAGCGACCGTGTTGGTCGAACGGGAAAGTGCCCTGACCAAGTTCTGTCCGGCATAAGTCCAGACCCCATCCACATTGCGCGGCCAGGGACGTCCGTTGAGCATCACGGGGGCATCTTCGATCATATCCGCAGGCCGGAGCACACCGAGCTCCATCGCCGGGCCGTAGACAGAGATGGGTTTGATCGCCGAGCCCGGCGGCCGCTGGGCATCCGTTGCGCGGTTGAATACCATGTTCTGTGTCTTCTCTCCGATCCCGCCGGCCATACCTACGATATGGCCCGTGCGCTGGTCCATGATGACCATCGCCGACTGGGCAGGGCTTCGTAAAATGGGCAGGTTGGCCCAATCGGAAAAGGCGTGGTCAATGACCCCCTGTATGCGTGGATCCATAGAGGAATAAATTTGCAATCCACCAAAGAAAACACGGTTACGGGCCGCCTCAATGGAGAGGTCTAAATCGTCTACAAACTGCCGCACCAGATCGTTGATGATGGTCTCTTCAAAGAAAGAATAGATAGGCGCTTCAAAGGTGGAACCGTCCACACGGTCGAGATGGTCCACAACAGACTCTGCGACGGCCTCCAGATATTGCGCATGGGCGATATACCCTTGTGCGTACATCGCGCGGAGAACTTCATTACGCTTCCGCTCATTGGCCTCAGGGTTCAGATAAGGGTTATAGCGAGATGGAAACTGGGTGATCCCCACGATACTGGCGGCCTGGGCGAGCGTCAGCTCACTCTGGTCTACACCGTAGTAGAACTGCGCCGCCGCCCCAACTCCGTTAATCCGCCCGCCGAGGGCGAAAACGTTGAGATACCATTCCAGAATCTCCTCTTTGGTATAGAGCCGTTCCAGTTCCATCGCTCTGAATATCTCCAAGAGTTTTCGGCGGACCGTCACTTCGTCTTGCCTGGTGAGGTTCTTAATCAACTGCTGGGTAATCGTAGACGCACCATAAATCTGGCCCTCTCCGATGAACATTTCATAAAAGGCACCGGCAGTACGCCACCAGTCAACACCGCGGTGCTCGTAAAAACGTCTGTCCTCGAATGCTACGGCGGCATAGATCAGGTAGCGGTTGATTTCCTCATAAGGCACCCAGTGCCGCACCTCGCCGGACTCCACGGGAACCGCTTCTACGTATCGCTCAGCCTCATGATCGAACTCAAAAATGGTGCTGGTGAGGTTGAGGGTGAATTCCTCCAACGTAATGTCAATCTGCGGCTCTAAGGTCGTGCGGATATAGAGGGCAAAGATCATACTGAAAATGGCCCCGGTGGTGAGGCCAACGAGGAGTACGGTCCCAACGATCTTGAAAATCAGCCCTACTACACTACCCACCGTACGTCCGCTGTGTACGGCGGTAGACTTAGCGATTTTTTTTGCTTTTTGTTTATCAACTGCCAATGGAGATACCCCCTCTTCCCTCTGATCAAACCTATAGACGAAAGTTACTGATCAAAAGTTCCCTGACACGTACATCTTTTCCGTGAATAGGGAGAAAAATGATTTAAATGCCCGTATAATAATTGCAACGCAGTTATTATACCATAGGCGCTTGCGCCGTGATGGTATATCCATTTCAATCACGTATAGTGACCGCTTACGGTTATTATACCACATATTAGTATATCATAGTTTGTCAAATAGTTGCAATGAAAAATGCAACTCCCGGAGTGGGCAAACACAGGGATAAGACCATGTTCTCTCCACCACCACAGGAGGAGGCGAGGACACGGTGCAAGGTGCTTTACCCGCTCCCTGCAAATCTATTCGTAGGGTCCGCCTCACCCAGGCCCATTTACGCTCGATACATCAAAACATATACCGCACTGGACAGCCGATTCAGCGCCAACACCAAATCCGGCCGCGCCGCGCCGAAGGCTACAACTGCCGCAAGCTCTGTCTCCCGAACGGCAGTGCGCAGAACGTTTAGCAATACATACGCTCTGCCCGGCCGCGGGACAGGCGGGTAGAGCGCATGGGATTCCGCGCGGAGTTGGTCCATCGTCAGCCCGAATAAGGCACCCCGCTCTAAAGGCTGCTCCAGAACTTCCGCGCGCATCAACTCCTGTAAGACATCTTGTATTTCTTGTAAATCTGCAAGAAGCGCCGGGTCGGCTCCGGCGGACGCTACATCACATTGGATCAGCATCACTTGGGCGACCAAGCTATCCAGCTTGCCGCGGAAGATAATCCGGGTATGACACTTGGATACCAAAGTGTCGCCATACAGATGGGTCATGTGCTCCGGTTTTTTCGCCATGTCATCGCCCTCCTATATTGTTTCAGTTTTTTTGTAGGGTGTGCGGCCCTGGGCCGCCTGCAGGAATAACCCCTCCGTCAGGCTACGCCTGCCACCTCCCCTTTCAGGGGCGGCTTAGGGAGCATACGCGCCATCTCTATGGTAAAATGCCGCCCTCCGCGTCCCGTTCCAGGATATCTTTTCGCGTTAAAATGCAACACTTGTCATGTGTACATTATAAGTGGTATAATAATTGCTGCGCAATCATTATACGGATTTACATGGATATACCATCACGGCGCTTCGCGCCTATGATATAATAACTGCGATGCAGTTATTATATGGGCATTTGAATCACGTTTCTCCCCGCCTACGGCGGGAACCGAAAAGCATGATACTTATATCACGAATTTGAACAAATTCATGATATAATAACTGCAATGTAGTTATTATACGGGCATTTGAATCACGTTTACCCATAAGGGTATGGACGCGACTACGCTTTTGCTTTGCAAAAGCAAGTCTTGTTCTATCTCCCCGCCTTCGGCGGGAGCCGAAACGTATGGCAGGAGGATGCGCATGGTCGCCGCGAAACACGAGCAGTCGCCTGGGCAGTTCCGGCGACTTATAAATGGAATAGACGGCCCTTACCGGGTTATCATGGGCCTTTTCGCCCTATTACTGATCTTTGCCTTTATCCTAGACACCCCGCAGAATATCTGGGCGGGGCTGCCTCGCATTTTGACATCGCGGAGCGTGTTAGTCAGCGACTACGCCTATATCGGCGGGATAGGTGCCATGTTGGTGAGCGCTACCTTGGTGGGCACATTTTCTCTCATCACCATGCTGATCGGCGGCGTAAAACCGAGCGGCGGCGTAATTATGGGCTTTTGGCTCATCCTTGGCTTTGGCTTTTTCGGCAAAAATATACTCAACACCATCCCTCTGGTTGCAGGCGTGTGGATCTTTGCCAAAGTGAAAAAAATGCCCTTCCGGGATGTTGCGGTGACAACTATGCTCTGTGCAACCGTCTCGCCGATTGTCTCCGAGGTGGCTTACCTAATGCCCTATGCACAGCCAGCCGGAGCCATCGCGGGGTTTTTGACGGGACTCTTTATCGGCTTTATCTTCGCGCCTCTAGCCATCGCTATGGGAAAAGTCCATGGTGGATACTTGCTCTATAACGGCGGCCTTGTGGGTGGCCTGATCGCCACCTTCACCGTCAGTATCCTCCGAAACGCCGGGCTTGAAATCATCCCCCTCAGCCTTTGGAGTACTGGTTATAATCTGCCCCTGGGCATTCTGATGTATGTTATCTCCGCCGCATTTATCGTTCTGGGGCTTGTCACGGGCGGTAAGGATCGATGGAAAAAGATGCGGAAGATACACAAACATGACGGCCGCCTCGTCACCGACTATTACGCCCTGTACGGGGATGTGACCTACCTCAATATGGGTATCCTCTCTGCCATCGGCACTACGGTGACTCTGCTGGTCGGCGGGCATATCAACGGTGCGACCATGGGCGGCATCTTCTGCGTCGTCGGCTTTGGCGCACTGGGTAAAAATCTCCGGAATGTACTCCCTATCATGATCGGCTGTATCATCGGCGCGTTTTTCAGCGTAAGCGATCTCATTGCGCCCTCTAATATGCTGGCTATCCTCTTCGGCACAGGGATTGCGCCCTTGGCCGGCCGGTTCGGCGTGATGTGGGGGATCGTGTGCGGAATTGTCCATGTGAACTTGGTCGGCTTCGTCGGACTTTTGAACGGCGGGCTGAACTTGTACAACAATGGCTTCGCCGGTGGATTCGTGGTAATTGTCATGATCCCAATCATCACAGCGCTCAGCCGAAAAAAGGCGGAGGAGTAGTATAGTCAATAGATTTGAATTTATTTCCCCCCGCCTATGGCGGGGGGAAATAAATTCAAATCCGTGCAGTTCAAAACATCCACCTTAAAACAGGGGCCGTACAGTGCGCCCCTTGCTTGTTTATGCCTATCATGCTAAATTAACCCCACCAAGTCCTGATACGGCAACCCAAACTCATCCGCCACGGCCTTGCAGGTCATGTGCCCTACATAACAGTTTACCCCGCGCCCAATGCCCGGATCCTGTTTTGCCGCCCCCTCTAACCCGAGGTCGGCAATGGCTGTACCGTACTGCACTGTCGCGTTCGTAAGCGCAACCGTGGAGGTCTTGGATACCGCCGCCGGCATGTTGGCGACACAGTAGTGGATGACCCCGTCCACTACAAAAGTCGGATCGTCGTGATAGGTGAGCCGTGTCGTCTCACAGCACCCACCCTGATCCACCGCCACATCGACGATGACACTACCCGGCTTCATGCGCTTGAGATATGCGCGGCGAATCAGCTTTGCCGCAGCGGCGCCGGGAATCAAAATCGCGCCGATAACCAAGTCCGCCTCTTCCAAGGCCTGCTCAATGGTAACCGGTGTGCTATATAAGCTCTGGACCTTCTGCTCAAACAGGTCATCAATATAGGTAAGGCGTTCCATATTATGATCCAGTATCGTGACTTGCGCGCCGAGCCCGACCGCCATCTTGCAGGCACCGATCCCCACCACACCGCCACCGAGAATCACCACATTCGCCCGCTTGACACCGGGTACGCCGCCTAAGAGCAGCCCCATACCGCCCATCTGCTTTTCCAGGCACCGAGCCCCGACCTGGATACTCAGCCTGCCCGCCACCTCGCTCATCGGTTTTAAGAGCGGCAGATGTCCGTGTTTATCCTCGATCGTCTCGTAGGCCACGGCTTTGACTTTTTTATGCAGCAGCGCCTCCGTCAAGGTCCGGTCCGCCGCTAAGTGCAGGAAGGTATAGAGGATTTGCTCCTCTCGCAAGAGATCAAATTCTTCCGGCAAGGGCTCTTTGACTTTTACAATCATCTCACACGTTGCCCAGACCTCTTCCGCCGTCGGCACAACGACGGCACCCATATCGGCGTACATTTCGTCCGAAAAGGCCGCGCCTTCACCCGCGCCCGCTTGGACATAGACCGTATGTCCCCGCAGGATATATTGCTTGGCGTTTTCCGGCGTCAAGCCCACCCGATATTCATGGCGTTTACGTTCCTTTACACATCCAATTTTCATATAAGCCTATCTCTTTCTATCGTCGAACAAGTTAAACCCTGTCCGATGCATTGCGGCCTTGCTCTGCAATCTCCACCGCCTCGGAGTGTGGCCAAAGGGTACTGATTAAAATTTGCTCTTCCTCGCCTTCGGTGGGGAAAACAGAAAGTTCTCAGTGCACTTGCCACAGCCACCGCCCGGCGACTGACACGGAAGATTCCGGCTCAGGACCGGTATGGCGGGAATTTACGACGATGACAAGCGTTTACGGCAATGTATTCCCGGCGGCCAGATAGAGTTCATACCACTCTGCGTGTGTAAGCCGAATCTCCGCGGCCTTTGCAATACGCTGTATACGCTCCGGGTTCATGGAGCCGATAATGACCTGTATCTGCGCGGGATGGCGCAGAATCCAGGCGGCCGCTATGGCCTCTCTTGAGACATCGTATTGCTCGGCAAGTGCGCCCAATTTTGCGCCCAGTTCGGGGTAATCCGGGTGATCTAAGAACGTACCTCCGGTGGACACAGCGGCCCGGAACGGCGTCCAGGCTTGGATGGTGACATCTTTCAAGCGGCAATAGTCCAGGATCCCGCCGTCATGGTCAATACTGCCGGGCCTTCTCGTGTTGGCATTGAATCCGGCGTCTATCATGCCTGTATGCACCAGGCTAAACTGCAATTGATTGACAATCAGCTTATGCCCCGTGTACTTCTGGATCAGTTCCATCTGCCCCGGTGTGAAATTGCTCACACCAAAATAACGCACCTTACCGGCGGCGTACAGCGTCTCAAAGATTTCCGCGACCTCTTCCGGCTCCATCAGCGTATCGGGGCGGTGGAGCGCAAACAGGTCCACATAATCCGTCTGTAGACGTTTCAGGCTTCCTTCTACGCCATCCATGATATGTTTTGTTGTAAACTCATAGGCCATTACCTTCTGTGGGTGACCAACTCTATGGATACCGCATTTGGTCTGGATCGTTATCGCATTACGCGGGAGTCCCATCTGCTTTACGGCCCTGCCGAATATCTCCTCCGCAACGCCTTGGGGAGAACGGTAGATATCCGCATGGTCGAAAAAGTTCATACCGCTATCCAGTGCTGCGCGGAGCACCCCGCACGCGTCCTCTACGGAGAGGTCGCGCATCCTCATACATCCCAGCGCAATCTCCGGCGCAATCAGGCCGCTTTTCCCCAGATTGATTTGTCTCATGATATATCACCCTCCTACTAATGATAGGTTGTCTACGAGCCGCAATCTCCTTCGATTGCGATGCCTCCGGGGCAAGCCCGGCATGACGGGATAAAGTGATCCAAACAGTCTATCTCTCGACCGTGAACAAACGCGTTGTTGGATTTCTTGTTTTCCCCCGCCTACAGTGGAGGAAAACAAATTTAATTATCCACTGCCCTATCCCCTATCCTCCAGCGCAAGCATGGCGGCACCGATGATACCGGCGTCGTTGCCCAGTGTTGCGATGACAATATCCGTCTTTAAGCCGCCGCCGTAGACACCTCGGGCAACCATCTCTTTGATCGGGTTTAGAATCTTGTCGCCCTGTGCGCAAATACCGCCGCCGAGCACGATCGTGTTCGGCTGTAATAGGTTGATGATATCGAGCAAACCTTCCGCGACATAACGCAAATATTGATCAATTACGGTTTGCGCCGTTTTATCGCCTTCATCCGCCGCATCGAAGACCACCTTACCGGTAATGCGCCGAATGTCGTGCTCTGCCAGCACCAATATCCGAGACTTCGGGTGGTGCCCCACCGCAATCGTGGCCTGCCGAATCAAGGCCGTCGCCGAGGCATAAGCCTCCCAACAACCGTGACGGCCGCAGGTACAGGGTTCGCCTCCATTGCAGAGCATGATATGCCCCACTTCACCGCCGCCGCCAAACGCGCCGCTGATAATCTTGCCCCCTATGATAATGCCGCCGCCAATACCTGTCCCCAGTGTAATGGTCACGGATACGTCGCTCCCTTTGGCCGCACCTGCTGTCGCCTCGCCCAAGGCGGCACAGTGGCCATCGTTGTCCAGGCGGACAGGCAAGTCGATCTCCTTTTGGATCAGCGCTCGTATCGGGACATCTCGAAAGTACAAATTGTTGGCATAAAGAATCAGCCCGTTTTTATCGTCGCAGGTCCCCGGACTGCCGACCCCAATCCCTCGGACAGAGGCCGGATTGACCCTGCTGTCCGCGATCACTTTTTTGCAAAGCGAAACTATATCTGCAATCACAGGCTCAGGGCCCCTGGTAATATGGGTCGGTACGCTGTCTTTATGGGTCAACACACCGTCTTCTGTGACAATACCCACCGCGATGTTCGTGCCGCCTAAGTCAACTCCTACGTAACATCTCATCCCCTCACCCTATCCTCGCATATATGTTTTGAGGAGCATACACGCGCCCTCTATTTCGAATGTGCCGAGTGCCGCCGGGATGAAAAAGGAGTCGCCTTTTTCAATCTGTACGCTGTCCGTCCCGCCGCGCACTGTGCAGCACCCCTCCAAGCAGATGTAGATAAAATACCGCTCCGGGTCCGATTGCTCTGTGAGCCGCTCTTTTACATCCACTTTCCAGAGGGCAAACAGATCACTTGCGGTATAGTCGGCCCATCTATTGCCATCTTGCTCCGTCTCCACGCCAACCACCGGCTCTTTAGACAGAGTACCTGTAAAATCACTCACATCAATCGCCTTCTCCACATGGAGCGGACGCGGCTTGCCATCCAGCCCGACCCGGTTATAGTCGAATACGCGATAGGTCAGATCAGAGTTTTGCTGCACTTCCGCCACAACAATCCCCTTTGTCAGTGCGTGGACAAGGCCTGCCGGAATATAGAAGACATCGCCGGGTTTCGCAGAAACTTTTTCCAGGCAATCTTCCACTCCTCCCGCCTCAATCGCACAGCGGAACATATCTCGTGTAACTCCGTCCTTCAGCCCCACGATCAAATAAGCGTCTTCGGGCGCGTCCAATACAATCCACATCTCTGTTTTGCCGAATGGTTTTTGCTCCACGCGCCGGGCGTACACATCGTCCGGGTGAACTTGTACAGAGAGATTATCGTTCGCGCTGATGAGTTTGATCAGCAGACCAAAGGTCTCTCGTCCAGCCATATTTTCACCGAGCACGCCCACCGGGTCTCTGCGGATAACCGCCTCCAAGGTCTGCCCCCGATCCACGCCATTGGACACGATGCTCATCTCATCGGGCCGACAGGAAACGTCCCAGCTCTCCCCCGTATGCGAGGTCGGAAGCGTCCGGCCGAACAAATCGGCAAGTTGTACGCCGCCCCATACCATTTCTTTATAAATCGGGTCAAATTTTAACGGATACAAACAAATCCCCCCAGTTCTTTTCTGATTCGTTCATTATAACAAAGATCGACTCGCAGCGCAAGAAAAAACATATGTGTGCAAAAACCACCCGCGCAAGAAGGGGCTCCTCCCGCAATCGACAGTAAAACCAGGGCGGAAAAACCACAAAAAGGCTTTTCCGCCCTGGTTACCACAAGCACCGCAAACCACAACAGCCAGTCAAGGGTATATGAGCGACTTGCGCCGCCCTTGCCTGGCTGTTGTGGTTTGCGCGATATCTTTCAATGTATGGTCAAACCAGATCGATTTTTGGGCAGTGGCCAAGCGCGCTGCTAGATTTCTTGTTTTCCCCCATATTCTTCCTGAAAAATGTGATCAGGCCTAGAGGCTGGCCTTTCTAACACCGACCAGTCACGCGGCTCAATAATGCTAAGCCACTTCTTGTATTCACCGTACTCTTTCCATTCATAGGTATAGGAGTTCGTAGCCGATTGTATATACAGATAGTACCAGCTAAGATTTTCGTCATGCACTGCTGCCGGATTGTCCGGCCAGACGATCATGTCCGGCAACAGGTCTTCCGGAGACTCCACCAAGCGCCGGAAAATTCGGTTAATCATCGCCGCTGTTTCCGCCCTCGTGATTGGTTGATCGGGGCGGAACGTACCATCCGGGTAGCCGCTTACCCACCCCTCAGCTACTGCACGATTGATATACGTTCTCATCCAACCGCTGAGATCGCTGAATGCATCTTCATTGTGCGCTGTAAAAGGGCCGATTGACCCTTGGTCCATAAATCTAACTAGGATC
>Ga0123355_10018839_pt1 | contig 10974 bp, 5 predicted proteins | sample TergutEmb28metaG_3_FD_89872 | JGI IMG/M metagenome (GOLD analysis project Ga0123355, IMG submission 89872) | Embiratermes neotenicus P1 segment gut microbial communities from Petit-Saut dam, French Guiana - Emb289 P1 | ecosystem: Host-associated > Arthropoda: Insects > Digestive system > Gut ...
ATTACTGGTTGCAAGGCCGAGGCCGAGGATATTGTGCAAGAGACCTTTTTGCGATTACTTAGGTATCAGCCGCAGCTTGAGTCAACCACCCACGAGACTGCATGGCTTATTCGGGTGACAGTAAACCTGGCAAAAAGCCGACTGCGCAGCGTGTGGTGGCGCAAGTCTGTGTCGCTTTTGGATACATATCCGGCGCGAAATCAATATCAAACGGATGTTATCCAGACAGTTATGTCACTGCCAAAAAAGTATCGCGGGGCCATTCATTTATTTTACTACGAGGGCTACTCTACTAGGGAAATTGCGGAGATTACTGCCCAAAGCGAGGCCGCGGTGCGAAAGCAACTTTCCCGGGCAAGAAAAATGCTTAAGGATATGCTTACAGATAATCCCACTGATACGCTAAATCGCGATACGCTGAAAGGGGAATTGCAATGAAAGACTATAACGAGTATATGGACATGGTAATAGGCGATGCAGACCTAAAGAAAAAAATTAAGGAGCGGATTCGTATGGAAACCAGCAAAATCAAGGGTTCAGAAAGGTTTGTCAAAAACGACAAAAGGTATAGAATGGCAATTTTAGGAGCTTTGGCTGCAACAGCATGTGCGGCGTTTGTGTTTGCTGTAATAGTGTTGCCTGGGATTTTAGACCGACCTGCGATTATTTTGCCGGAGGATAGCCCTCTTGGTTATGGTGAATACGAAGCAGAGTGTGATATTGCGATATATGAAGGCATTGAAGGCTGCGACGCTGTTGTCGATGATGATAGCACTACACAAGATGAATCCGATACACAGGCCAGCCCCGACACCCCCATTGATGGAGAAATATATTTTAATCGCCGCGCTGCTGTTTTGGATGACTTCTATATATGCACGCAAGATTGGCTGGACTTTGGCTTTAGTTATACATTAGCAAACGAGCAAGTCGAGATACTTTTCCCAGCGGTTGACCTTCCCTTATGGTCGTGGGCTATTTTTTGCCGCGAGTCCAACTTTGTAGAGATTCAAGCATCTGTGCTTACAGAGCACGTTGATGACATACTTGCGGCAGGCGACGATGTTTTAGCTGCTATCATGACAAGGACAAGAATGCGGATTTCAGAAAGGGCATACCAAGCACTAGCACCACGAATACAGCACAGAGTCCCAGATCCGGCCTTTATACCGCTGGTATCAATTATCAACGGCGTTGAGGTTACTGCGGTGGTGTATACCGACACAATGCATGACCCGTTTTTCTTTAGAACAAGCTTTAATATTGATGGGGTATATTATCTGGTTGAAGCTGGCGAAACCTGCGTTGAAACAGGAATGTCAATGGTCAGCGAACTGGTTTATCAACTGATAGCCAGTAGTCCCGTAGATTTGCCTATAGTGCCAAGCAGATTGAATTAGAGGTGTAAATAACAGCGGTTGCCCGAAACCTTTCCAAAATGGAAAAACTTCATTTCAAGCGATTCGAATGCTTTTGTCAAAGCGAGAAAAACCCCATTTCACACGCCCTAGTAGGCCATTGCAACTCTCAGTACAACACACTAACGGCCTTTAACCGCCTCACTACCAATCACCACCAACAACATCAACCCAATGCATACAATCAATTGAGAAAACCCAAGGGGCACAGTAGTGAACAGTCCATTCAATACAGGGATATACATCACGGCAATAAGCACCCCAAAGGATAGCACCATGGATATATTCATAAACTTATTGTTAAGCACTGACTTTGAGATGCGGGCATCGGTTTTAGCGGAAAAGGATACAAGTAGCTCTGTCGCAACCAGCGTGAAAAAACACATGCTGATTGCCGTAATATAGTCATAAAAACGCAGCCCATACAAGAATGCGCCAAGGCAGCCCACTGTAAGGAAAATTGCCCTAATGGCAACAGCACGCCCCATGATTTTATTAATAATCGGCTCCCGAGGGTCCCTTGGGGGCTTTTTCATTACATTGGGCTCTTTGTCTTCCATGCCTAGAGCAAAGGCCGGGAAGGCGTCTGTTAGTAGGTTTACAAACAACAACTGGGTCGCTACAAGGGGTACCGGGAGACCAAAGACTATTGCAAGGAAAATAATCAGTATCTCGCCGATATTGCATGAAAGCAGATAGCTGGTTACTTTGCGGATATTGCTGTAAATTGTGCGGCCTTCCTGGACGGCATTTACAATGGATACAAAGTTGTCGTCTGTTAGAACCATGTCGGCGGCTTCTTTTGAGACATCGGTGCCGGTTATGCCCATTGCGATGCCAATATCGGCCATTTTTAGGGATGGCGCGTCGTTTACGCCGTCACCTGTCATTGCGGCAATATTGCCGTTTGACTTTACTGCGGTGACAATGCGCACTTTATGCTCCGGTGATACACGGGCGTAGACATTGACATGCTTGGTTTTTTTGGCAAGTGCCTCGTCGCTTAGGTTATCTATTGCAGTACCGTCCAGGGTTTCGCCCCCCTGTTGCATTAGGCCTAGGGAGGTTGCTATTGCTGTGGCCGTTATCTTGTGATCGCCGGTTATCATTTTAATGTTTATCCCAGCCTCCTGGCATAGGGCTATTGCGTTTTGTGCCTCTTTGCGAGGCGGGTCTATCATGCATATCATACCTACATATGTTAAATCGTTTTCGGTGGCGTCTGCTGTTAAATTGGTTTCGCTAATATCTGCCATGGTGAAATCGATGTTGTCGCTGTCGTGTTCGCTGTCGTGTTCTTTGTACGCTACTGCCAGTACGCGCAGTGCGCAAGCGGCGAAGGTTTCGTTTTGTTTGGTTAATCTTTGCCGCATTTCTTCGGTCATCGGCACGATTTTGCCATTGTCGTATGCTTTTGTAGACCGTTTTAGGATTGCATCCGGCGCGCCTTTTGTGTTCATTATTATTTTGCCGTCTTTTTTGTTGAAAGTTGACATCAGCTTTCTTTCGGAGTCGAAGGGGATTTCTTGTATGCGCTTGTGCTTTATGTCATGAGTGTCTTTGTTTATGCCCGCTTTTGCGGCAAAAACCAGCATTGCGCCTTCGGTTGGGTCGCCTATTATTTTTGTGTTGTCGCTAAATATTGCGTCGTTGCATAGGGTTGCGATTTCAGCCATGTGTTGGATGTTGTTGAAGGATGGTGATGTTTTAGGCTCAAAGCCTTCCGCGGCTGTGTCCAAGATGATTTCGCCATCACTGCTGTATCCTGTGCCGGTGACGCTATAGGTGTTTTCTATATCCATGACCTTTACAACGGTCATTTGATTTTGAGTTAGTGTACCGGTTTTATCCGAGCAGATTACTGTGGTGCTGCCCAAGGTTTCGACTGCACGCAGCCGTTTAACAATCGCGCCTTTTTTAACCATCTTTTGTACACCGATGGCCAAAATAACCGTTGCAACAATTGCAACCCCCTCGGGCACCGCCGCAACGGCAAGAGACACCGCAACCATAAACATTTCGACAATATCCATGCCATATAGCAGGCCGATACCAAAGATAAGCACACATGTAACGATACATATAATGCCCAGCACCTTGGCCATAGCATTAAGCTTATCCTGCAAAGGAGTGCTTGCCTCAGGTGCCTGGTTTAAGACCGCGGCAATTTTGCCCATTTGGGTTTCCATACCGGTGGCATAAACAAGGCCAACACCCCGGCCATAGGTGACAACAGTGCCCATACTGGCAAGGTTTACCCTATCGCCAAGGCTTGCGGCTGCATCCAGCACAGTGTCTGCCTTTTTTGTGACAGGCATTGACTCCCCAGTAAGGGCGGATTCATCGATTTTTAGGTTTATGCTTTCGATGATTCTGATATCGGCAGGGATATAGTCGCCTGCGTCTATTATTATAATGTCACCGGGGACAAGGTTTTCAGAATCAATTTTTTCGATTGTACCGCTACGCTTTACCTTTGCCTTGGGGCTAGACATGTTTTTTAACTCTGCAAGGGCGTTGTCAGCGCGGTTTTCCTGGGTAATGCTGATTATCACATTTACAAGCAGTATCCCAAAAATAAGTATCGCATCCTTAAGGCCGTCCCCGGCAAAAACGGATATCACAGCTGCAACCAGTAAAATAATCACCAGAAAATCTTTAAATTGCGCCAGTATTCGACGGATGAGTGATTTCTTTTTCGTACTTTGCAGCTTGTTTTTTCCGTAGGTACTTAGTCGGGATTCTGCCTCTTGCATTGGCAGCCCCTGTTGCGGGTCAGTGCCAAGCTCATGCAGTGACTGGGCGATACTTTTTGCGTGGAATGCGGGTTTCATGGATAATACTCCTTTTCTCCGTTTAGGGCTGAGATATTTTTCCATCAAAAAAGCGCGAGACCGTGGCTCTTCTGAAAGAGCCAAAAGTCTTGCGCTGTCATTATTGACATATCGTATCCGGGCGTATACTAGGCTACGCTAACAGCCTTGTGAAACGCCGTGCTGACGAATACGAAAAGTGGTTAATGTCTTTTGACATGTCCACCCGCTACTCCCTTTTGGGAAGCCGAGTGTATGCAATGAGAGCAGTTTTGTCAAGCTTGCGGCGGTTTATCATACATTAGACTATGTTCATCTGGCTAACACGCGCGGCACGCGGTGTGGGCGGGTAAGAGCCTGTTTTCTTACGCATGTGACCGCTTGTATGAGACAGCCCTAGGCTAGGAAAAATGCCATTTTATTCGGATTGTTCATCCGATAAAATCGCGTTTTTCCAATAGCCTATGTCTGCCTCATGCCTCCACAGGGTAAGAAAACAGGCTCTTACCCGCCCACACCGTTACCGCGTGGTACCCGTATTAAAATACTGTAGTGCTTTAAACCGCTTGTTGTCGGTATGATATAACTCTCATAGTGCCATCTGTGCCATGGGCTTTCATCAGCGCAATGTCGCAATCCCAGGGGATACCGCTTTTTTCCGGTAAACGTAGTCAACCAGCTTGAATGCTTTTGTCATTTGGAGAAAAACCCCGTTTTATGCGGGTTACAGGGCTTTATAATGAAGCAGTCATGCCATGGCTTGTATTTTAACTGAGTAGCAAATATGTAAACACACCACTGAATGAATGTTCGCTTCATTGTTAAGTGCTCCGATGATAGAATATGTTCGAATGAAAGTGTGAGTTACTGCAAAACATACCGCACATACCGCACATACAAAGGAGCCACCAATCCATATGAGCAGAACCAAAAACGAAGCAAAAAACCACAACAAAGACAAGATAATCGTAAAAGGCGCAAGAGGCAATAATTTAAAAAATGTTGACCTAGAAATCCCTCGCAACCAGATGGTTGTATTTACAGGGCTAAGCGGGTCTGGTAAGACATCACTTGCCTTTGACACCATATATGCCGAAGGGCAGCGTCGATATGTAGAGTCACTATCGGCCTATGCCCGCCAGTTTCTTGGCCAAATGGAAAAGCCGGATGTAGACTTTATCGAAGGTCTTAGCCCGGCTATTTCCATAGATCAAAAGACCACCAGCCAAAACCCCCGCTCTACTGTGGGCACCGTTACAGAGATATATGACTACCTGCGGCTTTTATTTGCCCGTGTAGGGATACCCCACTGCCATATTTGCGGCAAAGTTGTCGAAAGGCAAACTGTAGACCAAATCGTGGACAGGATTTTGGCAATGCCAGAAGGTACGCGCCTTCAAGTGCTTGCGCCCGTTGTACGCAGCCGCAAAGGCGAGCATACCAAGCTTTTAGAAGACGCCCGCCGCAGCGGTTATGTCCGCGCCCGTATCGACGGCGAAGTCCATGATCTTGGCGAGGAAATTAAGCTTGAAAAAAATAAAAAACATACAATTGATATTATTATCGATCGCCTGGTTGTCCGTGAGGGCATACAAAAAAGGCTTTCTGAGTCTATAGAGGCGGCGATGCAGCTTACAGGTGGGCTGCTTGTGATGAATGCAGATTCTACAGACATCCCGTTTAGCCAAAATTTCGCCTGTCCAGATTGCGGCATCAGCCTAACAGAGATAGAGCCTCGTATGTTCTCATTTAACAACCCAGCCGGTGCTTGCCAAGACTGTGTCGGCCTTGGAATGAAGCTTATCTTTGACCCGGATTTACTTGTGCCAAACCCGGCCCTCTCCCTTGCGGAGGGTGCGATTATTGCCCCTGGCTGGAATGCAATCCGTGACGAAAACAGCAGCGTACGGGGCATTATGAACGCTTTAGGCAAGGAGTATAATTTTTCCCTTACCGTCCCGTATGGCGAACTGTCCGGGGAGACCCAAGACATAATAATGAACGGCACCAACACCAAGTTGCAGCTAACATACATTGCCCAAGACGGTACAAAGCGATCGTATCCATACACCCACGAAGGCATACTAACCAGCCTGTGGCGGCGCCATAAAGAGACTTCATCGAATTATATGAAGCAGGAATACGAGGCACTAATGACAAGTATCTCCTGCCCGGCCTGCACAGGGCGTCGCCTTAAACCAGAGGTCCTTGCCGTTACTATTGGTGATATGAATATTTCGCAAATCACAGACATGACCATCAGTGATGTACAGGAATTTTTTGTCGCCCTCGAACTAAGTGCAACACAGCTAATTATCGCAGGGCCGATTTTAAAAGAAATCCATGCACGCACAGGCTTTTTGATGGATGTTGGGCTGGATTACTTGACACTTGGCCGCGCCGCAGGGTCCCTTTCCGGCGGCGAGGCACAGAGGATAAGGCTTGCAACGCAAATTGGCAGCGGCCTTGTTGGTGTTGTTTATATTTTGGACGAGCCAAGTATCGGCTTGCATCAGCGTGATAATGCAAGGCTACTTAAAACCTTGCGCCATCTTACGGATATCGGCAATACGCTAATAGTTGTCGAGCATGACACAGATACCATGCTTGCGTCGGATTATATTGTTGATATTGGTCCAGGGGCCGGTGTACACGGCGGTGAGGTGGTTTTTGCCGGTAAAATTGAAAAACTTACAGCGTGTAAAAGGTCTATAACAGGCCAATATCTAAGCGGTAAGTTAAAAATAGAAACCCCGCAAAAACGCCGCAAAACCAGCAAACGTAAGCTGCGTATCCTCGGTGCCGGGGAAAATAACCTGCGTGATATTGACGCGGAGATACCAATCGGTGTATTCACATGTATCACCGGGGTAAGCGGCTCGGGTAAAAGTTCCCTAGTAAACGAGGTGCTGTATAAACGTCTCGCCAGGGATTTAAACCGCGCTAAAACTAAGCCCGGCCGCCATAAAGATATCACCGGGCTAGAGCATCTTGACAAGATAATCAATATCGACCAAAGTCCAATTGGGCGTACACCCCGCAGTAACCCGGCCACATACACGGGCCTGTTTGACCTTGTGCGTGATGTGTTTTCCCAAGTTCCGGAGGCCAAAGTGCGGGGCTATCAAAAGGGGCGTTTTAGTTTTAATATCAAGGGCGGCCGCTGCGAGGCGTGCAGTGGCGACGGGATAATAAAAATTGAGATGCACTTCCTGCCGGATGTATATGTACCATGCGAAGTATGCCATGGTAAGCGATATAACCGTGAGACATTGGAAGTAAAATACAAGGGCAAGTCTATCTCGGATGTGCTGGATATGACTGTTGAAGCGGCGTTAAACTTTTTCGAAAGCCTGCCCCGGCTTAGGGATAAGCTGCAAACCTTATACGATGTTGGGCTTAGTTATATAAAACTGGGCCAATCCTCAACAACCCTGTCTGGCGGCGAGGCGCAGCGTGTTAAACTTGCAACGGAACTAAGCCGCCGGGCCACCGGCAAAACCATGTATGTACTGGACGAGCCAACCACCGGGCTGCACGCCGCCGATGTTCATAGGCTTATTGATATACTTCAAAAGCTTACAGACTGGGGTAATACCGTGGTTGTAATAGAGCATAACCTTGATATGATAAAAACCGCCGATTATATTCTGGACTTAGGCCCCGAAGGTGGGCGAGGCGGCGGCACAATTGTCGCAAAAGGCACACCAGAAGAGGTGGCAAAGTGCGAAACATCCTTTACCGGGATGTTCTTGCGGGATGTTTTGTAAAATTTATGGAGATTTATCAACAGGCATAGAGATATAGACAGTCAACACACATACTACCATCATAAGCGCGGATAATTTGGTAAAATCCAATCCCGCGCTTTTTTTATTGACCAATCTAGGATACAATAGGCATAACTTGTGACAACCAAAGGGGAATACATATGAACCTAACATTAACTCCAAACGAGAAGGCATACCTAAGAAACCTAGCAAAGCAGCAGCTTGAGTTGTCACAACTGCCCATAATGCAAGAACGCGCCCGCGATTGGACTCTCCACAACGACTTAAAAGGCACAAAACCCATGATTAACTTCGAAATGTGGACAGTCCAAGACAAGGGCTTTAACCCGGTATGCACCTGTGAAAGCGAAGCAGCACGCAATATCGAAGGTGCGTTATTAGGGGCAATGGCCAACCACAACATGGTAGGCGACGATAGGGTAGTCGCAGATGAGTTTGTATGCCACTACAGGGCCAAACTAGTGCCATTTGACATGCCCGCAAAACGTGAAGAAACAGACGGCTTCGGATTTCATATTATCAGCCAAATTGATGACCTTAACACAACAGCCCTAATAAAACCCTCGGCAATAAGCTATGACTTGGAAGCCTCCCATAGCTGGAGGGACTTTGTTAACGAGCAAATCGGTGATATTTTACCTGTGCGGATGGGCATGGGTTCTTTTTATGCCTGCCTAACAAATGACATTGTCCAGCGTATGACCATGGAGAATATGTTTATCGCAATGCTTGATTCCCCGGATAATTTTCATTTTATGGTGGAGAGTATATCCGACGACTATGTCCGGTTTTTTAAGGGGCTAGAAAGCCGCGGTATGATACATGCAAACAACAAAAATGACGCCCTTAACCAAGGCAGCTATGGCTTTTGCAGCCATTTGCCCGATATAGCCGCAAAAACAACGGATTGCTGGGGATATATGGACTCCCAAGAAACCGTTGGCGTAAGCGCGGACATGTTTGCCGAATTTTTCTTTCCATACTATAAAAAAGTTGCGGACTGTTTCGGCCTGCTATCCTACGGATGCTGCGAGCCTGTGCATGAGGTATGGGAAAAGTCTATTTCAAAGTTCGCAAACTTAAGAAAACTATCCATTTCTCCCTGGTGCAACGAAGAATATATGGGCAGTGCACTACGCGACCGGGATGTAATATACCTAAGAAAGCCAAGCCCCCTATATTTCAGCAGCGGCACCATAGACGAAGATGCCTTCCGCCAGCATATAAGAAAAACCATTAACGCCGCAGCCGGCTGCAAGTTGGAGTTTGCCTTTAGAGATGTCTATAATCTGGAAGGCGACATCACAAAGCCCCGCCGCGCAGTTGAAATACTACGTGAAGAAATTGAAAACCAATAAAGGAGTGAACCCATGAATCAGTACAAGTCAAAACTACAAAACCTAGACGCAAAGGTACTAATGTTTGCGGACGGTTTTGTAGACGAGGTATGGGAGATAGTAAAATCCCGCACAAACCTAAAAGAATACAGCCTCTACAGCCAAATGACCCAGTTTGCAGAGCGCATTACAAACAGCGGCACCGGTGGCGTAGGCCTAGAACTTATGCGCAAACGCCGTGCATTTGGCGGCTTTACCGCCAATATCGGCTACGCATCCGCAAGACTAGGCGCAAACACAACAATGGTAGGGGTATACGGAAAGGACAAGCTAGACCCGATTTTTGTACCGGTAGGCGAGGCCTGCAATGTAATCTCCCTAGGTGACCCAGCAACAACCCATGTTTTCGAGTTTGATGACGGCAAAATCCTAATGACCCACATGGAAGCCGTACAAGATATCAACTGGAAGCAAATTGTTGGCCATATTGGCGCCGAAAAAATAAACAAACTGATTGCGGATGCAGATATCATAGGAGTAGGGTACTGGTCGCTGCTTCCGGCCTTCGACGAAATACTGCAAGAAGTCTGCAAGCTGCTACCAGAAGACGGCAAGCCCCGTCGTTTCTTCTTCGATTTTGCCGATTTCCTAAAAAAAGACGAGGCATCTTTAAAGCACAGCCTAGGCCTAATGCGAAACCTAAACACAAAGGCTCCAATGATGCTAAGTGTCAACGAGCATGAAGCCGCGGCCCTTTTTGCCATGTACAACGAAAAGCTTGACGATACCGGCCGCCCACTATGCGAAAAAACAGAATATGTACGCCAACAGCTTGGCCTAGACGAGTTTATCGTGCATACGCCTCACTATGCAGTTGCGGCCGCCAGCGGCGAAAGCCCTGCACTTGTGAATAATGCCTTTTGCGAAAAGCCCGTACGGACTGCCGGGGCAGGGGACACATTTAATGGCGGGTATATTGCTGCGCGGCTTGCAGGGTTTGCCATTGTGCAAAGGCTTGAGATTGCCAATGCTGCGGTTAGTTATTTCCTGCGCAATGGGCAGTTTCCGGATTTGGAGCAGATGCTTCGGCAGATGGCGGCGGATATATAGTACGCTATTCGCGCCGGTTTGATTTGCGCTTGTATCGGCAAATGTCCGCAGTCGGAGGGTGATACCGCTTTTCTCCGCGCTTCGGCTTATGTTTAGGAAGCCTCGGGCGGGGAAAATGCGGCCTATCGCGGATTATCATCCGCATAAACCGCGTTTTCCCTATCGCCCGAGTCTCCCTAAACGCCTACGCATACCGGAGAAAAGCGGTATCACCCTCCGACTGCTGCATCTCGCTGATAACAGCTTGCAAAGCTAAAAGGTGGAGCACGTGTTATATAACATGACATACTGTCTGCAAGCGGTTTTTAAACACTATAATGTTTGTAATAAGGGTAGCGCGTGGTAATGGCATGGGCGGGTAGGGGCTCTTTTCTTACGCCTGTGCAGGCATGAGACAGACCTAGGCTATTGGAAAAACGCGATTTCAACGGATGAATAATCCGAGTTGAAATCGCATTTTTCCTAGCCTAGGGCTTTCTCATATAAGCCGGAACATGCGTAAGAA
>Ga0123355_10018840_pt1 | contig 10974 bp, 9 predicted proteins | sample TergutEmb28metaG_3_FD_89872 | JGI IMG/M metagenome (GOLD analysis project Ga0123355, IMG submission 89872) | Embiratermes neotenicus P1 segment gut microbial communities from Petit-Saut dam, French Guiana - Emb289 P1 | ecosystem: Host-associated > Arthropoda: Insects > Digestive system > Gut ...
AACCTTAAACAGAGAACTAATCGAAAGATATATCTGTAATCGCCTCAAACAAGACTATACTGGAACAATGAATAATTCAAAACTTCATGCGTCATTAGGGGAAGTTTTGAGGATAATTACTAGACGCTCTGGTTTGAACAAAGGGCGTGGACGCAATGGGGATGTTGTTGTTTTAAATTAAATGCACCCACACAATTTTTCAATTCAACTATCACAAACCAGAGAGGGAGAATATTATGATAGCAAAAAGAACATCCGCAATAGCTGGTGTTTCACCCCAAACTGCCAGTAAACTACTTGGTACACGAGCTACTGTTTTGAATGCTGTACCCGCTGGAGGCGTGATTAGTGTTGGGGGAAGGCATAATGTGTCATCAGGTGCAACTGCCCAACCTCTCCATCCACAGACTCGCTATTTGATTTTAGAAACTGTAGACAGAGAGGACAAAGAGGGTATACCTACTCCTGACACTGATTCACCAATACGAATAACTCGTACAAATGATAGTAGAATATTTACGATAGAACCTCTGAATGGGATGTCTACTTTGCGAGATATACTTGATCATGGATATAGACGAGTGGATGAGGAAATTATCACGCAAGACCACGGTATGAGAGGTTTAGTCAATGTCACTATAGAACGTTATCGTCGCTATATGGCTAGAATTGAGATTTTACGAGAAAGTATAAGTGGATTCAGGTTAGAACATTATGGAGATGATTATGCCTATATATGTGGTGACAGATGTATTGTACGAAAACCAGAACTATTGTTCAATGCTTTACGGATGTTAGGTTTCGATGTCAACGCAACTCCAATGAACGACTACTTTCGGCTTCAAGGAGTAGGATTAGATACAAGACGAGGTAATGTGCGAATCAGTAATATTCGTCTGAATCATCTATACACAAGAGACATTTATACTGTGCTTACTCTTCAAGTAGAGGCACTTCGTGGATTAAGCAACATAATGGGGGTTGATTTTAAGTGGGATTCTGATTCTCGTATTGCTAAGTTTCGAGTGTTTAGAACTGAAGCCTCATTGATTGAAGATGCAATGGCTGTAATGGATAAGTTCGTCAATGGGTATGATGTGGGTGAATTATTGTACAAAGCAATTGATGTAGTTGCTACACATGCTCAAAATAATTTAGGCTACTCTATAACTCAATTTAACATTGATGATGACCCTCATGATTATGACCAATTTGACACTATTATCGTAGCATGGACTCATTATTGGAACACAGTTTTGCGATTAACTGAAGACAATATGGCAATTTATCCTGATATTGTTAAGGCCATAATGGTGAATGAAACAGGCTTAGGTAGAGGTAGTTCTTGGTATGCGAGCTTTGATTTGATGACAATAGGTCACCCACGTGATCCTGCAATGAATACACTTGCTAGAATCAACAGGGGAGCTGAATCATTCCAGCACCCTAATGATTTCCGAATAAGAGCAGATGGCTATGGTGCTATACAAAACCTTTTTGTAGATGGGAGTTTTGACAGAAGAGAGATTACACCAACAATCAGCATATGTTTTGGAATAAGATGGTTAGCTCATCATATACAGAATGCTGCTGGACGAGGTGATAACAATCCATTATATGCTGGTGTAAGTAGATACAATGGTGGAGGATTACGTGGTGTAATGGAACGTAATCATAGAGTATCTGGTGATCCTTATTTAAATTCTGTACTTTGGATAATGGAATGCCCCGAGAATGCAAGAAATTATGCTGAAAATGGTTGGGGTGGAACTCATCAGTACTGGAATAGATAGATATGTGAGAGTCATTTAATATCACGTACTAACATTAGACCTGTCCCTGAACTGCCCATTACCGCCGTTGCAGTCAATTAGACCCAATACTGTGTTGGCTGTTCCTAGCATACCTTCTAGGTATGCGTCGTCACTGTTGCCTTGTCTTGTGACAAATTGCCTGCGCAAATTCGGCAACGTTCAGTTCAGGGACAGGTCTATTAAATGAATCAAAAGCATACAAAGTATTTTAGAAACGAGACAGTAGATATGAAATATTTATTAGCTTTATTATTAGCGATTCTTATTATACTAATGGTTGGATGCCAAGTATACAGTGATACATCGCATATAGAAATTTATACTACTGAGTGCGAAAAGGATGCGTTACCTAACATTAGTGAAGTAACAGAGGAGTTATTGATAGAAACAAGTGAAGATTCCGAGAATGAGAGAAACTATTATCTTTATCACCTACAGCATATGATATCATTAATTAATCGGAGAAATGCCATTAATATTGGTGATTATATATTTCTTCCTTTCAACAAATGTATTTGGGTTATAGATAGTAGTAGACAAATTATCTATAAAATAGAGTCGTACAATTCACGGTATTTGCAAAATTGGAATAATGCACTTTATTTTGTGGACATGTTATCAGACAAAGACAATGAGTGGAGTTTAATAAGGATTGAGATGAGTGATTTCTCCAAAACTATAATTTTAAATGGGTTCGCTGGAGCAATTTCAAATCTAATGATTTCTGACGAATATATTGTTTACTCATATTTTTATACTCCGTATGGTGCTTGGTGGAATCATACTTATTATTCAATAAATGTACTCGTCCCAGATGATAGCGAACATCAACTTGTGTTTTTGCGTGAAAATGGTCATGTTACATTCTATCACCATCAGTATCATAGGGGATATATATATTATTCCCTAGGAGGGGGTACTCTTTTCAGAATGACTCTTGATGGTACTGAAGATATATATATAAGTCGCCTTGGAGCTGTTGGGAGCGAAAATTCTAACTTCATGATTTATGGAGATTATATTTTTTTCACTTATGTTGTATGGAATGTAGAAACTTTTCTTCCTGAAAGATATTTGCATAGGATGAATCTTGATGGTACAGAACATAAGCGAGTGATAGAAGAAGAGATATTGTTTGATTTTTTCCATGTATATAACAATTCTATATATTATTTCCTAAACTCAAATATGCACAGAGCATCGTTGGATGGACAGAACATAGTTCTTATTTCAGATAAGATTGGATTGAACTATATTGCTATAGCTGGTGATTATGTATTTGCAGTTCGCTACCCATATGGCAGTAGAGAAAATGGATTTGAGTTGCTTATGATAAGAACTGATGGTTCAATGGATTATAGTATCATTGCAATTGGATAACTACTGAGTTGAGTGTACCATGAAAGAAGGAATTTCCTATGTCAAAGTCCAACACACAACAAAAAAAATCACTTAAACCAATAGAGCAGTGTCCAGATGGACATTACTACAATACCAGTAGAACAGGGGATGTGTGTGCAGTATGTGGGAAAAAACTTGACCCGCCAGCACTAGAAGAATCTGAAGATACAGATGAACTCATCCGATTGGATAAAGATGTATGGGTTTGTGGTTGGCTGGTGTGTATAAAGGGCATTAATAAGGGACGTGCCTACATCATCAAAGATGGCAAAAACTTTATAGGTAGCACATCAGAGATGAATATTCAAATAATCGGTGATGCAAAAATTGAAAAGAGGAATCATGCGGTGATAATGTATGATTCACGCCAAAAACAAACCATGCTCTTGCCTACAGATTCACATGGTATGGTGTACTGGCAAGAGCAAGCAATATTTGACCCCAAAATCCTAGCCCCCTTTGACAATATAGAACTTGGTGAAAGCGTTTTTAAGTATGCACCATTCTGTAGTGCAGATTTTGACTGGGCAGACCAGAAGGATGATTGATTATATGTATGGCATGGATATGAGACAGTATATTGCTCAACGATTAAACGATATGAAATCTATTCAAGAAAAAAATCTGCTACGTGACATTATGGAAGATATTTTTATACCTCTGTATAACCATACAGAAGTACAATACGACCAACTGGAAGCCAGAATAAAAAATGAAATGCCGTTAATCGCTGAATCCTATGTTATATGGAATACTATGATGCCCCGAGGAAATGCCCAAGGCAATCAATATATGTTTCCTATGTTAGATAATGATTTGCAAATGCCTGAAATTGAAATGAGTGGGCTACTTGATAGACTACGACAAGATGGTGAAATAAGGCTTGATAGTGTCTTTATGCAAGCAGATTACCTTGTTTGTAGAGAAATAGAAAACAACAAAGAGATATTCAGAGGCACATTAAAAGCACAGGGAGATAACTTTCAAATTGGCATACGCTTAAAGCCATCAAAGCGATATATCCAACGTATAGAAAATCTTTATAAATTATTCGTGTCCAATAGTATTCCTTGGCAAACTGTAAATTCTCCATATGTATTCAAAATGTTTGATGTCATTATGGTACGTATTGATGCGAATGAACAGAATCTAGCCAAATACAAGAAAGCGAATACTCTAGCAACTGATTACACTATAGATTGTGGCAAGTACGAACAGTATATACGCAAAGCTGTTACACCTGTTTGGAATGTTTCTAAGCAAATGCTCAAAAGTGAGGACTTCCCACTTGCGGCATTGGATAAGGTCAATTATGAATACGTATTTGACCTTACTGAACAAGGTACAGAACATGGATATCTTGCAGATTACAGAAATGCTAATATTGTTGCTGTACGTAGGGAAGAAAATATGTTAATTGTTACTTCCTCATCAAAAACAGGCGTTAAATGGGATATCTACAAAGTTGCGAAACGAAAAGAATATGCAACAGATATATTTCAATATGATTTAATGAATAACACGCAAAGCGACAGTTTCACGGCTAGAATGATGGCACACTATGGAACAGTTATAAAATCCAATGCTGAACTTCACCGACTTCTTGCGTCATATGATGTTTCAGAGTATCTCACCCTTGATTCTGTTCAAGTGATATCTGGCATGATTGACGGTGAAACATACGAAGTAAATCGCTTTATTAAAGATGAAATTCGTGACCCAATAGCCAGTAAGTCATTACTGATGAGGTTCAAACCAATAAAGCGAAATTCATATATTTTACGAGATGTAATGAGTTTTCTTGTATCTCAAACACAGATGATTTATCCAGAGTTTAATTGCGTGGGGGTAATGATTTGACCTATGTATGGGAAGTTTTATTAAAAGCTGATGAACAGGGTTTTCCAAGAGAGAATATAAAATTTATTGAAGCAAAGACACCTTCTCCTTACAAAGAAGTATCTTTTTCAGAAATAAACAGAACTGATATAACGGAAGACCCTATTGAAATAAATTCGCTCTATAGATTTAGTGGAATCTTTGAACCTTTGCTTAAAGGTTTGGGGAATTATCCAGAACTACAAGAATGTCTTTTTGATATTCTTATACACTATATCGCTGAAATTAATATGTATGAAGGTATGTGCAGAAAAGAATATCATGGTCTATTTCTATACAACGACATAAAAAACGGAAAGTATGGTCAACGATACAAAAATGTACTCCAAACATTCACACATGAACAAGTTCGTTTTGTAATTGAAAACATGGTTCGCTTATATGAAACAGGTGCATCAATAACCTTATACACATCAGTAATGAAAAAGGTATATCCAAGGTCTATTCATTATTTTAATGTAGTAGAGCAGCGTGAATTGTTGGTTTACATAGGTAAAAGAGAAACACCTGAATTAAGGCTACAGGTCGATTTTCTTCTATCCATGTTTATACCATTTGATTATGTAATACATTTGTTTTGGGATGTACATTTTGGACTTATAGGCGTAGATGAAACATTGGAGTTGGACAAGTTTATGGTGTTTTAAAACTCCATTCTAAGGAGAAGGTGATTTTTGTGGCATGGTATGCAATGAGTGATGTTAGAATTGAAGGAAATTATCCAGTAGATAAAATTTCGGATATTTCTATGAACATCAGAGTTAATGAGCATGGGACGCTTACATATAGCGGCTTAGTTTCAAAAGAGGAAGCTATACGATATGTGGAGCAAAATTCTGATAGGCAATTGGTAAAGGTTTATATTAAAGATAAGTTAGAGTTTTGTGGATATCCTAGTGAAATATCCACTGAATGGCCAAATGCCGATTTTGCCAATAATCACTGCCATGTAAGTATAAAACTTGTCACATCTACTATGTTTGCAGACCTATACCCAAAAAAACGATTTTATCAAGATACCACTCGCACATTTGAAGATGTGATTATGGAGGCACTTGAAGACTCCCAAATTGGAAACCTTATTGCTATACGTGGTGAGCAATCTATTGAAGAACCAATATTGCAGTATTGCGAAACAGATTGGCAGTTTGCATTACGCATGGCAGGAAGGCTTGGCACGCTCATAGTGCCAAATGTATTATCAGAAGAACCAGAATTCACATTGGGTATACCAGAAAGACAAGAGACAGAAGAGCCAAATGATTTCGTTTATCAAATGGGACGCAATATTTCAGAGTTTAGAGCCAAGTTTAATGAAACATCAAAAGTTAGCCAGCAATTTAGAGGACTTCAGGAGGTTTCTGATTTTCACAATTTTCTGCGATATAAAATGAGAAGCGAAAATCGCTATAATCTTGGTGATAGTGTAGTTGTAGACGGAAAGACACTAATTGTAATGAGTAAAACGCTAGGATATAAAAGGAGCGAAATTGAGGAATTTTATATTCTAGGACATGAGCAAGATTTTTCTGTGCCATTCCATCACAATAAACATATAACTGGATTAGAACTCTCTGGAACAGTGTTTGAACGTGATGGACAGAGAATAAAAATGCTTTTGGATATTGATTTTGGTCGTGAAGAGCATGAGAAAACATGGTTCTATTACTCTCCTGTAACCAACAATGCTATGTATTCTATGCCATTGGAAGGCGAAATTGTTATGTTGCAGTGGCAAAGTGAAGTTGACCATGATGCGTTAATCGTGTGTCCAATTAGACAGAATGGCAACTCCCTACCCAATCATGATAAAAGACAGTTATCAACAGAGCATGATAGTCGTATGATGATGATTCCTGACTTGATGATGTATGAAAATCCTGTTGGAAGCATTCAGTGGCTGAACGGCTGGGGCTTTAATATATCTACAATCAAAGGTTTCGCATTAATGGCTGATGGGGATATTGTTATCAACTCCAACGCACAGGTAGAAATGCGGTCGCCTGAACGAATTACTTTTGGCAAAACGGATACTCCAAGCTCAATTGACATGATTAGCAATAACATACACATAGCCGCAGAAGATGTTGTAATTAAATCAGGTGTCAATGACTATATACGCCCAAGAATCCCCATACGAGAAGGCAACTTTGAAATAAGTGCGCTTTCTGCTTCTAGGCTTGCAGGAACTTTTGCGGATGTTAATAATCTAAGTGGAATAAACGATTTTATCCTAACTATGCCTTCTTCTTCTGGACCTATTGATGCTTCAGAGATCTCTTTCCCAGCTGAACAGTATAGATTTGCTTCTCCAGATGAAGTTGCTATGGCTTTCGCATATAGATATAATCGTTATTCTATTCATAATGGTAGAGAAGTTGGAGCTGCTATAGTTAGAGTAGATGTATTTGCGACAACAATAACACAAAGAGGATGGGGACCATTTACTTGGAATGTAACAAATACTGATTGGAATACTATCATAGACTCGTATTACACTTATGGCACAAGAGGAGGAGGTATAGGTGGTATTAGTCATGGTCCCATAGCCAATAGCAGAAATGAATATACACTTAGTATAAATTCTTCAGAACCACCAAGAGACACCAATAATATTAGGTATACTGAAGTTGCACAAATTCATACACATGGTCCTTATTCACGTGTAGCATTTTCGGCTAGAAATCAATCCCGAGCATCAACACCTATGATGGGTTTTTCAGATTCTGATATTGACACAGCTAGAAGACGAAACGTAGACACCTATGTAGTGGACAGTTGCGGTAGTTTGTTTAGAGCAACTGTAGCAGAAAATTTTCGTGATAGAGAAACAATCATTGCTACTGGATTTTATGCATGTCCATTGCGTCAACATCAAAGAGGACGAACACTTGATTTGCGGCAACACCCAGAACTTTGGCCTTGGAACCCAGAAGTCAGAAGAGGTCCAGATTTTTGTTTATATGAGTTCATTGATACCGTAATTGCTGAAGTTTTGCCCCCTTTAGATTCATATGGTCATCCTATAGCATCGTAAGCAGGCTGAGTTATGAAAACGCTTATTATTTCGTTCAGCATTGTGATTATATTAATCAGTTTATTCAATCTATATATTATATTTCATATGGCAAGACCTACTATTCCATATAGAATTGTCACAAGTAATTTTGAAGATTTTGAGTTGTTTTACATTAGCGAATATCATTGGGAGTTATCTAGTAGATACTCTGATGGAATTTGGGCAAATATTGATGCTGGAATAGCAGCTAGGCTTGCACATATGCTACTCTTTGACTATGAGGAAGTATCCCAACCCTATTTTGTTTATCATGACGAAGAAAGAGAAATTTTTATTGTAATCACGAATTCTACTGATAGAGAGGCTGTTCGTCAAGTTGTAGTGTGTGAAAGAACAGGCGGAATTTTGTTGAATAATATAATTTCAAGATTAAGAATAAGCTGGCATCTGGAATATTCATATGTATTTCATTAATATATGATATTTCGTTCTATTCGTTTCAAATAAAACTATAGGTGAATTAAAGTTATGAAAAAACTTGTTGTGATATTTGGTGTTATAATTATTCTTATTAATTTAGTGATATCACATACTATGTTACGTAGAATAGAAACTATCTTCAATTATAGAGTTATTACAGCCAACATGCTGGATGCTAGAAGTTCTAATGCATTGTATATTTCTGAAATCCAGTGGTCAGGAATGTGGGCATCATCAGCTAGATACAGTGATAACTATTGGGTAAATATTGATACCGCTAGAGCAGTCAGAATTGCACATATGCTGATACTTGATGGAGATAGAGTAGATCAACCATATCTTGTATACCATAATGAAGAAAACGAAGTTTTTATTGTAATTGCCAATTTTTCTAACTATTGGGATAATCTGGAGGGTACACGTAGAGTTGTGGTGTGCCAAAGGACAGGCGGTATTTTATTAAATACCATAAGAAGAATAGTGCAGTAGTTACCAATGACATTTAATGAATTATTATATTTGTAGCTATCCTTTTGCTACAAAAAAGGGATGAATCTTTTGGACGCAAAACCACAAGACATACCAATAGGGGACGAAGAAATCTTAGCGTTGAGAGTGGCAGAGCAATATAGAAAGAAACACTCTATATTCAACGAAGTATTCATTGATGGAGAACTATATGATTTTGAACGAAGAGAAATTACTTTTCCTTCATCAAAAAATTATCAGTTTTCAATAATATTGCCAAAAAACATAGACACGCTTTCTTCAGAATCTGCAAAAATAAAATATCCTTCTGAGAACAGACCAGAGATTATACTATCCAACAATAATGCTACTTTGAGCTTTACTTTCTACTACACTCCTAGCTCAATTTTGGATTACAAAACACGACTCACCCAATATAAAGCTGTATTTAAGCAACTAAATCCTAGTTGTGTATTCTTTTCAGAACAGATGGCAGGATTTGAAAATGGTTTAACCATTGCAAATTTTGACCTTTGTGCCAGTGCGCTGGATGGAGATATTTACTATTCTTACTTCTTTACAGATTTGCCAACAACACCTCAAGTAGAATTGCTTGGTACATTTAGTTGCCCATTCCATCTTCAAAATGAATGGAATCCGTTATTTTTACAAATGATGGAAACCATCAAACCAATACAGATAACAACAACTTAGTAAACTCATAATTAGAGTAAAGATTTGCAATATGAGGAGGAGTTCAACATGCGTGAGAACGTGATAAATTGTGACAAGATTGATTTTATCAGTATCCTTGAAGTAAAAGTACGTAAGGCTGTTAATGAACATGCTACTTTTTTTATAAGAGGACATGTTGCAGAAGGTAGTGATGTTTTTGTTTTACAAAACTCCGCAAGTCAAGGTGTTAAATTCACAGCATTTGACCCAAATGAGGGGCAGAAAGAAATATTCAATGGACTTATTAGTGATATTTATATAGACACAGAAAATGAGATGTCTATACTCACAATGAGCCTAGTATCCAGAAGTGCGTTAATGGATATCGACCCAAATACAAGAACATTCCAAGACAGGGGTATGACCTATCAACAAATCACAGACCGGATGGCTGAGGCAAATGATAATTTCAATTTCTTATGGCCAAAGTATGGTGATAAAAATATAGATTCTATGAATGTACAGTACAAAGAAACAGATTGGACTTACGCAAAACGTCTAGCAGGACAACTTGGTACAGTTGTAGTACCTGATTATTTGCTGGACGAGCCGTATATCTCAATTGGCATGACACAAAGACCTGTTCAGAGTAGCATTGACACAATATCATTCAGCATAAAAAAAGGCACAGCAGAGTATCGTCTCTATCAACAAAGTGGTGATTATGCTGAACGTGACGCAATAAGCTATATTATTAAGTCACGGGATATATATGACCTCTGTGATGGTATTCCTTTTATGGGTAAATCCTTGTTTGTATATGCAATAGACACTATATATGAAGGTAATCAGCTTGTGCATTACTACACTCTTAAAGAGCAAAGTGGATTCTTTACCAACAAATTATTCAATGAGGATTTGATTGGTGTCTCTCTTATGGGTACAGTAAAAGATATCAGACAAGATACTGTACAAGTTGAGGTAAATGGTGATGTTAGCCAAACAGAATATAAATGGTTTCCATATGCTACTCCATTTACTCAACCTGATGGGTCTGGCTGGTACTTCATGCCCGAAATTGGCGACGAGGTACGCTTACAATTTCCAAGCGAACAAGAGGATGATGCTTACGTTTCAAGTGCTACGCACATAACTCATGGAAACAGAATGAATCCTGAAGTAAAATATATTCGCACTATTAATGAACAAATAATTCAA